>Ga0228670_1000044_pt1 | contig 83669 bp, 78 predicted proteins | sample 85DmetaG_FD_182785 | JGI IMG/M metagenome (GOLD analysis project Ga0228670, IMG submission 182785) | Seawater microbial communities from Monterey Bay, California, United States - 85D | ecosystem: Environmental > Aquatic > Marine > Coastal | place: USA: California | collected 2016-10-13
ATCCTGAGCCAGGATCAAACTCTCCGTTGTAAAAACTTTGAATTTTATGTTGTGCTCAAGGTAATTATTATTTTACGCTGTCTTTCCTTTTTCTTTCTCAATCTTTCAAAGAACTTTATTGTAAATCAAATCGAAACTAATCTCATTAATCTAAAACTTAAATTTCCGCTCGCTTGCGGAGGGCAAAGATAATCACTTTTTTATTACTAACAAGCTTTTGTTAAAATAAATTTAAAAAAGTTTTAATCTCTATCTGTTTTCAAGTTTAATACCGCTCGCTTGCGGGGTGCAAAGATACAGACTCTTTTGAATTAAACAACACTTATTTCACTTTATTTTAATATTAATTTCACATTAATTCGTAATACACTGTTATTGTGGCGATTAAAACCTGAAATATTTTACTAAAAATTATAACCTTTATTCTTTTAAGTAATCTAAAGTACTATAGACATAAATTCAGCATACAACCTATCTCTTTCATCATCCCCTAAAATCAACCCATAGCGAGCAGTTTCACAGGTGTTTAGTATAAAACTAAGGAAATTAAATAATTCCTTAATTTTGATTCATTAATATTACATCAATTATGAATATAGAACCAATCAAAGAAAATGATTTATATAGAATTAATAAACTAGCTATAAAAACATGGTTTGATACATATAAGACTATATTAAAAGAAGAACAACTTATTTATATGTTTGATATGATGTACAACATTAAAAATCTTGAGCATAATATGAGAAAGGGATCTAGCTTTTATATAATATACGATAGAGAAGATTTAGGTTTTGTTGAAACAACAATAAAAGAAAAGGTTATTAGATTAAATAAAATATATGTCACCCCTAATCAACAAGGCAAAGGAATAGGTAAAGATCTAATTAAATTTGTCTGTAACATTGCAAAAAACAAAAGAAAACAACATATAGAACTTAACGTTAACAGATACAATAAAGCTGTAAAATTTTATCTTAAAGAGGGTTTTCAAATAATTAAAAAAGAAGATAATTCAATTGGTAAGGGATTTATAATGGAGGATTACGTGATGAGAAGAAAAATAACTTGAGTAAGAAGAAGGACTTCTTACTCAAAATATATTAATTAAGGCATAACTATTGGGAAAGATAATCCTGATATGGTAATTACTGCATTAGCATCACATGAGCCTGAACCATAGTCTAAAGTCCTAACAACTTTACCTTCTGGCTGAACTTCTATTACACCTGATTCAATCCAGTTACAATTTAATGATCTCTTTAGAGGGGAAGTGATATTTACAGTATAACTAATTCCTGCTGAATTGATACCTGAAGCATTTCCTGAAATTAGATAGACATCATCTAACCAATTAAAAACAGTTGAACTTCCTTCTTCCCAAGTTCTTGTCCTTGTTGACAACCATTTTATTGTATCTGTTGAATTGGATTTAATCAATTTCCCATCAACTTCAATTGAAAAACTAATTTTATTATTAGAATTCAATCCATTATTTCGAACTGTTTTGGTGCCTAACACCTCATTATCATTTACAAAGTAATTATCAAAAGAAATAGTATGCATAGAATTTGTATCTCTATACTTACCTTCATAAGAAACAATAATCTTCCCTCTTCTATTTCTTCCATCATTACCTAAACAATTAATAGAACCAAAATCTATAGTTATTGTTTTAGGAGAAGACGTTGTATCATGGGCAACATTTGCGCACGCGGACTTTTCAATAGCTAAATCTAGCTTGTTTTCTAATTTAACATTACCCGTATTTGATTCAGGGATAAAAGATATCAATTGTCCATTGGAAGCTCTATCAGCAATATTTTCAGCATCGTCAAAAACACTTTCAGCCAAACTATTATCAACAGCCGTAGTTACATCACTATCCGAAACACCATCTTCTAAACTATTAATTTTCTTTTCACAACTAACAAAAGTGAAAAATACACTTACAAAAGCAATTGAATACTTAAAATTCATAATATTTTATATTTGTTTGTATAAATATAGTAAATGTTAATAATAGTTAAGCTAATAAATCATTATAATTTATTGAGTAAATTTAAAACAAAATAATATTTCGGTTATGAATACATTAACAACTCAAGGTATAGAAATAAGTGTCAAAACGAATTTTAATAGAAACCACTCCAACATTCATCAAAATATATTCTTCTACAACTACCTAATCGAGATAAAAAACACAAGTAAAAATAACGTGCAGTTAATAAATAGAGAATGGTATATTAATGACTCTCTTGATAGTATAAAAATAATAAAAGGAGAAGGAGTTATAGGAAAACGACCTATACTATTAACAAAGGAAGCATTTAAATATGAAAGTGGATGTCAACTTGTTTCAGAAATTGGATATATGAAAGGTAAATACGAGTTTCTAAATCTAAGCGACAATTCAATCTTTGAAGTTAAAATACCTAAGTTTGATTTAATCTACCCTTATAAAATGAATTAATTATCTTTTTTGACCTCTAGTTTTAGGTTTTTTATATTTTTTCTTTATTTCAATTTTGTAAGAACCTCCAAGGTTAACCTTTTTATTCTTCTTTTTCTTTTCATGAAAAGCTCCTTTTGATTCTTTAATAGTAGCCTCTGGAGAATAATTTACACCTGGTATAACAGGTTTTTCTTGCTCAAGCAATACTTCGGAAACTTCAACCTCCTCAGGGAATTCAACCTTATTAATTTTAATCCCCATTAAATGTTCGATAGAATCTAAAATTTGTTCTTCTTTTTCAGTAACAAATGAAATAGACTCTCCCTCTTTTTCAGCACGACCGGTTCTTCCAATCCTATGAATATAATTAGAAGATTCTTCAGGCATATCAAAATTGATAACATGAGAAACATCTGAAATATCTAAACCCCTTGACACTAAATCTGTTGCTATCAAACCTTTATTTAATCCATCTTGAAAATGTCTTAAAGAGTTAAACCTGAAGTTTTGAGATTTATTAGAATGTATGATACCAAACTCACCCGGGAAAGTTTCCGAAATAATTTCATGTAACCTATCAGCTAAACTTTTACTTGATGTAAATATCAAAACTTTATCAAATGATAAAGAAGTTTTAAAAAGGTGAATTAATAAATTAACTTTAGTATGAAAGTTTACTACTTTATAAAATGATTGTTGGATTTTTTCAACTGGTGTTCCATGCGGTGCAGCTTCAATCTTTGTTGGGTCATTAAAATAATCATTAATAATTACTTCAACATCTTTATCCATGGTAGCAGAGAATAACAAGTTTTGACGTTTTTCAGGCAAAAGATCTAGAATGTTTTTTAATTGAGTTCTAAACCCTAAATTAAGCATCTCATCCATCTCATCAATAACAACTTTTTGTATTGATTTTAATTTAAAAGAGCCACTTATCGCTAAATCATAAATCCTACCAGGTGTAGCTACCACAATATCTACACCAGATAACAAAGCAGCTTTTTGAGTATTTATATTCGTTCCTCCATAAACACTTACTACTCTAACGTTCATATATGAAGTTAACTTCTCAATCTCTTCTTTTACCTGCTCAACTAGTTCTCTTGTAGGAACAAGGATAATCACTCTTGGCTCATATTGATTCGAGTATTTTAGTAATTCTAATATAGGTAGCAGAAAAGCAATTGTTTTACCCGTTCCAGTTTGTGCTAACCCCACAACATCTTTACCTGACTTGATTACTGAGAAAGCTTTTTCTTGAATAGTTGTAGGTTTTTCAAAACCTAAATCATTTATCGCTTTTAATAATTGTTTTCCTATATTAAACTCACTGAACTCCATATCATCTTATATTGAAATCAAAGATACTTCCAATTTGCGGTAAAGACAAGAAAGTAATTTTCTTCTTTCAACAAAGCAAAGAGGATAAGTAATGATTTAAAAAGAAATACAAGTATTATTTAGTAATAACTTTAAGTTTCAAAAGTAATTGCAGGTATTAATATGAATTCTACAAAAGAAAAAAATCTAGAAGAGCTTATTCAAGTTAAAGATTTTAAACTAAACTCTTTACTAGAAATCACAAATGCAATTAATTCCAATCAAGATGTAAGTCAACTGTTAATGATATATGACTTTATCCTTAAAGAACAATTAGGTTTTGACAAATACATTTTATTTAATAAACAGGATGATTGGAATTGCTTAGTTAAAAATGGAATAAAAGGAAAAATTAAAGACATCAATGTTAATGATGATTTATTAAGATTTAAAGACATAACAGTAATTCAATCTTCCCATTCAACAGTGTTAAATGAATTTGATATTATCGTTCCAGTATTCCATAAAGACACTCCTCTTGCCTATTTATTAATTTCAAATTTAGAATCTAGTTTTAGATCAAACAAAAATATTAACGACATCAGCTTTATCCAAACCCTTACTAATATAATTGTTGTTGCTATTGAAAATAAAAGAATGGCTAAAGCTAGCATTAAACAAGAAAGATTAAAAAAAGAACTTGAAGTAGCAAAAGAAATGCAAAAGCTACTATTCCCTGATAACCTACCTTCAAATACTAGAATGGATATTTCTGCTAAGTATAAAACAAGACACGAAGTTGGTGGAGATTACTACGACTTCATTCCTTTAGGTAAAGATGAATATATCATTTGTATGGCTGATGTTTCAGGCAAAGGGATTAGTGCTGCATTATTAATGGCGAACTTTCAAGCAACTATTAGAACAATTTTTGAATACCAGAGATTTGACATGGGTTTTCTGATTGATGAGCTCAATAGAAAAGTAATGAAAAGTGCTAAAGGAGAAAAATTCATCACTTTTTTTATAGCACATTACAATGCAAACAACAGGATGCTTAACTACGTAAATGCAGGACATAACCACCCTTTTATTACTAACAAGAAAAAAGTCGAAATGCTTAACGAAGGCTGTATAGGATTGGGGATGATGAATGAACTTCCTTTTTTAAATGAAGGCAAAGTTCATCTTGAGCCTAACACAACACTTGTTTTGTATACGGATGGGATTGTTGAACTAGAAGATTTAAATGGAAATCAATTTGGTTTAGACAAGCTAGTAAAGTTAGTTCATAGTTACTATCCCCTTCAAATGGAAGATTTAAATAATTTAATATTTTCTAAAATAGATGAATGGAGAGGACCTTTAAAGTTAGTAGATGATACTGCTATTTTAAGTTGTAGATTTTTTTAACCCACATACCATCAACTTTTAACAATACCTTTCTTCTTATTCCCATAAAATAATCTTCAGTAACCTTATGATTGATATAGGCTAATGATATTGTGAAGCATAAGTACATAAATAAATAAATAAACGAATCCTCTAAATTATCAACTTTGAAATATTTCAAAAGAATATAACTTACTGGCATATGAAGTAAATAAACTGAAAATGACATCTCGCTTAAAAAAGCTACAGTTTTTTTAAAAAATAAAATTTTTCTTACTGATGAAAGATAAGGTAACAATAGAGAGATGGAAAAACTTAAAAGGCAAAATTTTATAATTTTTCTATAATACCAGACATCAACCGAAATATTTTCAATGGAAAATATTAAAACAACTCCTAATACAAAAAGTAGATTTTTGTATTTCTCCCAAAATTCTTTATAATAAAAATGGAAAAAAGAGAAAAGTAAACCATAACCAATCGAATCAAACCTTGATAAGACAATCTTTCTATAGTAGAGGTCATAATCTAAATTTGAATCAATAGAGATTCGATATATTATAGGTAAAATTAAAAATAGCAAAATAGAAAATAGAAAGACTTTTTTTTGACCAATTTTAGACTTAAAAAATAGAGTCATAAAATATACTAACAACGGATATATTAAATAAAACCATTCTTGCAAAGCAAATGTCCATGATTCCCACCATAAAAAATCATAAGGCTTAATTAAGTTTTGAGAGAATACAAAAAATGATATTAAATATTTATTAATAAACCCAGGTGCTAACCCAAAATAGATTAATATGATATTAATTATTAAAAACAAATAATAATTTGGTAAGGTCCTAAACCAACGTTTAATATAAAATTTACAAGTGTAAAGTATACTTTCCTCTCCTTTATCATAACCTCTAATAATAGATACACCTATTAAATATCCACTTAAAACAAGAAAAAGATCTGAACCTAATGGAAAGTTAAACGGTACTTCAATAGGTATTTTTAAATAATTCTTACAATGATCAAAGAATACTGTGAAAACAGCTATCACCCTTAATAGATCAAAACCAATAATTCTTTCTCTCACTTTTGAATAGCTTAACGCATCAGGTACATTTTACCAAATCCTTTATTAAAATATTTATCCGCTCCAGAATCCCTTTGTTTTATCTCTTCTCCATTTAACTGTATTTTTGCTCTATACAAATAGACACCATTTGCTAATTGATCACCAAACTCATCTGTTCCATCCCAAGCAAATTCAGTGATATTACGTCCTATCCTAATACTTCCAATTTCATCCTCAGTAATCTCTCTAACAACTTTCCCTGTAACAGTCATTATTTGAATTATCATTTCATCAGGAACTTCTATCCCTGTTAAAGTGAAGACAAATCTAGTACTTGAAGTAAATGGGTTTGGATAATTCATCAATTTAGTTATTGAAGACTCTCTAATTACCTCAAAAGAAATTCTATACTCCAAATCACCTGACAAGTTACCTGACCGATCTGTTCCTTGAACTAAAAGTGTGTACACTCCATCTTGTTCAAAATAGGTGGGATAAATTATTTTGAATTTTTTAGTTGCATTATCTGCTGGGACCCACTGCATAACAGTTTCCCCTAGTGAATTTACAAATGGTATCTTACTTTGCACCCCATCGCTATTAACAATGTAAATACCAAAACTACTAGTATCGCTATCATTGTTCATCAACATTAATTCATTCTCATCTTTCAAAGAGATTACAATCTCAGTATTAGGTGAAACAATATCACCATTTAATATATGAACGCCATCAAAAGTAACATCTAATAAAGGGTTTTCATTATCAGCTCTTACAAAAAATGGCACTTGAAGAAGATTGTTAAAATGTTCTTGTTCAGGCTGATCTGTTTCAACTAAGTTACCGTTTACATAAGGATTAACCTCCATCCATAATGAATTAACCCCACCAAAACCTATAGTTGAAAACTGAATAGTATCTCTAATGACCTCCCCTACTCTTAATGAATCTCTTCTTTGATAAGGGAGTGGATGCTTAATTCGATAACTATCCTCAATCCAATAATTAATTAATAATGAATCCATTGGATATTTATAAATGTTCTTTACATCAACAGCAAAAGAAACATCTTCACCTTCATCCAAAGTATCTTTCATTGGAATCCATGAAAACTGATTCGTACCATCAATTGCAGCCTCAGGTAATGGTTGGTATAAAACATGCCAATAATCAATTTGTGCAGGAGTAAAAGTTAAAGAATCATAATAATTAGCGGATAAATTTATGAATGGAAAATCATTTGCATCAATAAGGTTATTTAAATTTAATATTGAATCACTTAAAGAGAAAACTGTATCTATTGAACCTTGAAAAGATTTAAATTTATTATAGTAATCTATTTTAAGTCTTGTACTGTCAGATGAATTTATTTCTGAAGGATTTTGTTTCCATAAAAGACGATTCCAACTAGCTGAGGGACCAATCAAGGGACTTCTTTCAACTCCAATAAATTCTTTATTTTTTAAAGGGTAGGAGATATTAAAAAAAGAGCTAGAAAGTTTTTCTAAAACAGAATTTGGATCCCCCTTTTTATAAATAATTGCAAATGATGAATTAACTGTTGTTGGTGTTAATTCAGTTGAACCTATAGATGAAAAAGTATTGAATATATTAGAGTAATAAGAATTGATAGAACTAAAATTTGCACCTAAAGAAGAATAAATTAAAACATAACTACTATCAGGGACTTCATTTAACAGCATGTTTTCCATTGATTGAAGGCTAGAAGTAGAGTTTTGAAGGAAAGTAAAGTAACCTTCGGATCTTGATCTACATACCCCATTATCATTATAATTACCGAAATTATTATTTAAATTATCTCCAGTAGGAACGTACCTTGTCTTCCATGGTTCGTGAGTTAAAGCGTCAATAATCACAACATTAAAAGTCGGATTTGGCCAACCACACATTCCATAATCAATTTGCTGACCGTTCAAAAAATATGCGTGTGCAACACCTGTTGAAGGAAGTACATTTACACTTAATGTATCTGCTATTGTTTCATTAAAAACTTTCAATCTATTATTTGTATCTAACTCAATATTAATAATATCGTTCCCTTTAAACTGACTAAAATGATCTTGTCCCCAACCTTCTCTATTTTCAATATACTGAAATGATCTCTGTCTCCAATCAAGTATGGATGAATCTAAAGCTACTCTCCAGAAGTAAACGACACTATCTTGTAATTTTAAAGGGAATTTTTGATTTGTGTTAAATGACAACCAATCTTCTGGAAACACTTCTTTTACTCCACCTAAACCGTTAACAATTGCATACCTAGACTCTGGACTTTCGAAAGAACTATTTGTATCTATTTCAAATCGATAAGTATTAAACCCTGCTATAGGATTAATCGTTGAAGCTTTTAATACAATACTGTCATCTGGAACAACTGCATAATCATAAGGTAAAACAGGTAATATTCCTTGAATATCAATAAACAATGTTTTGGTAACTTTATTGTTATTAATCTCATCATAAACTTCAGAAATACGAGAAGGAATATCTACATTGACAGTAATTGTATTAACACCAACACCAATATTAGGCTGCATGGGAATTTTAAACTGTACTGTATCTATATAATTTAAAGTTGGTAAATCAATAAAATAAACTGAATCTATATTAGTTAGTGGAAAATTTCGTCTAATTTCAAGTCTAAAAGTATCAGTAATAGAACTTCCTAAATTCGTTAACTCAATATTAACTTCAATAGAATCAACTGTTAAATCTAACTTAGAAGGTGTAAACCACACCTTATCTTCAGTTAGCTCAATTTCAGGGTTTAGATGTGAGTTTACCCTTAACAAAGGATCACCATTTAAATTCATTTGAAACAACGCTGTTTCATAAATCACACTTGTATTTCCATTTAATATTACATCTTGAATTGTATTCTTAATTTGATGAGAAATTGGAAAACCATAACTGTTTTTACTCATTTGTTTATATAAACGGGTAGTAAACTGACCAAGTGGTAAATCATATCCTTCATCCGTTGAACCAATATAAGCAATCGCACCACCATCTCGAACATTTACATAGGTTTCGATTGCAACATTTGAAATGTTTGAAAACATATTACCATTATAACAAGAATTAGCAATAACTAAAGGATATTTACCTTTATTATTCCAATCTGAAGGTTCATCAATATTGATATCAAACCCACCAACATAACCATGACCAAAAAATGTCATAATAGATACACCATCACGAATTTTATTAGATATATTCGTTAAATGGGACGGATCAAAAGGAGTCGAAACATTTTTATAGACTCTGTAAACATTCCCCCCAAACAAACTATCCTCAATTTCAGATTGCATTTGATTTAAAAAGTTCTGATACAAAACCTGATCATTTTCTTCATCACCTCCTCCAAAATGCAATATTTGTTTTTGCCATAATTTAGATGAACTTGAATAAATTGAATTTGGATCTTGAGCAGCTTCAAATTCTGTTACCTTTGATAAATAATTATCTAAATCTGTTATATTATTTACAGAAATTCTCCCCACAGGAACCAACGGGGTTTTATTGCCATTTTTAAAGTCAGAAGTAATAGCCGCATCACTTGCAGGAAAACCAAAAGAAGGAACTTTGTTTAAAGAATAATATGTTGCATTTCTTCTAGCGGAATTAAAAGAAATTGCTTTACCGATTAAAAATAAACCCAAAGGCTTCGAAGTTGATTTATTATATGCAAAATGAGCAAATCTTCTTATACCAGCAATGTGTTTATTAACACCTCCTCCAAATTGGAGATACAATTCATTAATATCCGCAATTATTGTATTATTTGCACCTCCATTAATCGACTCTCTATAGTTTTTATAATCCAAAACAGACGATAAAAGACTCGAATCATAAACCATTAAAAGAGAATTTTCATATGATAATGAGTTGTAATCTGTAAAATACCCGGATTCACTTACTGTTGAAAGTGTATTAACCGATGTGATCGTAGAAAAATTTTGAACAATAACCCTCTGTTCATTAGTTAATGAGTTATTATCAAACAACATAGAATAACTTCCATTATTATTAACTAACGACGGTTTTTTAGGAGAATCACCAAAAACAAATACTATTGGATTATTTAAACCTGAACTTGCCAAATCTAATCTTACCTTAGACTGAATTTGATTGTTAAACACTTTAAAATCTCCAAAAGAAGCTCCACTTAAAGTTGGTAGCTTAGCATATTCTATTGACAAATAGTTTAAAGATTGGACATCTCTAGATGCACCTTGATCGGCAATTAATGACCATTTAAAAGTTGTATTACCATTGTTTAAAAGACTTGATGAAAAAGTTTTCTTAATATTCAAAAATTTAAAACCAATATAAACTTCATCATGTAGTAAGAAATCAGAACTACCAACTGTCCATCTAGTATGATGGTTACCAGTACCTGTGTAATCTGAACTATTATTACTCGTTGATTTACCTTCAAAAACTGGTTCAGGAGCATCTCCACCTAAATAAGGGGATCTTGTTAGAAGATTGATAGACAGTGAAGATCCGTTTGTCCCATTCACTTCACTTCTTCCAAATCCTTCTCCAGGCATAAAAAAAGAGCTCGATAAATAACTCGTCCGATTTGCGCCAGGATTATAAAAATTACTATAAGACTGCTGAACTTTTTGAATAATAAAACTTGAAGGAGAATAATTTTCAAAATCGTTGTCAAATGATTCTTCAAACCTCAAATTATTACTAGAATTATTCCATGAAAGAAAATAGTAAATAGTATCGTTAAAAAGACTATAATTTGGGTTACCAATCCATGTTGAATCTTCATATAACGTTGAGTCTAGCCACCCATCATTTTTTTCTGCAAAAAAAAGGATGTAATCTCCTGGATCAATTGAAGAGTCTCCTCCATCTTCAATAAAAAGAGGTATCTCTTTATCTCTTCCGAAAACCTGAAAATTATCTGAATTTACTGAAGATAATGGAACCCCAGCATCATTCAAAACGTTGTAATCAATTTTGTGAATACCTGTTTTTAATATTGGAAAAGAGAAATACTTTTGACTATAATCAATCCATTCATTTCCATAACTCTGACTTTCAACTTTAAATGTCGATATAAAAAAAAGAAATAATGTTAAAATAAAACTTTTCATTAATATTTCGGTTTATCTAATTTAATTCGAAGAGAAATAACATGAGAGTATAATGCTACTGAAACATCACCTAAATCTGTAAAAGCATAATCAATATAAACATTTTTAAGGTTTAAACCAAGTCCAACATTAGGCTGAAAATTTATTTTTTGTGAATCGTCAAACTCCTTTACATACTGAAAATTTGAAAAACCTGCTCTTATTGAAACGTAATCTTTAAAACCAATTTCAAGTCCCATGTGAGGATCTAAGGATATTAAATTTGATTGAAGTAAAACATTTCTTCGACCATCTGTCGTCATATCCAAATCAATTTCGCCTCCTAAGAATAATCCTTTTTGCCCTAATTTCGTTTTACCATAAACAGCATATATAATTTTAGGTAGCGTAAGTTCTAAACCATTTGTTGGTAAAATATTTCCGGTTTGATTGAAAACTTCTTTAGTTTGAGAATCTAGATTAAAAACCCACGCATTAAAAGTAGACGTAGCATCCCTCAACATTAGTCCAAACTTAAAATTCTTAGTTATATATTGTGAACCAAAATCAAGTCCAAAACCCCATGATTTAGCAAATTCACCAACTTTACGGTGTATAACTTTAAAATTCCCCCCTACACTTAACCCTTTAATTTTTAATTTCCTTGCGTAGGATAATAAGACAGCATAATCAGCAGCAGTGAAGGTTGTAATTCTATCGTAATCAATATTCCCTTGTTGATCAATTAACTGAGTTGTATTAGGAATATCATCCACCGCAAATCTTATTAATGAAGCACCAACAGTGCTTTTCTTATCAACAGCATGAGCAAAACCAAAATAATCGTACTTAGCTATTCCTCCAAAATACTCGGAATGCATAGCTCCTGCTTCTAACCATTTATTGACCTGAGTCAAACCTGCTGGATTCCAATATCCAGAGTAAACACTATTAGTTTGAGCTACAACAGCATTACCTTTACCAAAAGCTTCTGCACCAACTCCTATAGATAAAAACTCATTAGAATATTTAGGTGCAACTTTATCATTTTGAGCTATTAATTTAGCTGAAAAAGCAACCAAAAAAGTTAAGAAAACAAGAAATTTATAAATCACCTTTTTATTCAAATCAAACAGTTTAACCCTATAACAACGAATCTATATTTAGAAAATTATAATTACAATAAATAATTTCAAATAGCCTAACTAAAAATCATTAGTTACTTTTGTACAACAAATATAATACTTATAATAAGAATGTTTCATCTCCCAAATTTATTTACAGCTTCAAACTTAATATGTGGAGTCTTAGCAATACTATCTTCTTTAATGGGGAGGATAGATATTGCACCATATTTTATTTTCCTTGGTGCAATATTTGATTTTTTTGACGGGTTTTTAGCAAGAAAACTAAATAAAATGGGGGAACTTGGAAAACAATTAGACTCTCTTGCAGATATGGTTACATTTGGTGTTGCTCCGGGGATCATCATGTTAGTGATTTTAATTTTTTCAATAAGTCCTTTCACAATAAGTGAATCAGAAAACTTTTCTAGCTATGTAAACTTTCTTATTACCGATTGGAAAAATGCGGTATTCTATAATATCCCCAACTCTTTTGATAACAACTTAAAATACATTCCGTTTTTCGCATTGTTCATTCCTTTCATGTCTATGTTTAGATTAGCAAAGTTTAACATAGACACTCGGCAAGGTGAATCCTTTATTGGTTTAAACACGCCAACTAACACTATTTTCTTCATGACTTTCCCTCTATTTCTCTCTAATCATCTTCATAATATTGAATATTTTAACAATTTCCATCTTTTATTTCAATTTGAAATATTAATACCACTCATAGGAATTATGAGTCTGCTTTTAATTTCAGAAATACCAATGTTTTCTTTAAAATTTAAAAGTTTCAGTTGGAAGCAAAATAAAATGAGGTACTTGTTTTTAATAACTTGTTCATTATTAATAGCATTTTTATTAGTATTATCTATACCGATTATTGTAATTTTGTATGTAATTTTATCATTAATTGAAAACAAATCAAAAATAAAAAAACATGAAATTCAAAGCTGAAATTGATGTAATGCCTTTAGACGCATTATTAGACCCACAAGGTAAAGCTGTTTCTAACAGCATGAAAAACATTGGACTTAACGAAATATCTGGTGTTCGAATAGGAAGGCATATTCGTGTTTTTATTGATGCAGCATCTAAAGATGAAGCTACTCAAAAAACTGAAGAAGCATGTAAAAAACTATTATCAAATCAGATAATGGAAAGCTATACTTATACTATTACTGAAGCTTAAAACACAATAGTATTTTTACGTATTATTAAATCATACAATGACAGAATTAGAAAATCCGACCAAAAAAAATAATGGCTTCTTTATAATTATAACCATTCTTTTACTAATTGGTCTTGCTGTTCTTTCTTACTTTTTTTCCAAAAAAAACAATGAACTTAATGCTTGTATTAATCAAAATAAGGCATTAACGACAGATATGAATGGAATGAATGAAATGATGACAGGATATGTTGGAAACATGTCTAATGATCTAACAAAAGATTTTCAAAACATGTTAAACACCTATGATGATTTAATATTAAAAGATAAAAGCAAGGCTGACAGTCTAAACCTTCAAAAAGAAAAAATTATTTCTTTAATGTCTGATTTAGATAAATCTCGAAGAAACGGTAGTTTAAACGCTCAAAAAATTGCTCAACTCAATAAGGAGAATACTACATTAAGAAGTATAATGAAGAGTTATGTTTATCAAATTGATTCACTTAACACTTTAAATGTTAAACTAAATACCGAACTGACCCAAACAACCAATAAATTAGAAAGCACACAATCAGAAAGAGACCAATACAAAAAAGAAGCTAATGAAAAAGCCGAACAAGTTAGGCTAGGAGCAAAACTACAAGCTTTTAACTTTACATCAAATGGGCTTAAAATGAAACTAAACAACACAACTGAGCCTACTAATAGAGCTAGAAACTGTGTTCAAATACAATCAAGTTTCACACTTTCTGAAAACCTTTTAAATAAAGCAGGTAATAAAACTATTTACCTACAGGTTACTGCACCAAACGGTAAAATACTTCAATCGAAATCAAATTTCACTTTAGAAACGGATGAGGGAAAAGTCGCTTATTCAGACAAAAAAGAAGTTAACTACCAAAACAAACAACTAGATATGTCTATTTATTATGATTTTGCCGCTGATGAAAATGCAGAAAAAGGAACATATAAAATTAAAATCTATTGTGATGGTTCACTTGCTGGAACAGATAGCTTCATTTTAAAATAATAGAAACAAAACTTATGGTTAATTTATTTATCGCTAACCTAGATTGGGAGATTACTTCTGAAGACTTAATGGTTACTTTTTCATCTTTTGGTAAGGTAACATACGCTCACGTTGTTTATGACAAACAGTCCAAAAAATCAAAAGGTTTTGGATATGTTGAAATGGAAGAAACAGATCATGCTATTAATGCTATAAACGCACTAAACGGTATGGAAATAAATGGGAGAAAACTAGATGTTAAAATTGCCTCTCCAAAAACAAACCGACCTAAAAAAACAGATAAAAAACCTACTGTAAAAAAAGAGTTTAAAAAAGAAACAAAGTCATTCAATAAACCTAATCCAGTAGAAAGGGATAGTGAAGGAAAAGTTATAAAAAAATAAAGTAAAATGTCAGAAGCCGTTGAACAAGGACACGTAAATGTAAATATAGATAGTGAAGGAATAGCAACTATTGAATTTGGTCACCCACTTAGTAACTCTCTTCCTGGAAAAATATTAAAAAAACTAGCGGATAATATTACTGAACTTAGTAGAAACAAAGAAGCAAAGGTAATCATCATTAAATCAAGTGGTGACAAAACTTTTTGTGCAGGAGCTAGCTTTGATGAGCTAATAGGTATCGATAACGATGAGACAGGAGAAATCTTTTTCTCAGGATTTGCAAATGTAATTAACGCTTGTAGAACTTGTGAAAAATTAATAATTGGAAGAATCCAAGGTAAAGCTGTTGGTGGAGGTGTTGGTATAGCAGCAGCTGTTGATTATTGTTTTGCTACAAAAAAAGCTGCAATCAAACTTTCTGAATTAGCCGTTGGGATTGGACCTTTTGTTGTTGGGCCTGCGATTGAAAGAAAGATTGGATTATCTGCCATGAGTCAATTAGCTATTAATGCAACAGAATGGAGATCTGCAAGTTGGGCAAACAAAAAAGGACTATATGCTGATTTATATGAAGATATAGATGAAATGGATAATGCAATAGGCATCCTATCTAAAAAACTAGCAAACTCAAACCCAGAAGCGATGAGGAAACTAAAAGAAGTGTTTTGGGAAGGAACTGACCACTGGGATATTATTCTAAAGGATAGAGCAGAAATAAGTGGGAAATTAGTACTTTCAGACTTCACTAAAAATGCAATAAATAGCTTCAAAAAGAAGTAATCATTTTTATAAAAACACTTTAAAACAAATCTTTTTACAAATAGATTTGTTAATAAAATCAATTAGTTATATCTTTGCATCCCCAAATTGGGGATATTGTCTTATTTAATTAATAAATTTAATTGTGGATACATTAAGTTACAAAACCGTATCTGCGAACAAAGAAAATGCTAACAAGCAGTGGTTCGTAGTAAATGCAGAAGGCCAAACAGTTGGTCGTCTTGCAAGTAAGGTTGCGAAATTAATCCGTGGGAAACACAAGGTTAATTTCACACCTCATGCAGATTGTGGTGACAACGTGATTGTTATCAATGCAGAAAAAATAGCTTTTTCTGGAACTAAATTAACGGATAAAGAATATGTTCGTTATACAGGTTACCCAGGTGGGCAAAGATTTACTTCTGCTGAAGAAATGTTAAAGAAACATCCTGAAAGGCTTATTGAAAAAGCTATCAAAGGTATGTTACCAAAAAACAAACTTGGAAACCAATTATTCACTAATTTAAAAGTGTATAAAGGTACTGAGCATGGACATGAGGCACAAAAACCTCAAGTATTTAATCTTGATACATTCAAATAGTATGGAAGTAATAAACGCATTAGGAAGAAGAAAAACATCTGTTGCAAGAATTTACCTATCAAAAGGTAATGGTAACATTGTTGTAAATAAAAAAGATTACAAGGAAGCATTTCCTGTAAGTGTACTTCAAGCGAAACTTGAACGTCCTTTTGAATTAACTGACACTACTGGTCAATACGACGTAAACATCAATGTTTATGGTGGAGGAATCAATGGACAAGCAGAAGCTATTCGTTTAGGTATTGCTAGAGCATTAGTAAAGGTAACTGAAGATTTCAAACCATTATTAAAAGCTGAAGGTTTAATGACACGTGACCCAAGAATGGTTGAGCGTAAGAAACCAGGACAACCTAAAGCACGTAAGAAATTTCAGTTCTCGAAACGTTAATATTATATTTTGGCGATTGTTTAGTACCCAAACAAGAGAGTACCCGCAAATAGCCCCTCTCGTTGTTGAATACTAAAGGAACGTAAACAATTTAAAACAAATTAAAATGTCAAAAGTAACTTTTGAAAGTTTATTAGAAGCAGGTGCACACTTTGGACACCAAAAAAGAAAATGGAACCCGGCTATGGCGCCGTATATCTTTGAAGAAAAAAAAGGTATCCATATCATTGATTTAAATAAGACAATAGCACATTTAGACCAAACTTGTGCAGCAATGAAACAAATTGCTAAGTCTGGGAAGAAAATTCTTTTTGTTGCGACTAAGAAACAAGCTAAAAGCATTATTGCTGAAAGAGTAGCAGAATTAAATATGCCATACGTAACTGAAAGATGGTCAGGTGGTATGTTAACGAACTTCCAAACGACAAGAAAGTCTATCCGTAAGATGACTACGATTGACAAAATGAAGACGGATGGAACTTGGGAGACTCTAAATAAACGTGAAAGATTATTTAAAACTCGTCAAAGAGAAAAATTAGAAAAAAACTTTGGATCAATTGCTGATATGACAAGACAGCCAGCAGCAATATTCATCGTTGATATATTAAAAGAACACATTGCTTTAGCAGAATCTAAAAAATTAAACATCCCAACATTTGCGATGGTTGATACAAATTCTGATCCTAGATTAGTAGATTTTCCTATCCCAGCAAATGATGATGCTACAAAATCAATCACTATCATTTTAGATACAGTTTGTGCTGCAATCAAAGAAGGATTAGCTGAAAGAAAAAATGCAAAGGAAGAATCATCTAAAGCTGAAGCAAAGAAAGAAGAAGATAAAGCACCAGTTGCAGAATCTACAGAAGAAAAAACTGAAAAGAAAGACTAATACAAAAGAAAATGGAAGCTATGACAATAACAGCTGCAGACGTAAATAAATTACGTAAACAAACCGGAGCAGGGATGATGGACTGTAAAAAAGCACTTGTTGAAGCTAATGGAGACTTTGATGTAGCTACAGACTTACTTCGTAAAAAAGGACAGAAAGTTGCTGCTAAAAGAGGAGAAAATGAAACAAAAGAAGGTTACATTTTAGCTCAAACTTCAGAAGACGGTAAGACAGGTGTTATCATGACATTAAACTGTGAAACTGATTTCGTTGCTAAAAACGAAAGTTATGGTGCTTTTGTACAGGAATTAATGAATATTGCGATGGCTAAATTACCTGAGTCAAAAGAAGATTTAGTTCAGTTAGCATATAACGATAAACTAACAGTTGCTGAAAAAATTGTTGAGCATGTTGGAGTTATAGGTGAAAACTTAGTTTTATCCAACTATGCTAAAATTTCAGGAGAACAGGTTGTAGCATATAACCACCCTGGAAATCAAATAGCAACTTTAGTTGCTTTAAACAAAAACAACGAAGAAGTTGCTGAAGCAGGAAGACAAGTTGCGATGCAAGTTGCTGCGATGGCTCCTCTAGCTTTAAATAAAGACGGGATTGATGAAGAAACAATCGCGAGAGAAATTGAAGTAGGTAAAGAACTTGCAATACAAGAAGGTAAACCTGCTGAAATGGCTGACAAAATTGCAAATGGACGTCTGAATAAGTTCTTCCAAGAGAATACATTATTAAGTCAACCTTTTATTAGAGATAATAAAATGAGTGTAGAAAAATTCTTAGAATCTACTGAGAAAGGATTAACTGCAGTTGATTTTAAAAGATTTTCTCTTTCTTAATTGAAAATCAACAAAAATTAAAAAGGGGCTGTCCGAAAAGGACAGCCTTTCTTTTACCCAGCAATTTTCAAATTTTGGAAATCAACTTTAATTACTTTTCCTTTTTTCTGAATTTTTGTTTCAAATGCATGATTATAGATTTTTATTAAGGTGTTTTGGCTTTTGAGAGGTGATTTTTCGATTAATTTTGAACTAAAACATACTTTATTAGCTATCATTTTTCTGAAATTATGACCTATTGACATCAATAAAAATTCTAGTTCTACTTTTTCTAATCCTTTAAATGTAAATCGATTAAACTTGTTGTTACTTTTCAATTGACCAAAAACAGCCTCTACTTCAACAGGACGTTTACTTCTATGTTTTAACCCTTTTTCGTTCATCAGTTTTTTCCTTGCTTTTTCTTTAAGGAAGTTTAATCTGTGATTTACTTCTATTCTCCGATTTCCTTTGGCTTGATGGCATAAGCTTCTTAATGGGCATCCTTCACATCTTTTTGACTGGTAATAAGTTATTTGAGATTCATATCCATTACTTGAAATCCGCTTTACTTGTCCGATATTTACCACTCGCTGCCCCATTGGACATACATAAAAATCTTGTTCTTTGTTGTAAAATAAATTTTGAGCGAGAAAAGGGTTGTTTTTTGTCTTTTTCTTTTGCTCTTTGTGGAAGTAATTATATTTTACATATGCTTCAACTTCTTTTCTTTCTAACATTTCGTAATTTTCCTCGCTTCCATATCCTGCGTCTGCAACAACTTCAAGGCTTTGCTTACTGTACATCTCTTCAAAACTATCCAAATGTGATTTTAGTGTTGTTGTATCGCCAGGCGTTTGGTGAATAGAGACATGTGTTATGAATTGGTTTTCAGTTGATATTTGAGGATTGTAAGCTGGCTTCAATTGTCCATTTTTCATATGATCCTCTTTCATTCGCATAAATGTAGCATCAGGATCGGTTTTACTATAGGAATTTCTTTTTCCTAATACCTCCAAATCTTTTTCATATTTCATCAACTTTGGAAGGTGTTCTTCTTGAAGTTTTAACAGCTCCTTAGCAGTTTTTTTTGCTGGCTCCTTTAACTTTTTATTCAGAATCGAAAGTCTTTCTTTTAACTCCTCTGAATTGATTTTTTTAGGTAACTCTTCATTGTTAACCTCTTGATTATCTGAAGCTATGCTGTTTTCGACATCAGATAAAATACTATTGATTTTGACTTCTAATTTTTCTTTCCATTTTTCTACTGAACCTCGCCAAACAAAGGTATATTTGTTAGATTTTGCTTCTATTTTAGTCCCATCAATATACTGAACATCAAGACTGATGTATTTCATCTCAACTAACATCTTTACGACTTCTGCAAACAATGTTTTAATTGAGTTTTTTAAAATTTTACTTCTAAAATCATTAATGGTTCTAAAATCTGGTGTCGAATTTCCTGAAATAAACATAAAATGAATATTTTCATTAAGTGCTTTGGCGATTTTTCTACAAGAATAGACGTTAGATAAATAACTATAAAACAAAACTTTTATCATCATTCGAGGATGATAAGCTGATGTTCCGCCACCTTTATATTTATTGAGAATTTCAGTAATATCTAATGAATCAACAACTGTATCTACTAGACGTACTGGATGATTTGCCGGAATTTTATCAAAAATATTTACCGGAAATAATTCTGGGCAATTGCCTGTTTGATTTTTAAAAACTATCTTAGCCATCGTTGTGTTTTGTACAACTCTAAGATAATAATTTAGAGAAAATCAACAAAAAAAAGGGTGTCTCGACTTTTCGGACACCCTCTTTTTTTATGCTTAAAAAATTGGCTGTATAGAATTATAAAATTTAATGTTAAATATCTATATTTGTAAAACTGAAAATTGAAAAAATGAAATATAAACGTATCCTTCTTAAACTTAGTGGTGAATCTCTAATGGGAGATAAACAATTTGGTATAGATAACCAAAGAATAAATAACTATGCTAAAGAAATCAAGGAAATACATGACCTAGGAGTTGAAGTAGCGATAGTTATTGGAGGAGGAAACATTTTTAGAGGAGTTCAGGCGGAAGAAGGTGGAATGGATCGTACTCATGGAGATTATATGGGGATGTTAGCAACTATGATTAATAGTATGGCACTTCAATCTGCACTGGAATCAAATGGAGTAAGCACAAGACTACAATCTGCCATTGAAATGAAACAGATTGCTGAACCTTTTGTTAGAAGAAGAGCTGTAAGACATTTAGAAAAAAACAGAGTTGTTATTTTTGGTGCAGGTACAGGTAATCCTTTTTTTACTACGGATTCAGCAGCATCTCTCCGTGCTATAGAAATAAATGCTGATGTCATATTAAAAGGAACAAGGGTTGATGGAATCTATACGGCAGATCCTGAAAAAGATTCAACTGCAACAAAATATGAAACCATCACATTTGATGATGTTTATAGTAAAGGATTGAATGTAATGGATATGACAGCATTTACATTATGTAAAGAGAATAATCTTCCTATTATTGTTTTTGATATGGACACTCCTGGTAATTTCAAAAAATTAATGACTGGAGACAAAGTAGGAACAATAGTTCGCAATTAATAACTTCTTAAAAAAAGAATTATGACTGAAGACTTACAAATGATATACGATGATTTTAAATCATCTTCAAATAAAGCTTTAAGCCACCTTGAATCTGAGCTTCAAAAAATAAGAGCTGGAAAAGCAACACCTTCTATGCTACAATCTGTTATTGTTGAATATTATGGTACCCCTACCCCACTAGCAAAAGTTGCAAATGTTGGGACACTGGATGCTAGAACATTAACGGTACAAGCATGGGAGAAATCTATCTTAAATGATATTTCAAAAGCTATTATTAATGCAAACCTAGGCTTTGCTCCACAAAATAATGGTGAAATGATTATTATCAATGTTCCTCCTCTAACAGAGGAAAGAAGAAAAGATCTTGTTAAAAAAGGGAAAAGTGAAGTTGAACAAGCTAAAGTTGTAATAAGAAACCATAGAAAAGATGCTCTTGATATGGTGAAAGACTTAAAAAATGATGGCCTTTCGGAAGATTTAGCTAAAGATGCTGAAAATGAAATACAAAACATTACAAATAGTTTTATCAAGAAAACAGATTCAGTAATGGAAGCAAAAGAGAAAGATATTATGACTATATAATATATTTAAAAGTAAGTCCATATATAAATATGGACTTTTTTATTTCTAATAAATTGGAAAATAAAAATAATTAACTATCTTTGCACTCACAAATGGCTCCGTAGCTTAACTGAATAGAGCACTACATTACGGCTGTAGAGGTTCCAGGTTTGAATCCTGGCGGGGTCACAAAAGCCTTTCTTCGGAAAGGCTTTTTTTATTTTACAAAAAACATACTTAAATACGCCTTATCAAAATACTTTTCATTAAAGTTTTAAAAAAAATTAAATTATTTTTTCATTGTAAAACTCTTGAAAACACTTTGATAATCATTCTCCATATTTTTCAAATCATGAAGAACAGATGTACTATTCTTTTTTAAAAACTCTTTCATAATTAACCTACTAAAATCTTCTTTGTTTTGAAATAAGTCTTTTAACAAAAACTCGGAATCATCTCTATTCAACAACATTAAATTCATAAAATCTTCTGAAACTGCTAATCGCATTGAAACCAATAAAATATCGTTATACTTCTGTATTAATTCTTTTATTTTCTCTTCTTGTTCAATAGTCATTTTAATGTTTATTTAAAGATTTGAAATTAATCAATCTTGTAATACCTCAAAATAAAAGTTCTTAACAAACACCTCCAACCAACTAAAAGACAATACCTTAATAATAAAATTAAGTTTTCAACATTAGTATTTTTTGATACTCTTGAATTAACACAACTTAAACGTAAATAGATTATGTTATACTTCTACCATATTTGTAATTTAAAATAAATAAGACATGAAAAAAATAGACACATCATTAGATTTTATAGAATTCAACAATATGGTAAAACAAAAACATGGAGACTTTTACACCAAACAAGTTGACCTTTTCTTTGAAAGAGCCATGATAAACTCTCAAAACAAGCTTTATCATTCAGCTATTCAAGATTGTAAATTTGCACTAGCTTTAAACGAATTCTCCTCCAATCCAATCAATAAACATTATTTAATTGGATATATTTCTCAACTATACTGTGATTTGAATCAAATGGAGAATGCAATGTATTATTATCAACTTGGAATAGACCAATTAGACACCAGTTGTGATAATTATAAGAACGATTTAAACCTATATAACAACCTGAGAGAACATTTTGATTTTGAAAGTTGGAAAGTGGCTTGAAAGTGATTAGAAAAAGTAAATTACTAGATATACAAACAATTTTATTGAATAAAAGATGTTAATTTTAGAATTTCACATTAGTCATCAATAATAAATCTAGATCAAATGAATGCATGATGTAGGAAAAAGTAGTTGGTTTATATTAATTCCAATATATGATTTAGTTCTTGCTGTTACAGAAGGTGACAAAGGAGAGAATGAATACGGAGAAGATCCAAAAGAAAAAGAAAAAGAAGCATAATTTTATACACCTCTCATTCAAAGATATTGAATGAGAGGTATATATTTTATAAAATGACTACCCCACACTATTCCACCTCACAGGATCTAATTTCAACAAGTTCTCTTTATCTTTTAATTCAGACATTTCTTTTTGTAAAATCGAACGATAAAAAGATTTATTAGTTGAGATTTCAAACTTTCCATATTCTTTGAAAAGTGATTTAACATCTGTTTGATTCAATGTTGTTTTTTGAGTTAAGACTGACGCCATTTGAACCAACAACTCCTTTTCCTCTAAAAGTGTTTTAGTTGCTAAATCTTTTGCTTGAAGTAAAACTTCTTGAATCTGAACTTCAATTTTACGGATGTTATGAATTACATGTGAACTATCGTCAGGTGCTTTAGAAAAACAAGCAATAGTATCTCCAAAGCCATACTTCTTGATGTATTTAGAAGCTATCTCAGTCGCTTCTGTTAAATCCGAACCTGCTCCTGAAGTAATGTTTTCTTTTCCGAAAAGAATTTCCTCTGCAATATATCCTCCCAATAAAGTAGATAATTTAGGAATGAATTCATTTTTACTAAAAAAATTGTGTTCATTTTTAGAATACACAAATCCATTTGCGTCATAATCAGCTGTTACCGACATTACTTTTTCAGGAATTTTATGCATTAAAGCACCACAAAGAATTGCGTGACCAGACTCATGAACGGCCACTATCGTTTGTAATTCGTCATTCCTGTTTTTACGTAAATTATTCAAGTTAAGACTTAAGGTTAGTTCTTTTGATGAAACACATTTTTCTTCCTTGTAATAATTACATTTTAATACTGAAGCATCACATTCAAACTCAATTTTAGTTATCTTCTGATTTACTTCTACTAACTCTGAAATAAAGTAGTTTAACTTACTTTTAAAAAGCTGTTGATTCGTGGTGAAAATTGGTCGAACTCCTTGAACTGGATAAACCCCTTCGTTGTACAATAACTCAATCAAAGAATCTTTCACTTCTATTTTAACCGATAAAGTTTCAGCCAACTTATCCAAAAAACGATTCACATCTTGACGAATGATTTGGGTATAAGCGGCTCTATTTAAGGCTGGATAAATGATATGAATATTTCCTAAACGTGCGATTTGCTCATCTCTAAAACGTGACCTTAACTCTGACTTGATTTTAGGAATTTTAATCTTTAAAGACTCCTCATGAAATTCATCTGCATCAATATCTGGTGAAAAATTTCCACTCATTGTAAAGGCCTCATCTAGATTTCCCATAATCACAATCAACGCCTTTGAAAAATGTTTAACCGCAGGTCTTCTCGCTAATTTTAAAACGCGTTCTAAAAGCAAAACACTTTCAACTCCATCTAACTTTATAAGAACTTCGCTCAATTCTTTTTCAAGCACGATTTTCATTTCTTCACTAGCATAATGAATGATGTCTTTATAATATTTCTTTGGAATGAAATAAAGCGGTTCATTCTCTTCTCTATCAATGTTCATCTCATTACAAAAAAGTTCTTCGTTTGATTTTACAATTCCACGTTCAATAATTATATTTTCTTTTAATAATGACTTAAGCTTAACAATAGCATTCTCAAAACTATAAATACCCGGTTTCCAATCGTAATAATTCATTTTACCACTATCAATTAAATCCCAAACTTTTCGATTTACATCTGTTTCGACCTCTTCCTTTACACCACCAACATTTTTGAGTGTTCGAGCATGCTGAAATTCATCTAATGCAATAATTACTGGTTCATCTTGTCTGTTCTCGCATAAATCATCAATCTTATTGTAAAAAGACATTGTGCTTGATTTTTCTCCTAAATCAAAACGATAGAATTTCTCGCCAAAATGAATTAATTGAGCTAATCGAGTAATTAAGGAGGTCTTCCCTACTCCTGTTAACCCCCAAAGGTTAATAATTAACGGTTTGTCTTGTAAGAAATTCAAGGTATACCATGAACTAACCACATCTACTACCTCATCAATAATTGTATCAATACCAATAAATTCTTTTTTTAACTGAATTTTTGCGTTTTCTAAAATTTCTTTCTTTTCTAAGAAAGTACTTCTTAATGTCTCTAATGATGTTTCCATTTTAATGTTTTTAATGATTATGATACAAAAATCGGGAGTTGGTACGCCAAGAAGTGGCTGAGTTGGAAAATCAATAAAACATTTACTTAAACTAAAATTACACTAAGCCATCCCTTGGCTTTTCCGACTTCTACTTTCGTTGGAAAATGATCCAAATGGAAAACAATAAACAATCAAAATCATCAAATAGACCTTTGCACATATTTGAAATAATTCAAGTATTATATCCTGAGTTACATAGACGGATGATGGAAACAATAAATAAGGATGATCCAGCTTTAAAAAGAACATTAAACGATATAGAAAAATTAAAAAAGAAACCTTGGTGACATTACTTGATTTAGAAACAAACTAACGTCACCTCTTGACTACATCAATGTATAATTTTGAAGAAAAATGGAAAAGAAATCAAATCCCGTTAAAGCAAATAGATTTAAGAACCAAATAAATCCGAATGAGTTTGGAAGAGTTCCACCGCAAGCAATTGACTTAGAAAAAGCTGTTATTGGTTCATTACTTTTAAATAGTCAAACGATTGATGAAGTAATTACAATTCTGAATAAAGATTCTTTTTACGAAACAAAACATCAATATATTTTTAGTGCGATATTTGAATTATTTAAGTCACGAAAACCAATTGATTTATTGACCGTTTCTCAAGAACTAAAAAAAAATCATGAATTAGAAATTGCTGGAGGAACTGCTTACCTTGCTCAGCTAACAAGTAAAATTGCATCTACTGCCAATGTAGAATATCATGCCCGAATTGTTTCTGAGAAATATATACAACGTGAGATTATTCGTTTATCATCCGAATTATTAAGTGAGGCTTTTTCTGAGGGTGCAGATATTTTTGATTTAATTAATAATGTCGAAGCTGGTCTTTTTGAAATAACTTCTAAAAATATAAAGAAGAATGCTGATGAAATGCGTGACTTAGTTTATCAGTCTATCCTTGAAATTGAAGAAGCAAGAAATAATCCTGATGGTATATCTGGTATTCCTACTGGTCTTTTTGAATTAGATAAAGTTACTGCTGGTTGGCAACGTTCTGATATGATTGTTATAGCAGCAAGACCTGCAATGGGTAAAACTGCTTTTGTTTTGTCAATGGCAAGAAATATTGCTGTAGATTTTAATAAAGCTGTCGCTTTTTTCTCCTTAGAAATGTCATCTGTTCAACTTACAAAGCGTTTGATTTCAAGTGAAACTCGAATTCAGAGTAATAAATTAAGAACTGGAAAATTGGCTGATTTTGAAATGCAACAACTGCATTCTAGGATAAAAAAGTTAATAGATGCCCCTATTTACATAGACGATACTCCTGGTATTAGTATTTTTGATTTTAGAGCGAAATGTAGAAGATTAAAAAGCACCAAAAACATTGAAATAATCATAATTGATTACCTTCAGCTTATGACTGGTGGTCCACAAAAAGGAAACACCAATAGAGAGCAAGAGATTTCTCTAATTTCAAGAACCATAAAAGAAATCGCTAAAGAATTAAATGTCCCAATTATTGCCTTGGCTCAATTAAGTCGTTCGGTAGAATTAAGAGGTGGTGAAAAAAGGCCGATTATGTCAGATTTAAGAGAGTCTGGTTCAATTGAACAAGATGCAGATATCGTATCTTTTCTTTATCGACCAGAATATTATGGCTTTAATCAAACAGAAGACGGTCAATCTAATGCTAAAGTTGCTGAAATTATGATTGAAAAACATCGTAATGGAGATACAGGAGTTGTAAGATTAGCATTTGAAGGTGAGTTCACCTTATTTAGAAATATCGATGATTATCAAGAAGATGCTCCAAAAAATAATATGATAACTCCTGATGGATCTTTTGAAAACTACACTATACCAAGTAAAATGAATGAAGACAATGAAGATTCTTCTGATTTTGACATCAATAATATGGATACTCCTTTTTAGAAAACAAAAAACCGAAGTATCCATTTAGAATACTTCGGTTTTACCTATTACCTAATATCAACTAATAATTCTCTAAAGTCTTAGTTAATTTATTCTTTATTTCTTTCTTCAAAGATTCTGGTTGAATAACAGTTAAATTTTCTGCTAAAGAAATCAATTCCATTACAAAATCAAAAGTGATGTGAAGCGTTAAACTAATTCTTAATTCTTTATCATTATCAACCAATACCTTTTGTGTTGAATGAAGCGGTAATGATTTAATGTATTTACCCTGAAAAGGTTTTAGCGACAAAATAATTTCTTCAGGTTTATCAGTTAAATCATCAGGAGTAATAATTCCAAAACAATATTTGAAATGATTTTCAACATTATATGTATCATCACTTTTAAAATGTCGACTTGAAATGTTTAAATCTGATAATCGATCAAGAGCGAAAATTTTAACTCTTTCGTCTTTATCATCTTTAGCAATTAAATACCATCTGTTTTTGAATTCCTTTAATGCAAAAGGCTCAACTGTTCGTTCTGTTGGTGTTTCGTTCCAAAACTTATAATAGGTATACGAAATTTTAAATTTATTTTTGATTGCATGTACCATACCATAAAGGTTTTCCGTCCCTTTTGGTCTTCTACTTTCAAAATTTATAAAATTTGAAATTCTATCCGTAATGTTTAATGCATTGAACGTATCAAACGCTTCCAATATTCTATCGTTATATTCTGGAGCACCTTCCTCTACTATGTAATATACCTTTCTTGAATAATCAAACTGAATATCAATATTGAAAATTGTTCTTATATCTTCTAAATCTCTTTGAAAAGTCCTTTTAGAAATGGTTAAGTCAATTCCTTGCAAACCCGATTGTTCTTCTAAAAAAGAGATAACCTCTTTAAAAGTACAAGGATATTTTCTGACTTTATTGATAATTAAATTGTACCGATTTATTGAATCTTTCTTTGCCATTTTTTCTTTGCTTATAATTTATAGTTCAAAAATAAAACAAGACTCGGACAAAATACGTCGTGGATAGTTGATTTTATTTTTTTCTTGAAATTTTATTTTTTTAAAATCAGAACGTCACCTTTTGGCTATCCCACCAAGTAATTTCGTTCTCATAATTTAAAAACTTAAAAATATGATTTTATTAGATTTATTCCTACCATGGATTTCATTTTTAATTAGAGGTAAAATTTTTGCCGCTATCATTTCCTTAATTCTACAAATAAGTCTATTCGGATGGCTACCTGCAACAATATTGGCAGTTGTAGCAAGAAACAGTGCTAAGAATGACGCTAAAATGAAGAAAATGGAAAACAGAATAATTGCATCACAAACCACCAACGATTAGAAGTTGTTTAAAAAATGTCAATATTTAGTTATTCTTGAATCAAAAATGCTTATTTACGAAAGTAAACTGCGCTTTTTCTTTAAAGAAATCCTTGTTTTGATACTTTTAAAATCAACTTCAGAAACTTAAAGAGGCTGTATAATTCTGTACAGCTTCATTTTATCAAAAAAATCTATGAACAAACAACAAGTTATCTACATTCTTACATTGCTTTCTGCAATTTTGACCACTGCGACATGTTTTATAAAAGGCATATACTTTATCATTCATCCCTCAAATAGCAATCATTTAATATCTTCTCTCCTCTTACTGGTGATTTCAACTTTATTATGGTTTTTTATTTATTATCTAAAAGTAAGGAATACTGAATTAACTAAACTCGAAAGACAGAAGGCATTGGAAACAATGTTCCGAAAACTTCCTCTCATTTTATTAAGTATTACAATCACAGGAGTTTTTAGTGCTTTATATTTTTTCTTTTTTGCCTTTTTAACTGTTTCCACTTATGGTAAAGGTGGTATGGGAGCAAAAGTTACCATGGAGATTCTATTCACCTTAACTTTTACCATGGTGCTTATCATCAGTTACTTTGTTATACAACCAGTTTTAGAAACTGAAGAATCTGACACATCACTTACAGTTTACAACTTGTTTTCTAAACTAAAATGGACTGCTTTAATAGTTCTACCTTTTGGTATTTGGGCTTCTTATTACTTCTATCATGATCAAGGGTTTTCAGCATTTATAGCAATGATATTTTGGGATTTAGTTTTTATTGGGATATATAAAGGATGCTCAGTAATTGCTAAAAAAGTACAAGCCGAAATAACTGAAGCAAGTGTAAATCGAATCTTACATGAGAAGAAGAAAAAAATGATTCAAAATAAATAAGTATGCGATTCACCAAATACATAGAAAACGAAATAATTTTAAAGGTTTTAAGTGAATTGAATTAAAAAGAGTTAATTTTAAGTAAATATAAATATTAGGAAAAATGGATGCATTAAGAAATCAATTAAAACAAATAAACCATTACACTATTCACCCTGAAATGGTTCCATTCATTGGTGAAAATTATCTAAATCATAAAATTCTTATAATTTCCGAAAGCCATTTTATGCCTAAAAAAGAGCAGAGACAACCATCTGATGAATGGTATTCTTCCGATTTTGATCAGGCCGTATTAGAAGGTAATACCAACACGAATAATGTTATGCTTCAGCATTTTAGTAAAAAAGGGCATGTTCTATTTAGAAATCTTGAAAATGCTTTACAAAAAGTGGATGCTTCATTAGATTTAAATGATATTTCATGGTATAATTTCTTCCAAAAACCAGCAAAATTTGGAGTATCAATAAAACCAACAACAAAAGATAAAGAAATTGCCTTAGATACTTTTGACGAAATAATTAAGACTTTAGAACCAAAAATCATAGTTTTTGTTTCAAGTCTATCTTTTGGGAGCCTATTAAAGAATCGAAAATGGAATCATGAATTAAGATGCCACCAATTCAAAAATTATAACTCAAGAATTGGAGTAGTCCCACACCCTACCAGTAGATGGTGGAATACTGTTTGTAAATCATACAATAACAAAACTGGGAAACAAAAGTTTATAGATTTTATAAATAATCAGCTAAAATAAAAAAATCTATTTAGATTAATTCACAAATTAATTGAGAGAGCCTTGAATGAATCTCTCAATTATTTTTTTTAACTAACATCTATGCAAAAACACATCTTATCCAAATCTACTTTTATCAAAGGAATGCAATGTGAAAAAGCATTGTACTTATCTAAACATCATCGCGAATTAAAAGACCCAATAGACCCCAGTTTGGAAGCTATATTCGTTCAAGGAACTCAAGTTGGAGAATTGGCTCAACAACTTTTTCCTGGAGGAATTGATTGTACTCCTGAATCTTATTTCGACTTTCAAAAAGCTGTTATAAGGACAAAAGAAGAAATTGAAAAAGGAACAAAAATTATTTATGAAGCAGCCTTTCAATTCAATGGTGTTTTAGCGGCTTTGGATATCTTGGTTCATGATGAAGATGGATGGAAAGCATACGAGGTTAAAAGTTCTACTTCTGTTAGTGATACTTATAAATTGGATGCGGCTATTCAATATTATACGATAACAAATTCGGGTATTCATTTAGTTGATATTTCTATTGTTCATATTAACAATCAATACGTTAAAAATGGAGAACTGTCTATCAAAGATTTATTTACTATTGCCTCAGTAAAACAAGATGTGGAAACACTTCAATTAAATATAAACGATGATGTCGAACGCTTGAAAAAAGTTTTATTAGAGAATGAAATTCCAGAAAAAGAAATAGGTCCTCACTGTAGTTCACCTTATGCTTGTGACTTCGCAGGTCATTGTTGGAAAGATATCCCTAATTATTCTGTGTTTAATATTGCTCGATTAAAATCAAGTAAAAAGTTTGACCTTTACCAAAAAGGATTTTTAAAATTAAATGACATTCCTGCTAATTATCCTTTAAACGAAAAACAATGGCAACAAGTTCATGCTGAAGTTAGAGATGAAACATACATTGATGCGAAAAGAATTCAGTCTTTTGTGAATCAACTTACTTACCCACTCTACTTTTTGGATTTTGAAACGTTTGCTACAGCTGTTCCTGTTTTGGATAATAGTAAGCCATACCAACAATTGGTGTTCCAATATTCTTTACATATTGAACAAAAAGACAGTCAACTCATTCATAAAGAATTTTTAGCTGAAACTGATTGTAGTGATCCGCGTAAAAGTTTTGTTGAACAATTAATTAAAGATTGTGATACTGAAGGAGATATCATCGTTTATAATATTGGTTTTGAACGTGGTAAAATTGAAGGTTTAATTCGTTTATTTCCTGAATATAAAGAGGAACTAGAAAGCATCATAGAACGTTTAGTTGACTTGATGGTTCCTTTTCAAAAGAAATGGTATTATACTCCATCAATGAAAGGCTCCTACTCTATCAAGAAAGTATTGCCTGCTTTAGTTCCTGACCTATCCTATAAAGATTTAATTATCCAAGAAGGAGGAACTGCAAGTAATACTTATGCTGCTATGTTTTTAGGGACTTTTCAAGGAGATATTGAACAAACCAGAACAGATTTATTGGAGTATTGTAAATTAGACACATTTGCAATGGTCGAGATTTTAAATAAATTAAAAGAAGTCTAAATTCAACAATACTTAATATCGCATATCGCGATATACGATATTAAAACATGATTACTTTTCTGAATACTCCCCTATCAAATCCAAAACCTCAGGCATGAACATAGGCTTTTTCTCTTTTACTTTTTCTTGAAAATCTTTTGAGTGAATAAACTTTAAAGGAATACCTCTGAATTCAATCACATCATTCATTATTTCATCCATGCAGGTGATATATATATTTTCAATCGCTTTAAACTTTAAATATTCTTCGAGTTCAAAACCAATGTATAAAACGATTACTATTCTAAAATCTAAAAATTCTAACTCTAGTGAATGGGGATGTTTTACTATATTTAAAATAGGAGATGATTTTAAGGTAACCATCTCCCCTAGTATTTCAGATATAGACTTTATAGAAAGTATATCCGCCAATTGATTGTGTTTTAGGTCTTGGTAATAATCTGTGAAAGAATCTGCTGTAATTGTAATATTTTGTTTCATACTGCTTTAATTTTTTATCAAAACTAAAGCAGGAGGAAGACAAAATGTGACGTTAAAACTTGACTATAATTTTATTAATGTTTTTTTAATATCCCCAATCATTTTGCACGACAGCCAAACTATTTAATTCATCTCTGTGTAACCTACATTTAGGCATGAACTTATCCATCAATGAAATGAATCTATCGTTGTGGTTTGCCGATATTGTTATTACTCATTTCCGATATTATTTAATTCTTTACACAAAGTACTAATTTCATTAAATGCATTGGTATAGCCTATTGATTTATGATAATGGTTTAAGCTGTCATCGAATTTATAATCATGTTTCAAAACTACATCAGCTACTGTATTATTAGCCTTTCTACCCTCTATCTGTTCATTATGATAAAAATAAACATCAAACTTGTTAGCTGTTCTAGAGTACCTCAAATCTAGTCTATACTCTTTTCTTTTGTAATAATATTTACTCAAATAACAACCAGGGTAACCATCGGAGTTTTTCGCAACAAAAAAATAAAACTCTTTAAAAGGACTAAGACTTGAAGGTGATTCTTTAATGCTTTTTTGTAAATCCCTGTTTTCAAGATAAAAACAATAAGACCGCAATTCAGTGTGATATCCACCTACATTAGTTTTTGAAAGTAATCGTATATCACTTTCTGTATTCCATTTTATAAAACCTGATTTACAATAAGAGATAGATTCTGGATATTTCAAAAACAAATACTTCCAATCCCATTCACTATACTCATGGTTCTCTAGATGTGTTTGAATATAGTTATCCAACCTTTCTTCTGTGATGTCATTATCATCAAGACTATCCACAAGGTTTTTTAATTTACCGACATGTCCACTTTTAAAAAACAACCTCCAATTTTCATTTCGAGTTCTTAATCCTCCAGCAGAACCCTGTGGAAATAAGTGATTACTTTTATAATGAGGTAAATAGTCTCCTTTGCACAAGAGCGCTCTTTGAAGAACGTTCTTATCCGAACGTCTTATTTCATCACCAAAAAGCATAGAACATGAATTACTGTATTTTGTAAAAGCCAATAGGTTAAATTCATTTTTATCATCCAAACTAAAATCAAAAAGGAATTTTATTTGACCCTGAAAATAATATTGGTTCTCAGCTTTTGTAATAGGAGTATACCATAAACTATTAGTTTCAATAGTTTTTAATTTTAAAACTTCTTCTTCAAATTGGTTATTATCAAAAAATGAATTTTCTAGTTGATTATTTATAGCTTTTGACACAAAACCAACAAGATTGTTTAAGAGATAACCGACTTGCTGCAATGCACTGTAAAAAGTAAGAGGACTTTGAATAGAAGTATTATAAATTAAATTCCTATTAAATCTAAGCCAATCTCTTATATCGATATTTTCATTAGTTTGGTCTTTATACTTATTTAGGATTCCGATAAAGGCATAATAAAAAACCGCATCTGGTTGTGTTGGTGTAAAATCACTTTTTCCTAAATAAAAACTAGTTAAATCATTCTTTAAAAATGTTTTGCAAAATAAATCTTCAAAGTAATTTAGACTCTGAGTATTTGTTTCTATTCTTTGTAATGTTTCGAAAGTATCTTTAATAAACTCTAACGTTTTTTTATTAAATAAAAATATTTTTTTTTCAACAAGCTTTGTATTGTCTCCATCCTTATCATTCCATGTTACATAAAATTTTTCAAAAGGGATATAGGATATTTTTTTTGAGTCATAGCTATTAGAATTTCTAATTAAACCTATTAGCCCCTTGAAGCTTTCAAATGGTATATTAGGATGAGTAGCTATGTTATGCATTAGTGCAATGTTTTTTAGAAAGTTAAAAAAGAAGTCATCTAACTTACTAAAGTCAGCATCAATTTTTCGCCAGAAGAAATTAAGCCAATCATTATCTAAATTACGCCAAAAGTCACTTAGCCATTTATCGTAATTTGTTGTCTTATGTTGTTCTTGTAACCAAGATTTAAAATGCTCATAATTGGTTAACTGCTTACCTCTAGAGTTCATCTTAACATACAACTCATTTGTTTGATTGAGAGCATCTAAATCCATAAAGTCGAACCTAAATCCAATGGATTCCAGAGATATTTTAGAAAACTCAAAATCTACTTCAAACTCCTTTTCAATAGCCTTCAGCATTTCAAGCATGCCTAATACCGTTTTATCTTTATTCCATTTTTGAAGATAAAAACTAGATTCTGTTATTACATCCTTGATAGTAGAATTCTCAGAAATTCTTTTTTTAATTACATCTATATTTCGTGAAGAATTAATTTCTTTAAGAAAATCCATAGTAGATTTTCTGTTGGTGTAGTTGAAATGATGAAGCCAATTTAAGTTGGAACTTTTCGCCCCTTTTAGACTTAAATACCAATGCAAAAGATATAACGTGGTCAAACGCTGTTGTCCATCTAAAGGTATAAATTTTAATTGTGAATGTGGTTCTTTTGAACTATTTTCTTCTTCTAGACTGGCGGTTATCTTAAGCTCTAAGTTATTAGCATATGATTTAACCGCTTCTAAAATTGAACTAACTGCATCTCTATTTAATTGTTGTCTTTGCTGTTTGTTCTTACCTTCAACTTTTCCATATACAAAACCTAGATGCATTTCTTGATTCGTTCGTATACAGTTTGCTAAATCCTTTACAAATCTATTTCTGATAGAGATAACTCTTGGTAAGTTTCTACCTTGAGCATATTCTCTTTGAATTATTGGTATTTCAATTACATGGTTGCTAATAAGCTCATAAAACGATTTATTTTCCATCCTGCTCCAGTTTTAAAAATTGAGAAATGGTACTTTTTATTTTAGAGAGATAATAATCTCTATCCTTAAAGCTCCAGTAATTTGGTTGGTAATATTGAGAAGGTGTTGCTTTTTTTGAAAAAACATACTGAGAACCTATAGGAATATAGGCTTTTCCGTCTAATTTTATATTGTCATCAAGTTCTAGAGTTATATTTCTTTTATCCCTAAAAGGTTTTTTGCCTACTTTAATATTTGTTGATTGGTCTAATAGACAAAGGTTATTGAAATCATCTATATCAAAAATTTCTGTAAGCTTTTCACTTATATCACCTATCTTTTTTTTGCAATCACTTTTTTTTGATTTTTTAATGAATGTATCTAAATCCGAGCATAATGAATTTAGATTATCTTCATTTTCATTACTTAAATCATTACCTTCTTTTGAGGTTTTAATTAAATCTTTAATCTCAATTAAATAACTTTTAAATTCATCAAAGGAATCTAAACCATCATCATTTTTTGCTAATATGTGTTCAATATTCCAATTGCTAACATTGTAAAAGCGATGAAAAGGGAAAAACACATCTTTTTCTTGCACTTGTGTAAGTGCAATATTAAATAGAAAAAGAACCTTAAAGACTTCACTACTATTTGAATAAGTAATTGTCTCTGGATTATATTTTTTTTTCCATACATCGTTTTCGAAGAAAGTGTTTTTTAGTATTTCTCTTAAACTGTTTTTAAACTCTGTCTTGGTCCTTGCTTTTTTTGCTTTTTCTAAAATTTCTGAAGTGGAATTCGAGGTAAGATGTATGATAGCACCGCATAAATGATAAGAAGTTCTATCATAAAACCATTCTTCTAAACTATTGTAAAGATTAGTTATTTCATCCCATTGAGGCTTTTTCTTATCATTATTTTTTGCTTCGACAAATTGACTTTCAAATTTTCTGTAATTGTAATACGTATCTTCATTTTTTCCAAAACCGTTGTATAGCTGAAAGACTAGATTTATTTTATTTGCAAGTGTTTCATCATTCTTGTTATTTGATACAAATTGCCAAAAACGTTCATCACTCAATTGATGTTCTATTAAATTCCAATTCTCTGCAAATTGGTTTTCCTCGTATTGTCGTTGTATTGTATTAGGTGTTTTTAAGATGTCTAATACAAATAGAGCCTTAATAAGTTCTGCTTGTTCCAGTTCTATTTTTCCTTCATTAAAATCAATAAATTTTTTAATGATTTTTTCTTTTATGGTTGATTTTCGCTCTTCATACCAAATGACCTTTGTTTGATGTAATAATTTACGCTTAAACTGTTCTTTATCGAGTTCGCTTTTTTTATCAAACCAATTATGTATTATTGAATAGGCTCGGTATAAATAAAAGTTATCTACGCTATCTTTTGTTGGTTCTGAATTGATAATCTTATTTTTCCAAAAAAATGAAATGGATTCATCTAATACACTAAAATCTTCATTATTCTGTTCTATTTCTAATTCTGGTATGACAGTATCTTTTAAAGATGTAAGAAATGTATTCTCCCCATCATCTGATGTATTTCTAGTAGTATATTTGATAGAAAATCGTTTCGATTTCAAATACATTAAGATGAGATGTATAGTAGTCGTTCTTTGTTGACCATCAATAAGCTCATAGTTTTGATCGTCTAAGTGTTGTACCACCAATGGCTGTAAACAGTAAAAAGGTTCGTCTTTACCAGAAAACTCATTAATATCTTTAAGTAAACTATATACTTGTGGCGTATCCCATCTATAACCACGCTGATAAGTTTCAATTATAAAACTAAAATCAAGTAATTCTTCTATGGTTTTTAAGTTCGTATTTCCACTCATACCAACCTTGTTTGACCAGTTAATAATTCTTGTATCATACCATGTTTGATGTATTAATATAATTCATTATAAATTCTAATCTTTCTATTTCTGTATTCAATCCTTCATCTAGTTTTTAAAGTAAACACCACAAATATTTTACCTTCATGTATTCTATAAAACTTAACCTACTAAACGATTTATGATTTTCCTATATTCTTGAATAGACCTAAAATGTTAGAACATAAAAATAAGAAAAATACTCTAAATTGCAGGGTGTAAAATTCAACAATAATTTAACTTTACATTAAATGAACTTAACGACACTTTTTGACTTCCTAAATGAATACTTTAGCCTTTAAATAAAGAATTCAATGTCTATCATTATTAATCTTTTCGGAGAAAGTTTACGCTATTGGGTTTGTGATATTCCTAATGAACAATTCTGTGAATTTGAAAAGATAAAAAAAAGACATAATTTAGAATGGGAAATGATGTTATTTGATTTCGACTTTCTATCTCATTTTGGCTACTCACACTGGAGTGAATTATCCAAAGAAAGTGAAAGAAATGTATTTCTTTTAAAATATACAAACAGACTGGAAATAAAAAAACAAAACAAGATTTTATTGAAAATCCCAAGTATCGATTTATTGAATCACACCAACCTCTTTAAACTATACAATACTAATACCTCTGAATTAACTTTCCCGCATATACCTGGATTCAAAACCTTACTTATCATGCAACATGAAATTGGACATTTTGCGAAACATCAACTAAACACTAATACTTTTGATATTAATCTACTTCAATTTGAAATCGTAAATAGTCCTAATAAAATTATAACAGGTATTGAATCCCCTCTATTATACAAGAATGAAAAATTAAAGATTATTTCTGAGGATGTTTTGGTGAAATCAATGGCAGCTTATTGGATCTAACATTAAACATTATTTTTTTTCTTTTCATCAATAAAAGCTAAAAGCTTTGTCATGATTGGTTCAAAATTATCTTGAATTTCCTTTACTAAATAATCACTTAAATTTTCAGGCGATTTAAAACTTATTTCCATTTTTTTTGAAACTAAATGCATTCTATTATTATCAACAAAATCACTCATTTCTAATTTATTTAAATCTGGATCATTAAAAAAAACCTTCTTAAATTCATTTGCATACTGAACATCCTCATGCTCCATTTCTATTATGATATAATTTTCATCCGTACCGTTTAGAAAACCTTTAAACGTAATGGTGTAAAATGTTTTCCTTCTTTTAGAAGCATCCCAAATGTTTCTCCAATCATTTGAATTACCATAAGTGTTTAATTCTAAAGCTTCAGCCGTTTTTTGAATTTCATTTTTAATATAATTAATAGCACTATTTGAAGTTTGTATCACTTCTTGAATTTTTGAAGAATGTTTAAAATAAAATTTTGTTAATTCATCCATAGTATTAAAGTTTGACAGTGATGTAATTGCATTAAAAAAATCTAGTAAATAAATATAAGTGCGTGGTTGAATATCAAAAGGAATACCTGTTCTTTTAATTTCACTAATCAATTCAAAATGTGTTATATTAATAAATTTATCTTTTACTTCTTCAGGTATTGAATGCTTAAACAAGGTTAGTAAAATCCCTACTTTATTTTCATTATTTATAGATTCATAGTTGTTCCAATAATCAGATAAATCATTATTTAGAGTATGATAAATTTTATTTTCTATTATAATAACTTTTTCCTTATCGCTCTGTAACAATACTAAATCAATACGGTTTCCTTTCTTTGTATAATCTTCTAAAATTGTATTGTATGATTCAATTGAAAATTCTCGCTTACATTTTTCTTTTATTATTTTTAATAATGATTGAAGAAAAACTTTACTAATTAATGGATTTTGTGACTCGTTAAAAAAATACCCATATAATCTTGTGTTAATGTTTTCGTCATGAACCTTACCTATAATATCCAAGAAACCATAAGTTTTCTCAGAAGATTTAGGTATATCTGAATATAAAAAATTTAATAGATTTTCGTGATTCATAATAATTAGTTAAACATGTAATCTTGTATCTGATTTAACCTAAATTGAATAATATTTCGTTAAAACATTAATCATTTCCTTTCGATGATCTAGAATTGCCTTTTCATCCCAAGGTGAATTATCTGTTGTATTATGCATCATTATTTCTTGTTTTAAACTATCTGGTTTTTTTTGAGAGGCATAATGATCTTTTTTAGCAATAGGCATGTAATTACTTAATTTTGAGTTTTTAGAGTTGCTTATTAAGCATAAATTTCCAAAAGAATTTAGGATGTTTAAATCATTTAATTTAATACCGTTTATTGGATTTTGTGGGTAATAATGCTCAACTGAACTTCTGAATGTAAAATCGAAATCAGTATTTTTTTCTTTCCAAAGTAAATAATCTAGAAAATTGAACGCAAAGTTTTCCACTCCAGTTCCTTGATCTAAATTACTCCATTCCAATTCATTAATATCTATTATTCTATTTTTATAATAATCTTTAAAAATCATTAAATAGTAATCTAATTCTTGTTTGCCATCAGGAGTTAAAATCCTATCATAAAAATAACTTTTAGCAATTTCAAACAAATATTCAGAATATTTGTTTACATTAATATTACTTTCTTTTATTGAGAATAAGTAATTTAAAGATGCACTTAACCAATGTTTATAGTTCATAGCTGGTAGTGAGACATGGAACATTGATAAGAGCATTAAAAGATTCTTATGATCATCATTCGTTTCAGGTTCTTGAAGAGTGTTTACATAACCAATTTTATTATCTGGATACCGCTTCAGTTTTTTCAAACTCCAATTGTCACCCGCTCCTGTAAATTCACGTTTAAGTATGAATTGATCAAATAAGTGTTTACCTTTTAACAGATTAAAACCAAATTCTTCAACATCTTTTTTTGTTTTTAAATTGCTTTTAAATGTATCAATAAGTCTCTTATCATCAAGTGGAATATCTTCTTGAGTTTGAATCCTTAGTATATGTAAAAGAAATGTAGAGAAATTCACAACTGAATTAAATCGCTCTGGTGCATCTTCGATTTGATTAGTATTTTTAGTAAAATCATCTGGAAAATCAACTATATCTTCAATTTTAGAAGGAGAATATTTCTCACTTGAACTACTTGGTTTAGCACTATTTTTTATTATTTCAACACACGATTCAAAATCTACACATTGTAAATGATTCCAATATTCCTGATTCTTTTCACCTTTTCCGAATAGTTTATCACGAAGTATCGTTGAAAACCCATATTGTACATATCTTTCTAAATCAGAAACAGCCTCCCAAATTGTGTTATATACTTCTAATTTTTCTGGCTCATTCACAAAATATGATAACAATTGAGCTTTTAAAACTTCGTGCTTTTCCAATTGTTCACCTCTATTATTCATTACCTCAAAGTAATGATTTAAATCTGTTTTTTCAGGGACAGAAACTCTCAACAATGTAACTTTCTGTGTTAGATATTGATAAAAATCAAGTGCTTTTTCAGGTTTACCAAAAAACTGTTTTAGTAAGTTTTCTGCATCTAAATAACGTTCTTTAATATTTGTGTTATACTCTTGAGTATTAATAAAATTAACATTTCTGTCTAAACCTGTACTAATTACATTTAGTGCTAGTGTAGATTTTGGACGACTGAAAAATTTCAATTCCAAATTCAATTCAATTTTATTTTTCAGCTCACTAAAACACCATCTATGTAAAGCATTCAGTAAAATAGTTAAAGTAGTAAGCCGTTGTTGACCATCAATTGTTTCAAAAACAATATTGTTATTTATATTTCTCTCATATACTACTAAAGTACCGATGTAATAGGGTCTATCTTTTTTGTTCTCTGCAATAGAATAGTCGTAAACATCTTGCAAAAGTTGCGTTATTTCACCTAGTTCCCACGCATAATTTCTCTGATAAATAGGTATAACATATACATTCTTACTTTCGAAAAGTTGTTTTATAGTGAAAGATGGAATTTTCTCTAAACTGCTCATTTTATGTAATTAAGTTTTTGAAAAAGTAAAATGATAGATTCTAATTTTCCAGATTTATTACTTTGGGAATAATCAGTAACACTTAATAATGGAATTGATATATTAAGAAAGTCTGATGGTTGAAGTGCTTCACGAATCCCTTTAAATATATAAGGCTTTTCTCTCGCATAATTATCCATTGAAACTAATTGTACACTTTGTAATTTTAATCGTAAACTAAAAGCCCAAACAAAAATTTTCTCTATTGCTCTCTCTAAATCTTCGTATCCAAATTTATCAATGTAATAAATTACGGCTGTGTCAAATAGATTTCGAACATATCGATCACCTGTTCGAGTTCGAGCATCATAACTATTTATACAATCAAAAATTTCTTTCGCAATACTTTCTGAATTCAGAGATGGTAGTTTATTTGTATCTGTCAATTCTTGAATTTTTGAAATATAATGATGTATCATTTCAAAAAAACGTTTTCCATTTATCACAATTTGATCAAGTTGAAATGGAAATGACATATGGTTTTTGTCAATTTTTCTGTCGTGTTGTGCATTATAACCTTCAATATAGAAATGTGCAATTCGGTACATGTCAGCATAAGGGTAGGGCTCCTTTATGTTTGGACTAATCCCTTTAAATTCGTCGGTGTTAATTTTGTTAAATTGCTTTGCTGACTTGCCTTTCGACCAATTACGTATTCTAAATAAATATTCTGAAAAAGAAACTTCAAGTAATTTACTATCGATTTCTTCCCATTTTTCAACTGTTAAATTAATTTCATCTTCAGAAGTTTCAGAACTAATTTCTCTTAAATGAAAAGCTTTAAGTAAATCATGGGGAGCTAAATCTCTTCCTCTAGCATTTTGAGAATCAAAAAATTGAAATGCTTCAGAAATATCATCTAAAACTACTTTTACAACTTCACATTGATTAAAGAAAAAGTTAATTGTTTGAAAATCAAAATCAACTATTCGTCTCTGAATTTCTCTATAATTTGTTCGAATGTTTTCTTGAGATATAGGATGGTTAAATTCGAAATTAGTTAATGCCGTATTTCTTGGTAAAGAAAATCTATGTTTTGCTAATAATGTTTGAATAGTCTGGTTTCTTTTAATAGCCAAAGCAATTAAAGCTAACGTAATGGAACGTTGTTGACCATCAACAATTTTCATTTCATCTTCTTCGTCAGGATTTAAATTGTAAACGACTGTACCTAGGCGATAACGCTCATTTTTTTTAAAATGTAAAATATCATCTAAAAGTGCATTGACATTTTTTATTGTCCATTTGTAAGGACGTTGATAAGCAGGAATAGCTAGATTAGTAGTTTCTAATAATTCTCGTACAGTAATAACCTCAGCATTTAAAAGCTTCACATCTTTGTTTGTCGAATTCACTTCTTTAATTTTTTCACTATTCTCCATGCTCAACTAATTTCACTTCCCATTCAAACTAGCAATAATTGCTCGGAAACTCTCTAAACCTGATTCTAAATTTTCAACTATATCTAATGCTAAAACATCTGGATCTGGTAAATTATCTAAATCTGCTAACGACTTATCTTTTAACCACGTGATATCTAAACTTGTTTTATCTCTTGCGATGATTTCTTCGTACGAGAATTTTCTCCAATTCCCTTCTGGATTCGTTTCTGCGTTATACGTTTCTTTTCTTAAATGTCTATTTTCTGGATTATATAATTGAATAAAATCATTAAGATCGGAAAGTTTCAATGGATTTTTCTTCAACGTATGATGTACATTGGTTCTGTAATCATATACCCAAACTTCTTTTGTCCACGGATCTTTACTTGAAGGTTTTCCATCGAAGAACAATACATTTGCTTTTACTCCATTAGCATAAAATATACCTGTTGGTAAACGTAAAATGGTATGTAAATCTGTTGTTTCCAAAAGTTTCTTACGAACGGTTTCTCCAACTCCACCTTCAAACAAAACGTTATCGGGTAAAACAACTGCTGCTTTTCCTGTTGTCTTAAGCATTGAACGTATGTGTTGCACAAAGTTCAATTGTTTATTACTTGTTGTAACCCAGAAATCTTGTCTATTATACGTTAAATCTTCTTTCTCTTGCTCTCCATCTTCGTTTGTGAAGGTCATACTACTTTTCTTACCGAAAGGCGGATTTGCCAAGATATAATCGTAACGTGTTCCTGAATCTGTGATTAATGAATCGTTTGGAGAAATAAAATTATTTGAATCGATATCTCCGATGTTGTGTAGAAATAAATTCATCAGTGCTAAACGTCTTGTTCCTGCTACAATTTCGTTCCCGAAAAATGTTTCGTATTTTAAGAATTGTTTTGCTTCTTTGTCTAGTTCTCGGTTGTCTACGATCCAATCATAAGCTGCTAGGAAGAAACCTCCTGTTCCACAAGCTGGATCTGCAATTGTTTTCAAAGGCTCAGGACGTAAACACTCTACCATCGCTTTAATTAAAGGACGAGGTGTAAAATACTGACCAGCACCACTTTTAGTATCTTCTGCGTTTTTCTCAAGTAGACCTTCGTAAATATCTCCTTTATCTTTCACGCCCATCAATATCCAATTCTCGGCATTAATTAGAGCGATAAGTTTGTATAACTTTGCAGGATCTTGAATCTTATTCTGACTTTTGATAAATATCTGCCCTAAAATACCTTTTTCTTTGGCTAGTTCTCGAAGCATAATGTTGTAATGCAACTCTAACTCTGAACCACTTTTAGTAGTTAAGGTTTCCCATGCAAACTCTGTTGGAATAGGCATTTCTCGGTTGTGAGGTGGTTTACTGTATTCATCTGCCATTTTTAGGAAGAGTAAATAGGTAAGTTGTTCTAGGTAATCGCCGTAGCCAACTCCATCATCACGAAGGGTTTGGCAAAATGCCCATACTTTACTTACTATGCTTGATGTGTTTTGTGTTGTTTCTTTACTCATAATTTTAATTTTGATAAATCGTCTTTTGATTTTAAAATCGATTTTTGAATTGTCTTTAATTCAAATGGTTTTCCCTCAATTCTAGTTTTAATATCTTCAATTGGAAAATCGGGGGGAGTTGGTTTAAATCTTCCATCCTTTTTTTGTCCAGAGTAATTAAGAGATTGAAATTCTCTTAATTCATCAATTTTAATATCACTTACAGATAGTGTTACTTGATAATTATTCACGGTACCTCCTGTAACCCTCGATTTATCCTTTCTTATTGAATTAGTCGGCCTAACAACTCTTGAATCGCCATATTGTGATGTGTTAGCAATTACAACATAATTATGCATATCTCTAGAAATAACTTCTACAATATTATTGTAAAAATTGGTATCCTTATTCCATACAGATGCAAACATTATATCTGTTTTACCAAACAAGGCATATCTATGATAAATATCAGCTAATTCATAACAATAATAAGTACTAAAATAAACGCCTTTCCAAATAAATAAATCATACCGGTAAGGCAATGGCTTTGGAACAATCATATTTTTTTCATTAATCCATTCTTCTTCTTCAGGCGCATAATGATTTTTTAATCTAATTACTGGTATTGCATCATTATCGCCATCTATACTTACAGGTAATACTGTTATAACAAAATTATAGCCAATGTTGTTAATTTTCCAATGTTCAACACCACTTATAAACCCAATTTGATTATGTGCAACCTTTGAAATATAGGTTGGTAATAAACTATGCGGTAAAGCTAATTCGGGTAAAACAAAAAGGTCACATTTTGGCACTTTTTTTACTTCATCTAAAATCCATAAGTAACTCTGAACTCTTTCAGGTGTTAAATTTACATTTCCTTCCAAACTCTGCTCAAAATGCTTTAAATCAACATATTTATTAATCGTTGCTATTCTAAGGTTTCCTTTATATGCACCACCATTAGGAATATAAATCTGGTTAATAAAAAAGTTTTCCTGTCTATTTTTAATGTGAAATTCACCACATTTATCATTGCTACAAGAATCATTTTCTACATCAATAGACATCTTTATATAATCTTCATTAATTTTAGGATTACTAACATGATTGATGGTGTTAAAATCGTTCATCGCATTTGTTAGATATTTATTGGACGATATTACTCCTTTTTGATACCATCTTTTAGAATTTATGCACTTTTCCTCTGAATTAAAGTATAAATTTGAATAAATATGAAAGAGTGCTATATCATAAAATTTAATTCGATAAGGAATGTATTCTTTCTGAAATTCAATTTTGAAATTAATTAGAGGATATAATTTAAACAAATTTGAATTATGTAACGGCTGTATTGACGATTTAATATTTGGATGAAATTGGGTTAACGGATAGAAAACATATGAATTTCTTAAGAATCCATTTCTGCGGAAAATATTAATATATTCCAATGAAATTGAACCTAAAATTGGAATTTCATTAATCTCAAGAGCTTTATTCAACAATAATTCATTCTCTTTGTTTTTAATATATGGTTTAAAATATTCAATATTTTTTTTATCATTAAAAAAGAGCGGATTAAGTCCTAATGCCATTTGCATAGAATACTTTAAATGTTCTTTTAAAGTTGTTTTTACAATTGAAGTTGTTTTTACCTTATCATTAAATTCACTCTCATAATTACTTTCTATTAACTGAACACTTTCTATCTCTTCTTGTATGAGTTTTACTGTTTTAAAAAATAAGTTGATTTCATCTGAAACTACATATAATGTAAGTATTTTTTCCCAAAAATTAAAATTCTGTAACAAATAAATACCTTTAAAATATTTTTGAATTTTAATTATTTCTTCGGCTTTATATGTATCTCCATTTAATATTTTTCGTTTAATTAGTTTAGCCATAAAAACAGAAAAACGAAATTTATTTAAATCTTGAGGCTTGAATTTTGAATGACTAGAATTTGATTCTTCAAGACTTTCTTCAAAAGCGTCTACTTCAAATTCATTAAACATTTCATCAGTATTATCTGATAAAAATTGGAAGATGTAATTTCTTTTTTCTTGTTCTTTAACAAATTTACTTATCAAATTAGGAGACATATCCTTATTAAATTGATAAATAGCAACTTTCGATGTTTGTAATTCTAAACAAGGATAATTAATATCTTGTGTTACTTTGTAAATATTTACATCGTCTATCTTATTTTTAGAAGCTTTAAGACTGAAAACATTTGAAAGATATTTTTGAAAAAAAACTTTAACTATATAACTTTCGTCTTCTTTTATTTTTTTTAATTTTAATTCGTTTTCTTTGGCATCATGCAGACTCTTTATAGAACCATCATATTCTTCCAATTTAAAATTCTCAATAGATTTGTTATCTAAAACCCTATCTTTTAAAACTATCAAAATATCGTCAACGTATCTACCATAATAAACTGGATTTAATTCATCATTTATTTTATCATCAAAAGAATTCATATACCAATTGGCAATTGGATGAGAGGTTAACAACCCAATAGGTAAAGGATATGATTTTCCACCTTCATGAAATGCTGGAGTAAAACCAAATTCTTTAATTTTTTCTAAATATATTTGATGAATTTTAAAGATTGTATCATGAATGACATTAATATTCTCTAAATCTTCTTTTATTCCTAGAAAATCATTCAATTCATCAAAGTTAAGTTTTACAGTATGAAAAAAACTTTTAAAATCTAGATTTAATATTGTTACATTTTGCTCTTTTTCCAATAAAGCTTTTGCTTCTTCAACCGCTTTATTCCACCATTTCTGAAACTGTTCTTGATAAGGCTTAAATAATATCCTACCGTTCCCTATAGATCCTGACTCATTTAAAAATAATCGATTACCAAAATTATTTTTTTTAATTTTTCTCTCAATTTTTGGACCATATATCATTAACCAAAGCACTGATACAATATGTAATTCAATAGGTAAATTAATAAAAATAGCTAATTTATCAATTTCGGAATTTTTAGTTAATTGGTTATTTGTATAAAAATTTGATGGTGTTTTAAAAGAATATTCTTTAGTACTTATCTTTTTAGGCAGAACTTTTAAAGAAATAGATTTAAAATATTCCGACAATTCGTTGTCATTAATTTTTTTATTTAATTCTAACAATTTTTTTGATATCCCTTTATCATCTAATCCATCAATCCAATTTGACAAGGCTTCTCGTTGATGAAGGTCATTTTTATCAAAATAAATATGTGACTGTAATTTCCTGAAAGCTATTTCAATATTTTCTGTATGTTTAATCATGAATTTATTTTTAATCTGATTTTTCAACTGTATGTTTATTATATTTTTCTTCTTAAGTTTTCAATCAAATGTTTATCATTTACCATGGCATAAGCTCTTCTATAATCATTAACATCAAACACATCATCTTTCCTATATCCTCTCCCGTATACACCAAATCCTTTACCAAATTGCATTTCTTCATATGGTATTAATATTAATCTAATTTTCTCGCTTAATTTTGCATATTTATAGGCTGTTTTCAAAATATCACGAGTCTTTAAAAATGAAATAATATAGCGATGAATTACTCGATTTCTTAAATTATATAAATCATTCAATTCCTTATAAGTCTCTTGATCTATGATTTCCTGACTGTACGCTTCTTTAAAAATATCCCTCTCCATAATACCCTTTTCTTCTTCTCCTTGAAATATATATTTTATTTCAATTTCATTAGTCTTTTTTTCTAATTGCCTTTTCAAAATTAAAGCTGACCTTAAAAATGCATCTATTTGATTGGCAAGTATAACAATCAACTCTATATATGAATTTGAATCATAGGCATTTTTTACTAGATCGTATGAAGCTGCTAGCGAAGCTAAGAAGTTATCATGCTTGCTAAGATTTATTGCCCATTTCCTTTCACTTTGAGGTATTACTCTAAATGAATCAAGTACTAATTTGACTTTATTGACTTGCTCAATTATTCTCAGATCACCTCTATTTTCTGAAGAATAAATATATTTTGCCATGCAAAACAAATCATCTACTAGAGCGTGAAATAAAAAAACATCAAATTCTTTGTCATCCATTCTCGATTTTAGCCACTTAATTTTTGAATTATTCTTCTGAATAGGTATATTGGTATTTATATCTTTTTCTTTTAAAGGATAACAGCTTAATTGAAAACAACCCAAAGAATCTTCATAAGACTCAAAACTATAAGGAGATTTTTCCTCCACATTTTCTATAGCAGAATTCCGATATTGCCATTCGATTGGAATATTTATAATAAAACGACCATTTGGTTCTGTCCAGTCCTTCATATATTATTAATTCACCTCATATTATTAATTCAATTTTAAACCAACTCCCCACAAAACGCCTTCTTCAAAATACTTTGTCTTAATGCTTCGGCTTTTTGGAGGCTTTCTTTTATATTTTCTTCTAATTTATCAGCAACTCTTAAACGGCTTTCGATTTCTTGAACGATTATTTCTTGTTCATCGATTGGAGGAAGTGGAATTTCATAATTCATAATAAATTTTGTAGAAACTCTTGGTAAATTTACTCCTGACGTATTTTCAGACATTTCATTTACAAATTTAGAACTTAACATTATGGGGTGTAAATATTTCCCTAAACATTCTTTTGATAATTTCAAAACCAATATATCTGTAGAACAAACACCATCTTCTTTAGATAAATGCACTTTATTCAAATTAGGTCTCAATTTACCATATAGTATATCTCCTTTTATAAATTTATTTTTAACAGTTGAGATTTTTTCTATACCAACTTTTGATGTTAATTTCCCTGAATGTTTTTCAATATGTTCAAGACCAATGTAGAATATATTTTCAATTGTAGTTGGAGAATGCTTTTGAGAAGATAATGTTACTATTTCATTCATTTTAACATTCTTCCACCTTTTCGGCAAAACTCCATCTTTCACATTCTCATTCGTCAATCTACCTTCAAATGCCCATTTTAAAACACTTTGTCGGAAGGTTTTTAATTGTTGTTGTGCTTTCTTTAAATCTTCTACTCCTTTATCTAACTCACTGAATAATTCTTCTATTTTGGAAACTATTTGTTGTTGGGTTTTAAGAGGAGGAAGAGGGAAATGGAAATTTTTCATGGTTTCTATAGTCAATGCACTATAAGCCGAACCTGATGTTTTAGCATTATTACTATAGCGAATAAAATTAGTAAGCCCATAACTTAAAAACAAAGAGTCTAACTCACTTAAATTTCTGAACCACATTAAATTTCCATCTTTAAAATAGAATGGCTTATCAGTTTTTACAATGTAACTTATTCCAATTGTTCCAACTGCTGATAACAAAACATCACCAATTTTAGGTAAAACAAATTTTGATTTTATTTCATTATATTTTTCATGCGAAATAAATAGATCAATTGTTAAATCTTTGCCTTCACTTAATTCTTTTATTTCTTTTGTCCTATAAAATGGAATACCTTCTGAAACGTAGTCACTTTGAAAAATTCTCTTACTAGAAGTAATTTCTGCTACTTCATTTAGTTTACACCATTTCCAATCTTTCGGTAATTTCTCCATCATGCGTTTTCGATTTGGTTGTACTTCTTGATGTTTTCAATTAAAAGATCGTAGAAGTCATCCTGTTTAAATACGATTGTTTTAGAAGGAGGAAGCCCTCCTTCTTCTTCTCTTTCAATTGAATTTAATTTGAGTATATCGTCAAAATGATCTTCCACTACATCAACTTTATATCTTTTTCCTTTAAAAGAAAAAGCTGTCACTTTCTCAGTTGCATGCGCACTGTCAAAATCCAAGCAACCAGTAATCAAATAACGACATTGATGTGTTGCCTCTTTTGATGAAAGTGAACTATCTACTGCTTTGAGATTTTGAATTTTTCTGAGCAATACTTCATAGGAGAATTTCTCAAAAAGAAAAGCAATGGGATTTGTGAAGGCACATCGTGCAAAAAAATAATGACCATTTTTTAGTTGTTTTTGAAAATATTGGTACTTTTCAATTTTCAGCTTCAACAGTTCCCTCAAACTCAACTGATCATGTAGAATAAATATTTTTAATATCACTTGCAAGGATTTTTGAGTAATTTCCTTTTTCCTGTCGATTTTCCCCTTACCCAAAAGGTATTCGTTTTCAAGAAGGTAAATCATTGTTTTTTTATTATCATACTCAAATGGCTTAGAACTAAAATATTTATTCATATACCCATCAAAATCTGTATTTTCTCCATATTTATGGTGAAAAATATTTTCAATGTTTTTTACATCACAAACAAGAATTATTTTATCAAATCCAAACTTATTATGGTGTTCATTATCTCCATTAAAATTATAATTATCATAATGAGCAGAAATTACATTTAATATCCTAAAAATATGATCGGGATCCATTCGGTCTAAATCTTCGATTATTAGAACATTTACTTTTTTTGACTCATTTTTTAATCGTTCTAATAATTGACGAATTAACTGTGTGTAGAAATTATCTTCAAAGAGAGAACCTTCTTTTTCGTATATTTCATTGATATAGTCAATAGCTAATTCCTTTTCATTTTTATTTCCTTTTTTATGATATTCAAAAATAGGTTTCATAAATTCATTCAAAGATTCTACCACTTTTGCAATAACTTCAGTTTTAGCATTTAGATGAGAAGCATTCTTTAAAAAAGACAATATTGCTTTTTTAGGATTTAAGTAAATATACTCTTCGAAAGCTGAAATAAGTGATATTTCTGATTTATCAAACTCAACATCTTTTGCTAACAACTGAAAAAGAATATCTGTTTTAATATATTTAAAAACATCTTCATTGGAAGCAACAGAGTAGTTTACAGGAAAAACTTTAAAAACTTCGTATATACTATTTACTGTATTTTCTCCATGAAAAAAATGTTCTAAAAAAGTTGTTTTTCCTTGACCAAAAGGTCCTGAGAAAAGAATTTTTGTATTTGATGGATTATTTATATGTTTATGAAAAGCTTCTATTGGATTTTTAATATTGATTAAATCTCTACCTGTTTGAATAACTAGATCAATGTAATAAATCTCTGAATCACATCTAACCAACTCTAATTCAACAAATTTAATTGTCGAATCATTTAGTAAAGGGAATATTTCTTCAATTGAAGGAGTAGCATGTAAATTAGAAGACGAATATACCTTTTTGATAACTTCTCCATTATGATGACTAATATTGATTTCAATAAAAGCAGCCTTTTCTCCAGCTTCGATTGTATCGGTACCTTCTCCAGTTGAAGAAATTTTAATAAAAGGATCCTCAGGATTATTTATAATCTTAAAGTATTTATTTTCTTTATTTATTTTAATCTCTTCTATTTTCATTCAATTTCTCTTTTTTCTACTCTCAGTCAAATAACCGTCAAATAAGATATTCCTTATTTTTAAAGGGTTTAGCTCTATTTTTACTTTTAAAACTTGGTTCCAGTCAAATAAGATTTCTATTAAATTGTTAATAACTTTTGGATCCAGTCAAATAACCGTCAAATAAAAAATAAACTGATAATCAGCTGCTTACATTAATACTAGCTCTTTTCTCCTCTCTCCAGTCAAATAAGATTACGCCCAAATAGGAATATACTTTACAAATTTTCTAGACTTACTTTCAGGATCTTCTTCCTTTATAAAACCCGCTTCATAGGTATCTTTAATAATACGAGAAACCATTGCTGCATTTTCATCTGCAATTTGGAATCTTTCACGAAGAGAAGCGTTCGTCATTTTATCATTGGTAATAAACTTTAAACAAGCGTGCTGGTAACAAGACCTAATTCGATCTTTTTTATCCATATCAGCAAACTTTTGATAAGCATATAAAATAACTTTTGTATGCTTTTCCTGTATTTGCACATCGTATGCTGGTAATTGATAAAGTTCAATATTAAAAACCACCTTATCCATACCACTTCCTTTTTTCTCACAGATACCTAATCTTCGCATTACGGATGAAAACAATTCATTTCGGGAAAGGTATTCATCAATAAATCTGTCAGGAGAAATTAAAGGAGTGCCAGGATTAGATATTTCAATTCTATCGCTAAATATTTCAATCAAAGGCGATGAACCTTTTTCTTGAAAGTCTTGATGTACAAGTGCGTTTGCAACTAATTCACGAATAGCTAATTCGGGATACATTAATTTCGTTTCTCTTAATGCTAAGCCAATAATTTCATTACTCGGTAACAAATCATTGATGTATTTAATTAAACGATCAAATCCTAAAGCATATCCATACGTACCTTCTTGATCTTTTAGCGTTTTTAATTTGTTTTTCCCTTCATATAAAATTACACGAGGAGCTTTAAACTCTAAATATTCGAAATCAGTTAAGTTTTTAGCAAATAGAATTGCTCCTAAGTTCGTTATACTATAACCTACGTGATGTTTTTTAATAAACTTTTCAGTGGTGAATTTTTCAATAACAGCATCTCTATTCGTTGGGTATGGAATTTTCAATAAGTCAAAATAACATTGTGTATCTAAAAGTTTCACAACATCCGCCGCATCCTCTACGTTTAAAGCAATTCCTTTTTCAAAAACTTCTTTCGGTTTGTTCGACCAAATTTTACGCTCTTTTTCAGGGAAATCTTTTAATGATCGTGTAATACTGCCAACTCGAATAAAATCTTGATGAAAGAAACAAGTAGGTTGACCGTTAGCTGCTTGTATTTGAAATATAGATAAGTGCTTTCCTTGATAGGTAACTTCTATAATCTGAACTTCGACTCTGGGAGATAATCGTTGTAGCAACCAATGTTCAAATTCTTCACTTCCTACTGTGTGTAAACTGGGTTTAAAAGTTGTACCTTCAATTTTTAATGTCGTATCATTAATACCAAAAACTAAATAACCAAACGGTTCTTTTTGCAAGCAAGATCCATTGCTTAAAGCCGAAACATATTTCCCTATGTCATCATCAGCAAGAAAATTCGACTTAAACTCTGCCCATTCACATTCTTTGGGAAGCTTTAAAAGTCGTTCTATTATTTTATGTATTTCTTTTTCAGTCATTCCTTATGCCACTAATACTTCATTCAATTCACTCAATATCTTTTCGTAATCTTCTCCAAAAATTTGATAAAATTTACTCAAACCACCATTTTTATTGAAAGGATCTAATTCAAAATCATCTTTATCCAAATGGAAACTGTTCGCTACATAATCTTTCACCATTCGTAGCCAATTCATTTGCTCTTCCGTAAACTTCAACGTTCCGGCTTGCTTTTTAAATACCCAATCTTGGAAATTTTTATCTACTGTTTTATCGTAAGAGGTCAAATTTGTATCTATTCCAACCACTCTACGAATCAACGAAACCAATGCAATTAATTCATTTTTAGGTGAACCATTTGCTTGTTCTAATTGTTCGTAAGCTCTCCAAACAGCCAAAGGAGCTAACAATGGTTTTTCAATTTTTAACTTCTCCGATAAATCTTTGATCATTTTGTAAGAGAACTCTCTTCTTCTATAATCTTGTGCATAGAAAATTTGTAAAGCTGTTATTTCGTCTTTATTGCTTTCTATCCATTCCTTGAAATCGTTGATGGCATTTGAAGCAGCTTCTTCATTATCTTTCACCCAACCAATATTCGTTATTGTATCAATGTTTACCACGTCAATAATTTGATCGTACTGTTTTCGTATGTCTACAATAAAATTGCGTAGATCTGGATTATGAAAAACAGCAACCGCATCATCAATCAATTGTTGTTTACCTTTCTCTATTGCTGCCTCTATTTCTATCGGAGCAGCACCTTGCATAGAAGTATTTACAGTTGTTCTAATTATTTCGATCGAATCAGGATCGTGCGCATTCAATAATTGTTTTACAATGTGATTGATCGTTAAACCACCTGCTTGTTCTGCAAATTTTAATTTATCTTTTTCTGAAAGTTGACGTTCTAAACGAATCAAACGATTAGCTAAAGTGCTCATCATATCTTCAGAAGTATTTCCCATTGCAATGCTTTGAAGCACATCTTTCAAAGAAACACCAGGTGCTTTTTCCAACGGACGACTATCTGTTTTTTGAGAACTTTCAACGCCAATTGCATCAATAATTACAAAATGGTCTTTACTATACTTTGCAGAAGGAGTTCCTTTAGCTTTTAATTCTTCAATTGAACACGTTCTTGTTCCACGACCTTTCATTTGCTCGTAATAGCTACGACTTTTCACATCGCGCATAAATAATAATACTTCAAGTGGTCGAATATCTGTCCCTGTAGCAATCATATCTACCGTAACAGCAACACGAGGGTAATAATCATTTCTAAATTGTTGCAGAACCGATTTTGGATCTTCCTCACTACGATACGTTATCTTTTTACAGAATTTATTTTCTTCTCCAAATTCTTCCCGAACGATTTCAATAATATCCTCCGCATGAGAATCTGTTTTGGCGAAGATTAACATTTTAGGTGTTTCAAAATTCCCATTAGCATCCAAACGATCAGGAAACATAGCAGGTAAATTTTCTCTCACAGCTTTTATGATGGTTCGAATTGTACTTGGGTTGACAATATCTTTGTCTAATTGTTTCCCACTGTATTCAACATCCTCATCAATCGCTTCCCAAAACTTTTTTCGGGTTAATCGTTCTCGTTTATCGACTTTTTCACCTATGCTAATATTACTACCTTCTTTGGTAATTTTAGTTTCAATTGTAAATACATTATAAGGTACTAAAACACCATCAATTACAGCTTTTTCATATCCATAATCACAAACCAAATTTTGATTAAAATAGCCAAAAGTTCTATTATCAGGAGTTGCAGTTAATCCAATCTGAAAGACGTCGAAATAATCCAAGACTTGTTTCCAAAGATTATATATACTCCTGTGACATTCATCAATGACTACAAAGTCAAAAAACTCTATTGGAACTTTTTCATTGTAACCAACAGGAACGGCTGTTTTCGATTCAAAAGACATTTCGTTTGGATTATCTAGTTCTGCACTTTCATCCAGTTCCGTTTCCTTCAAAATAGAATACATTCGCTGAATTGTACTAATATAAACCTGACTGTCATTAGGAATAAACGAACTACTCAATCGAGTTACACCATATAATTCAGTAAACAAACGATTATCTTCACTCGCTGTATACGATCTAAATTCACCTTCAGCTTGTTCACCTAAATTTTTAGTGTCAACAAGAAACAAAACACGCTTTGCTTTAGCATATTTTAATAATCGATAGATAAATGAAATAGCTGTAAACGTTTTTCCTGAACCAGTAGCCATTTGGATTAAGGCTTTTGGACGTTGATCTTTGAACGATTTTTCTAAATTGGTAATAGCTGTTATTTGGCAATCACGTAACCCATCAATTGGTAATACTGGAATATCTTGTAAACGCGCTCGTAATGTTTTCTCTTCTTTCAGCCAATTCAAAAAAGTTTCTGGGCGATGAAAAGTAAACACATTTCGTGAACGAGGCTTTGGATCTCTATAATCAGTGAAACGAGTAACTTCTCCAGTACTTTCATAAACGAATGGTAAAGGGTCGTTATTTAACAATCTTAATTTCGAGGTAGCATATTGATATGATTGTTCTTCAACAGTTGTTAAAGTACTACCTAATTCTTCACGTTTGGCTTCGATAATTCCAACCGCTTTTTTATCTACAAATAAAACGTAATCAGCTGGCCCAATATCTGTTTGATATTCTCGAATAGCAATTCCGAGTCCTGCGACTAGGTTGATTTTTGTCTTATCTTGTATAATCCACCCACAAGTAATCAACTGCTTGTCGATAATATCTCTTGCTTTTTGTTCTGGGTTTTGATTGGTCATGTAATTGATCTTAATATACTAAATGTAAATATATCTCTTTTACTTTAAAATAATCTAAATTTCACTAAATAATAATCAAAATTGGATCCCGTTAAAACTATAAAATTAAAGGTGACCAATCTAGGTATGAGTCATAATTATAGTTTATAATAAATTTGATTAACTGAAATTTAAAACTTTGAAAATAACATCATAGAAAAGAAAATGATGTTTTTTTAGTTTAAATTCGTGCAAATATTATTTCAATGAGCAATTCAAATTCAATTTTACCAATTGAGTCAATTCAAGAAAGAGATGTGGATTTAATTCTTTTAGAAGAGTTTTACACAGATACTTCTTTTTGTCAATGGTTTATTAATGAATTAGATTTACCAGCTTTTGATTCAGAAATTGGTGTCTGGAGAAGTATTTCAGATTTTGGCTTAGGGGAAACAGACTTGCTATTTGCATATCAATCTTCATTAGGAAGTATTGCTGTTTTAATAGAAAATAAATTAGATGCATCATTTCAGGATGAACAATATAATCGATATTTAAAGAGGGCTGTTGCATATGTTGAAAGTAAAAAATATGACAACTCTTTTGTAGTATTAATTGCTCCAGAATTATATTGTAATAATCAAAATGATTTTGAATATTTCATTACTTATGAAAAAATAGCCGAAAGATTTGGTTCAATAGGTTCGAAGAGAAATCTATTTAAAAAAGAATTACTTCAAATAGCAACAGAAAAACTAAGAAGAGGATACCAACCAGTAAACTCTGATATCGTTCAAAGATTTTGGCTAAACTACTGGAAGTTAAAAGAAGAAAAATTTCCAACTCTAAAAATGAAAAAACCAGTGATTGTTCCTCACAATAGTGATTGGCCAATGATGACAGATAACCATTTACCAAAAGTTCAATTCTATCACAAATTCACTCAAGGTAATATTGATGCGACATTCAAAGGTATTCCTGATAGAGAAGCGGAAGAAATAAAATCCATTCTTCCAGAAAACATAAAATTAGTAAAACACGCCAAAAGTTATTCACTAAGAATAAATACACCTAAAATCTACAGAACTTCGGAATTTAATATTCAAAAAAACAACTTAATAAAAGGTTTATCTCAAATAGATTATTTAAGAAATTGGATAGTAGAGTCAAAGATCTTAAGTTAAAAAAAATCATTTAAACATTTGTCCAGTTTTTATTGAAATAAACTCGACATTTTACAGTGTATTCTTCAAGGATATTAAAATGAAAACAACTGATTTTATTACATATACAATTGAAACGTTAACCAAAGGGTACATTTTCACCTATGCAGATTTTACCAATGAGGTGAACAACAAAGAAGCGATTATCAAGACATAGAATAGAATGGCTATTTCAGTTAAAATATCACAAATCAATACCTATCCTTCAAATAACTTATCCAATCTTGAAATGTGTTTGTCTCAAAAACTTCTTCTGCAGTTTGGATAAATTTCTCGAAAGTGATTGGAATAAACGTATTTGCAAATTCAGGTTTCAAACATTTTAAATAATCATCTGAAACTTTGTTTTGATACGTATTACCAGATGGATAGAAATGTATGGAATAAAACTGATGTAGATAATTAAGTTCAACAAGTTTAATTCCTAATAAATGATTTCTCCAAGGTTGCTTTAGTTCTTTAGAACGTAAGTTAGAATAAGTTTCTTCTATAAAGTAACCAGACTTTTTAGCTGTTTTGTTATATTCAGAATTTTTGTTTTCTAGATTTTCTTTTTCAGATTTCCCATAAGGATATGATAATTCCGTGTATTTCACTTCAATTCCTAATCCGCATAATTTAGAATTATTTGTAAATTCAACATATACATCGAATGAAGTTTTATCATTCAACAAATCTTTACTTGATAAATCGGAAGCATATTCAATTTTAATAGATTTTACTTCATCGATTTGAATTTTATCATCAAATAATACATGTAAAAACTTTATTAATTTTAATGGATTTGTTTGTCGTAGTTTTTCTAATGGATGAAAAAAATTATAAGGGATGTGCTCACTTCTCAACATGTTCTTTAAACCTGTACCTGAAAAATTGATTTTCTTGCCTTTTACTTCTGAAGCCCATGTTTGTAATTCATTCCATACAATAGAATCTTTATAGCAATAAAACATAGCTCCTAATAGAGCATCTTCATCTGAAAGAATATGCTCATATTCAACACCTTTGAATTTACCATTATTTATTAATCCTAATTTCTTTTTAAAATCTAACTGTTTTTCTAAAGATTTTTGTTTCCAATTTCCTTGCTTCATATTCATAAACTATATTAATCAAACTTAAACATTTAATCTAAAAAATGAAATACGATGAAGCACTTTTAAAAAAGATGAAATATTACTAATTAACCTTTTATAACTATAAAACCCTATTTTTTCTATATTTTTGATTATCAAAAAAATAAAAGAAACTGGAAAATCACTTAAAGTATTGATAAACAAAATCGAATAACCTCATCTTTAACATATAAAAAGTATCTATTCTAGGTAAGTCGAAATTAATTTTCAGTATCTAATTTTGTATAAAAAATAAATTAAACAAATAATGTCTAAAATAAACATCTCATCAGATTTTCTAACCTTCAAAAAGGAAATTGTAGATAAATTCGGAGTTCAATATTTTGAGCAAACGGAGTTGTTTTTTTCAAGGAGTGTAGAATTAGCAAGTCAAGGCCTAATTAAAAGTGCTATTGCAGATGCTAACTTCGCTTTAAACCTGAGCGAATACTCAAACGACAAGTTAGGAATTCATTATTTAATTGGATTCCTTTCCCAACTTCATTGTGACTTTGGCGAAATATCAAAAGCAAAATCGTATTATAAATTAGGTCTTAAATTATTAGATAAGGAAGATGAAAACTATCATTCTGACCTAGATTTATATCGAAGGTTAAAAGTAGACATTGATAGCGAAAGTTGGAAAGAACCTGGAGAGAGTGATGAGGAGTGAGATAAATTAAAAGCTTTAAAACATAAAAAAGGCACGAAGTATTTCAACTTCGTGCCTTTCAATTACTTTTTGAATTTAATCGCTAAGTCATACTTACTGGAGCCAATAATTAAAGCGTCGTATTCTTTACCTTCTTTATCCTCTCTCTTTTTTGCAATCTTAACAACATAGTTCACAATTTCATTTGGCGAGTTAAAATGTCCCAATGTGAATCCACTTAACTCATAAACCACCTCATAATCTTGTATTGGTTCACAATTTAAAAAAATATATTTCCCACTCACTTTTGATACACGAGCAAGAGAATAATCTTTTTCTATTTGATTTGATTTCGTTTCACTTTTAAAAGCGAAAATAGCTATTAGCATAAATGATGCTAATGCTGTAAATAAGATCTTTTTCATTTTATAATTTATTTATTGAAAATCTGGATATCCAGCCTCAGCGGTTAGTTGAAATTGAGTACATGTATTTGCCTTAAAAGTTACATTAGTTCTCCATGCGTCATCTCCATCTTCATCTACGACTCTTAATTGATAAGTTTTCTCTTGTAACGTACCTAATGATTTTGTGGCGTTAATAACTGATGAATTATCACAATCTGGTGCAATATTAAAATATGTTGTTGTAGCTTTTGAACCTATTAATTCTCCATCTAAATAAAATTTTAAACTTGCTACCTCAAGTTCTGAAAATTCTTGAGCTATCTCTTGGTTATACCAGAATATCATCCTTCCCTCATATTGACAACTGTTGTCATCTTTTTTGGCACTTTCATTAAAGTTCGTTGCATCTGTATCTGTACAACCTTCTTTTTTACAACTTCCAAAAGTTAAAACTGCTAATGTTAGCACTGCTAAATTGATTAATTTGATTTTTTTCATTGTGTTTTGATTAAATATTTTTTCAAATATATATAAAATTTCCTTTATGTGACATATATGTCGTAATGAATTGAATTGTTCATTTGCACTTTTGAATATGGAAAAATTTAGTTCTAAATTTCAAAAATTAGGGGTATTGTTAAAAGAGAGAAGAATGGAACAAGGAATCTCTCAACAAACGCTTTCTGCTATTTGTGATGTTGATATAAGAACAGTACAAAGAATTGAAAAAGGAGACTCAAATTTTTCTTTATTAATATTCTTCTCAATCTGCGATGCCTTGCAGTTAGATATTTCTAAGGTGTTTTATGAAATGAATAGATAAGTTGACTTTCTTTTGATGTTTTAAACGGTTATTTTAACTGATTTTACTTTTCCGTGCCAAAGCCTATCTTTTAACTTGTATGATTACAAAATATTAACGTCTTCTTCAAATCAATTTGCAAAAAAATCATTATTTTTAAACAATTATAATAATAGAAAATAATACGTTATAAAAGATTGATAATATTCCCTATCATACCAATTTGGGAATGTTGACGATATAAAGTATCGTGTATATACAAGTTAGCAAATATTAAAAGAACCAATGACCTTAATAATATCTTGGATAGGAGTTGATGATAAAAAGGAAGGGAAAGAAATTTCTTCGATTTATATCGCATCTGATAGCAGATATACTTGGGGTAATGCTGGGAAATTTGATTATGGAATAAAGGTTTTTGGCTCTTCAAAGTACCCAGAAATATTTGGCTTTTGCGGAGATGTCCTATTTCCTTCAATAATACTTGGACAACTAATCCCTCAAATAGACAATGGACTTTTATTAAATGACCATGATAGCTGCAACACGAAAAATGAAATAATATCTGGTTACATTAAAACCTCTTTTGATACCTATCCGAGAGGTTTTTTAGCGGGAACTTTTACTATTCTTCACGGCACTCGAGATGGAAAGGTTTTCAAACTTTTTAAAACTTCTTTTTCACCTGAAACAGGTATTAAGAATGAGGAAATAGAACTCCCTAAAATTTCCAAAAAAGTTTATAGTGGTGGTTCAGGTAAAACTGAGTTTGATAAAAACTGGGAAGAATGGGAAAAAGAAAAACACAATAATTTTAGAACAAGTAGAGGTGTTTATCACTGCCTTCACCAAACCTTGAAAAGCATAAAAGACCCTCAAACAGGAGGTTTGCCTCAAATAGTAGGACTGTATAGAAACAAAAACTCAAGGCTTTTTGGTATCGTTGAAAATGATAAAAAATATATTTACGGAAAAGAAAGTTCAGAAAATATAAACTCAACTACTATTGAATGGCGAAATGAAAATTTTGAAAGGATGAATCCAGAAACATTAAAGATACTTGAAGGAGCACAAAGGCAACCTTCATAAAGAAGCAACTCCCTGACTCTCCACAAAGAATATAATTAAACACTTGGGGAGGTCGAGGTGTCTGGCACTTAATAGAAATATTAAGTGCCATCAGGGTATTAAAGAGCCAACTGTGGTGTAATTAGATAGCACATCCACATCTAAGTGGAAGGTCCTGGGGCGGATCCAGGCGGCTTTTTTGAATACAAACATTTGCTAATACTGTATATGGCAAATAGGGCGTTCGGTAGTTACGAAAGTTCAGTGCTATCTACCAACACCGCCAAATCGTTGATTTGGCTTTTAAAATGAATAAGATAAAAAACAAAATACAACGAATTGGCTTTGTCAAACCTGAAAGTTTATTGCTTTCCACTGCCCTACTTGTCATATACTAAACGTTAGTTGCAAGTGGCTGGAATTCTCACTTCGGGGCTAGGAGAAATCGATAAGTTTTTAACTCTCACTTCGAATTAATATAAACAAGTGAGACATCAGGAATTAAATTTTATAAAATAGAATGAAAATATTACTAATACTTATTTTTCTGAATTCAATATTTGTTTGGTCACAAGGAAATCAATCTGACTTAAATAAATATTTATTAAAAGGTAAAGTAAAAACAGTTCACTCCGTAGTTTATGATGCGATTGAAATAAATGACAGTTTAGTTGTTAAAGGACCTAAAAAAGTAATTGAAAGATTTTTCTTCAATAATGAAAGATTTATTTCATTCAATGAATTTGGATTAGTTACTGAAATTCAAGATAATGCTAAACACGAAAAAAACACATATAATGACATAAATAAAATATTCATTACTGAATATTTAGATTCAAATTCTAATGTCTTTCGTAAAACAATTTATAAATACGACCGCTCAAATAGATTAAAAATTGAATTAGATTATACCAGAGAAAATCAATTAGATTATAAGTTAGTGAATTTATATAAAAATGGTAAAATTACTTCTCAAGTTGAAAAATATTTAGATGATAAAGAAAAATACTCAACAAAATATAAATACGATAAAACAAGAAATTTAATTGAAAGAGTAGAATATGAAAATAACAGTATTACATCAATATTTAAATTTAAAAATGACTCATTAGGTAGAGCGATAAAAGTTGAAGAATTCAACTCTAAACATGTTCTAATAAAAACTAGAACGTATGAGTATAATAAAAATGGATTACTAACTAAAATTTTGATTTTTAATTCGAAAAATATTTTATTATTAAAAATTGAATACACTTTTGATATTAACAAAAACTTAATTGAAGAAAAAAAACTTTTGAGAACTATTCAACTTATAAACAATACAATTTGATGGGAGATGAGATACTCTATGTTGATGAATTAATTAAAGGAAATATTATAGAATATGAATATACGTATGATAAAAATAATAATTGGATAAAAAAAGTAGAATACTATAATGGGACTCCAATAGATATTGAAGAACGAGAAATTATATATTACTAAAAAAAGTATTCACGGCTGACCTTGATAGGTTACTCCCAAAACCAACAGCTACTAATCGAGTAGATGGTACCGCCAGTCTCATAGCGGGATACGCCTCTCACAACACCGTACGTACGGGTCTCGTATACGGCGGTTCACAAAATGATGGCTTTAGTTCAAATAAACATCCTGCATCGATTGATAACCTCTTCGTTTTAATCTCCTTATGGTGATTGTCGTTTTCAATATTGGACTTTGAGCTACTGCCCATCCCCCCATCATCGTTCTGCTCCATGAATATTGTTGACGTAAACTATTTTAGAATACCTCTTCATATCTTTTTAAATCAACATAGTTCGGTTCATGAATGGCTACATCAAAATTTTTCTGAAGAAATGTTTTACTCTTGAATATAATGTATTTATCAAATTAAATAATACTGGCTTTAATCTTTGAAGTTCTTCTAATGCTTTTTCATGTCCAAGTTCATGCGCCGTTCTTAAATCATCATAAGCTGCATCAACTTTATTTACCTCAATTTCCGCTAATCCTCTTAAATAATAAGATGAAGATTTTGTTGAATCTAATCTTATTGCTTGAGTGCAATCTTTTATAACACCAGTATTATCTTCTAATTGATACTTACTATTTGCTCTACTATTGTAATACATGGCTAATGGATTCAGCTCTATTGATTTATTAAAATCTAGTATTGCCTTTTCATAATCTCCTAACCTGTTGTAACAGTTCCCTCTATTGTAATAGGATACATCGTCTGGATTTATTTCAATAGCTTTTGAAAAATCATCAAGAGTTCCTGGAATATCTCCCATTTCTGATTTACAAATTGCTCGATTGTTATAATAGAAATCATTTGAATCTTCTAATTCTATTGCTTTTGTAAAATCTAATAAAGCACTTTCATAATCTTGAATCGATGACTTAGACATTGCTCTTTCAAAGTAATATAAAGCTTTATCAGGGTTTATATTTATAGCTTTATCATAATCCAAGATAGCTTCTTTGAACCCCTGAAACTTATCAAAAAGCCTACCTCTATTAAAAAAACAAATCGCGTGATTAGGGTTTAACTCTATAGACTGATTATAATCATTCAATGCTCCTTCGTTATCTCCTAAATTAAATTTACTTATTCCTCGATTATAATAACATTGAGACTCTTTAAAGTTCAATTCAATTGCTTTATCAAAATCTAATATTGCATCAGAATAATTATCTAACCAAGCTTTACTTTCACCACGATAATAAAAAGCTTCTCCATCTAATGGGTTGATCTCGATAACCTGAGTGAAATCATCTATAGCATCTTTATACTTTTTCTGCCTCTCCTTTTCTAGTCCTTTATTAAAGAAATAGTTAGGGTTGCCTAATGTCTTTTTATCATTTCGTAAAGCATTTAACCCAAAATCACTATGTGAAATATTTACCGAAGGCTTATTTTTTTCATTTTTATTAATCTCTCGATTTCTAAGATTTGAAGATGATGAGTTATTATCTTTCATAAAAGCTTGTTGTTTTTTTTTTAATTTATTAGCTGAATATTTTCATCCTTCCTTCTAATTCACTTTCCAAAGCTAATCCTTTAATCCACCTTTTCGGTATAGAATCAAAACCAAATTTAGCACCTAATACAGTTCCTGCAACACAACCATTAGTATCTGCATCACCGCCTTCATTGATAATTTTAATTAGTCCTTCCTCAAAAGATTCAGCATAAAAATAAACCCACAAGGCAGACGATAATGCTTTTAAAGTATAACCAACTTCATTACTATTATCCAAATTTAAATCCTCAAGATTATGAGTTAAGAAGATATTGATATGAGAAACAGTTCTATCATCTTGAACATCACTTCTCTCCATCACTTCATTTAATGTTAACTTCTCCCCTTTTATTAAAGAAATTAATAAAGTCGTATGAATTTTACAACTATCTATACACCTTGGATCGAAATGTGTCAACTTACATATAGCTTCTGATAAGGATAGTGCTTTACCAAGATTCTGATAATTCATCATAGCAATGACCCCATTCCTCATTAATGCACCATTTGGAGCAGCTTGTTTACGTGTCATTTTCCAAGCTAACTCAGCACACTTATCAGGATATTTAGTATACTCTGGCATTTTGAAAACACTATTCGTTAACTTACCAATCCCCATACCTCCTGAAAGAAACCAATTATAAAGCCTAAGCGAAACATCACCTAACACTACTTCTCCTTGATTTTCAATAACACTATCATACAAACAAAGAAATTGATCGGTATCATCGGTCCAAGCCCCTATACCCCATCTCTTTCGATGTTCATCTTGAATAATTTGATTGTAATCAGAAAAACCATTCGGATAATAGTGTGCAATTTCTTTTTTTGATAAAAATTCACATCCTAGACCTAAAGCGTCTCCGATTGCTTGACCAAATAATATTCCTTTTAATTTGTTAAAGAGTAAGGTTTCTGTCATCATTGATAATTGTTGAAATATAAAGTTAATGTTTTATATTTTATAAATATTAAGAATTTACTTTTCTTAACCAACCTAGTATGTTAGCTCCTTTTATGTGATATCCGTCTCCTTCATTTTCTAAATCATAAATTGCTCGTGAATTTACACCACAGTTTTGTTGAACCACTTCAATTTCATCATCTTTCACTTGACTAATAATTGCAACATGACCATATCGATTAAATGCATGTCCATCGAAAACGATCAAATCTCCAATTTGAGGCTTGTATTTACCTCCATTCTTATATTGGACTAATCCCCTATCTGGATTAAATTGTGAATCACTTAATGATTTATTGAAAAAATCTTTTGCATGTCCCCAAGGATTAGGCATTTTATGATGGTAATATTCATAATAATAACGTTTTACAAATTCTACACATTGATACCTTAAACCTAAGTTATACCCATCTTCTGTTGTGTTTCTGCCTGAAACATTACCAAAAGATTCGTTGTAATAAACGTTCACACCATTGAAATGATCTAAGCTATCCCCTGCTTTTATACTAGCTGAAGGATTAAATAAATCTATATTATTATCACATGAATTAAAATAAGTCAAAAAGAATATTAGCACTATAAAAAGAAGTATATTTCTCATTTTTCAAAAAAAAATCATTTAAAAATTAAAACTATCAAAAGGATATAAATCAATAGAGGAAGAGAAACACAAATCCAAACTGATGCTTTAAAATAATCTACATTAAACTTCTTAAAGCTAAGCAGAAAATTTACAGATTTACTATATAACCAGTTAGAATATGTCTTGAAATCTCTACAACCAATTAGAAAACCTATTAAAAAAATAAAAAATCCTATTTTGAAGAAGTGTACATCAAAAATTATATCCAACATACACAACCACGAAAATGGAATAATTATAAAATAGATAATAATATTAACTTCATTATACGTAAGACCAGTGATTTCTCCTATTCTCTTAAGTATAAATACAACAAATTCAAATATTTTATTTACCATACTGAACTTTAATATACATATAACGCATTTTATCCTATCATCGTTGGTTCTTCTGGCTCTTCATACATCAATTCTAAATATTCGCCATTCCAAATAGAACCTACAATATCCTCGATAACATCTTCAACAATCACTTTTTCACCTTCTTTAAGGTCTTTAAAAATTAAATAGGCTGCATAAGGGCTTTCAAATTTATAAAGGTAGTAACTGTACCAACTAATTACTTCCATTTAATTAACGTCTAATGAATATTCACTCATGTAATCATTTATCTCTTTAAACTCATCAGTTATTAAATTTTGATAAGAGCATATTTAACTCTGATTCAATCCAACTTTAAAACAAGTATTTTGATCTTGTTTAACCAAATTGAGTAATTCAAAATCAGTTAAGTTTTCGGTGTCTATTATCGACTTCTGACAAAGGCTACACATCCTGTTTTTATCATGAGTTAGTTTCAACTTATTCCATTTAACAAATTCTGGACATTTTAATTCCTTAATTTTCTGACCACTATTGTATACAAGATTTGCTTAATTGGGTTATATCTCATAATATATTGTTTTTATAAAATTCATCTGGGTTACTGATTAAACATAATGTCAATTAAAACATTTAAACCCCAATTGTTCTCGTATTTTTTTTATACTCACCTCCAATAAAATTACAATCTTTTATATCTAATCTAAAGATTTTCCTCTTTGCGTTTGATAATGTTATAAATGACATAATTATTAAATTTTATTTCGTTATATCTATTTATATTTATTTTACAAAAAGGTAACCTAACCAATTAAAAAAACATGGTAGATTAATTTTATTAATCATTTATGAAAAGTATTGATGATGTAAGTATTATTAATTCTAGGCTTCTATTAGAGGTTACGAGCTAATGAATAATGTTTAAACTTTTTTAGTACAAAAATTGTATAAAAAGTCGAGTTTGTGAAGGTTGGTATTAGGTTGACTAATACCATTATTTTAAAACCCATGGTTACCTTTGTATTGATGAGCTATTAATCAATATAATTTAAAATAATCAATGCAATGAAAAATTTACTTTTAGGAATAGTGTTATTAATTAGCACCTTAAGTTATGGACAAGTTAGTGTAATGAAAATTAATAGCAAAGGAGAAATATTAGCCAAGAAAACTAACTCAGGGATTAAATCAATTAGTTTTGAAAGAGAAAATTTAAATCTGACACTCACTATTGTATCAGGTATATATAATTCAAGAATGTCAACCACATATAAAATTGTAGAATCATTCACAACAACAGCCAGAGGGCAAAAATGTACAAGAATGAATGTTAAAGATAGTCAGGGATTAAATAGTTCTTTTGTCTTTTTTCATGAAACTAGGAAGGTTTTTTTAGTTGAAGATGGATATGAAATTCATTACTCAGGCTTAGGAGTAAATTATTAATAATAAAGAAATAATCTAACAACATAGATTAAGATATCAAACTAATCAAAAAAAATTGAAATAAAATTAATACATTAGATACCTAAAATAGGATAAAAACACAGCTCAATGAAAAAAATATTATTAGGATTAGGATTATTAGTTAACACGTTAATTTACAGTCAAATTGAAGTTACTATTCAAGGAAGTAATGTTTTTCTTGAATATACAACTAACGAATCTTTTAACATAATGAAAGAAGACATAAGATTAGGTCCAAGTGCAAAAACCTCTTTAAAACAAGCTTTAAATAAGGCAGTTGAATGGGCAGAATTAAACGAAACTCATAAAAAGAGTTTTGAAAAAATTATATGTAGTTTTAGAGTTATGGATACCGGTACATATAATCATTTTGGATATAGTGAATTTCATTCTAAAGAAATGGTTATTGAATTTAAAGGATACAGCAATGGAGAGTTTGATTTAAATTTAACAATAAAGAATCCACCATTTTCTTCTTCATCTATATCACTAAATAGTTTAAAACAATTAAAGGATTTTAAGAAAATTTTGAACGGTCAATCAATAAACCCAGAAATTGATGAAATTTTCAAATGATAATAAAAACTTTATTAGTTTGAAATTTCTTTCGTAAAGAAATTTAATTAACCTTTTCTATCAATCAATTTAGCTATAAAAGGTATTAACAATTTAATACAAAGCTTTTACATATTCCTTTACCGCTTGATTTTAGTTATACACTAATCTATTAATTCTTCACAAAAAATAATAAAATCGATCTTTTTGGAGATTATATTTGATCATTAAATCCACAACTTTTTAACCTTTCAATCAAAAAATCAGAAAAATCAACATTTTTTCAAAATCCATGGTTACCTTTTTAAGGTTCTATTATTAATAAGTATAAACTTTAAAATATTAACAAAATGAAACAGTACAGTAAAGAAGACCGAGAATACATTTCTAATGGACATTACCTAATAGAAGGGGTTGAATATATGTCAATTTGGACATATAAAAATAAAAAAAGTGTTGGAGAAAACTCTACCCAAATGAATGCTTCAGAAGCTAGAATATTTTCTAGTATGGGATTAAATTGTAAAAGTACAAAACCAGATTTTGGAAATTTCTCTCAAATTTATATTTACAGGGTTGAAGACCTTGATGATTACTATTTATAGATAAAGAAATATTTTAAAATCACACCTAATGTAAATAAGAAAAGACTGGTTCGGTTGAATCAGTCTTTGTAAAAACAATAATCAAAAAAACTATTTATGTGAAATAAGCCATGACGAAACTCTTCGCAAACACAGATGAATTTAAGATGGCGATTCAATATGATAACAAAAAAACAATTAAATACATATGAAATACATCTTTTTTTTAACTTTTATGATTGCAGTTAGCAATTCAGTTTCTGCTCAATTCTCTCAAAAATTTATTGTTACTGAACATAGTGTAGGAGAAAACAATTACGATAGTCTTGCAATAGAAAATGGTATAACTTTAATGTTGTCTCAAGAATCAGATTCTTCAGATGTGTATTTTACAAATTTATGGACAGCTGCAGAAACTTATTCCTATGGAAAAATAAATATAATTCATTATGATGAATACGATGAAACCATAGATTCAAATCCTGGTTCATTATTGCTATTTGATTGGTTTTACTCCAATTCTTATGATGAAAATAAAGGAAAAGCTAAAGTGGTTCTTACTATTTACTCTGTAAATGAAAAAATGTATTTCAAATGTGAAATTTTTGTTTTAGAAACAAATGAAACCCTTAGTTATACAGGTTATCTAGTATAAATAATCATAAAGCTTTATAGTTTAGCATTATTATTGGTTTGAATTAAATAACTATTTTTAAGCAAAAAAGATAGTTACTTAAAATGGACGACCAGCAAATTCTTGAAAACATTAGAAAAGATATTAAACATCTTGACCAAGTTTATATACAAAACAAAGAGTATTGTCTTAATTTTATGAAGAAAAAACATTCTGATTTAGAAGTTCTAAAAGATATATACCAAGATGCTGTAATTGTATTTTATGAGAAAGCTATTGATAAAAATTTCAAACTCACCTGCTCAATTCAAACTTACCTAAATTCTATTTGCTATTATCAAGTATTAAATAGATTTAAGTCTGATAGTAAAACTTCACCATTAATAGATGACATTAGACCAGATATAAATGATTGGTTAAATCCAATTGAAATCGAAAATGAGACTAAGTTTTCTGCGATTGAAAATGCCTTATTAGAGATGAAAAAAGCTGGAGGAAAATGCTTCGAAATATTGAGCAGATACTTCTACCAAAAACAGTCTTTAGAGGATATAGCAATAGCTTTAGACTATACCAATAGCGATAATGTTAAAAATCAAAAATCACGCTGTCAAAAAAGATTAAAAGAAATGTCTTTTACTAATTTAAATGTTTTAGTTAATGAATAATTCAATTGAAATATTAAAGAATTTAATAAAAAAACATTTTCCAGGTTCAAGTCTACTTCATAAGCTTGAATCAGATAATACCTATGCTGAGAACTTGCTTTTTAATTTATTGAAAAACGGAATAAATCAAGTAAATGAAGACTTAAGTTCAATTGATTTTAATGAAAAAATAAGCATAGATTTTTTGTCTGAATTACTATTTGATTTAGCGAACTCTTTTGAAGAAAACCAAGATAAGTTCATTCAATTTTTATTTAATGAAAAACATAATGACTTCATCAATCAGATCGAAGATATTAAACTTTCTAAATTGGCATTAAAAAAAATTGAAAGAATAAGTTTAAAAAATCGTTTTAACAGAATCGAAAATAATGAATTAAACATTTCTGAAGCTGACATTGAAAAAACAATTCAATTAAACAATAGAAACCAACTTAAAGATCATTTCAAGGAAATAGATAAATCTAAATCAAAGAAAACCACCAAAGTAATCAAACTTAATAGTTTTCTTAAATACGCCGCAATTCTAATATTGATTCCGATTAGTGTAATCGCTATTTATCTAAACTTTGAAAAGCAAGAAACGAGATTAGCTTCAAACAAAAAAACTAATCAAAGTTTATTAAAGAAAAAGACTTCTCAAAAAGATCGTTCTGATTTAGAATTAAAATTAGATTTAAACTCAGTTACAATACCAAATGCAAACACGAAAGTCGTGGAAATCATACCTTTCAAAGAAGAGTCATATGGTTATGCTGGAAATAGTCAGGGAATTAATAATACTAATTTAAACATCATTAATATTGGTCTTCAAATTGAAGAAACCAAGAAAGTATGGAAAACGGAATTAGACAAAAACTCAAATAAAAAAGAGATTAATGACTATTTTAAGAATATAGTTGATTCTATTTCGGATTTAAATTTCAATTATTTGTTTGATGAAAAAGACAATAATCTTACGATATATTCTAAGATCACACTTAATCAATCTGATATTAACATTTACAATACATTTGAATCGTGGAATTTTTCAGTTATCAAATTAAAAAACAATTATTACAAACTAGAGAACACAAAAAAGTCAAAGCCTCTTTCAGAAATAAAAGACCTTGACTTGATAGAATACTGTATTGAATTAGAATGAATAGACTACTTATTCATTAAATAATTCTGAAATATCATTCGAAGTGTCATACTGACCTAAATAATCATTTGTATGAGTTCCAAGTTTTCCCAAGTCAGTGTCTGTTCTTTTAGGGTGTAAGTTCTTTGCTGTATAATATTCTGAATTTTGAAAAACAATATCATTATAAAATGAAGTTAAAGAAAAAACAATTTCTTTTATATCAGTAACTTTAAGCTGTTCAATTTCTGAATTTGTTAAATTATACAAATTATAACTTCTATCATTTAATCTACTCTTTTGATTTCTGTCTATACATTTTATTACTGACCCATCACTTAGATAAATTGTAATACCACCAGTAATTTTTCTGTGTCTACTATCCATATCTGATATAGATAGTAAAAGGTTTCCTCCCTTATTCTTTTTACTAATAGTTACTTCAATTTCTTTTGTTACTGTCCCATACATTGTTTCTAAAGCAAAATCCCAAGTTGGTGTTGCTTCGAACCTTTCTTCCCCTATATAAATGTAATTTTGAGCATTCGAAATATTAAATATTAAAAAACAAACTATTAATGCTGTTACTTTCACTCCTTTCTTTATTAATTCCATGATGGGTCTACTTTATTATTTGTCTTAAAAATTTCTTTTTCTGCTAACGTATGAGTATATATTATATTCATTACACTCGGAACATATTCCTCCATTATTTGATAAGAAAAAGATAATATATTATTAAAAACCTCCTCTGATTGAGGCAATGAATCATCATAAAGATTTGCTGCTCCAAAAAACAAATCACCATTTTCCATATTTAAATCAAACCTCCCTATTGTTAGTATGTTATTTGTTCGAACAATGAATTCAGCTATTTCTCTTCTTTTTAATTCTGGAATTGTAATGGAACATAAATTTCTTACCTCAATATATTTTTTCGCTTTGTTGTTTATAATATAAGAGTCTACTGTTCCATATTTTAAATTAATAGTCAAGTTTATTATATTTTCTTCTTCATCTATTTTCAAAGTTGAATAATTGTAATTTAAATTCGTCAAAACATTTCTTATTGCCTCGTTCATAGTTTGACCTTTTACTCTATAAAGTTTCTTTTTAAGAAATAGAATTATCTTTTTCATCAGTTGATATTTTATTAAAACCTTTTTAGAAATTATAAATACTTTTCGTTTTTGATTTCTTAGGGCTTGTATTATAAGCCGGGTAACTTATTTTACTGTTGTAATTATAACTAGTATTCGAAGGTGTCGTTTTCGTCCCTACATTTCCGTTGTACGGATTGACATTTCCTACTGTTGTCCAATTATTTTGAAACGATTTATCTGGTGCTGTTCTTACATGAGGTTGAACAACTGTTCCGTTAGACTTTACATAACCACTAACGTAAACTTCTTTTTGTTGAGCAAAAGTCATTGAAGATAAAAACCCAATTGCTACTGTTAAAAACATCTTTTTCATAATTTCTATTTTTTAATTGTTTATACCAATTAATAGTAGACATTGAAAAAGGTAACCATTGGAATTTAAAATATTTTTATTTAGGCATAAAAAAAGCCCAAAACCTTTGTGGTTATTGAGCTTTAATTTTTAGAAATTATTTTATATCACTCCCCTATCAACACAAATGCCCCCCAATAATACGGTTGAGGGTATTTATCCTTGATAAAATGTTGTGTTTTGGTAAAGGCCTCTCTAATGGTTGTTCCAGACAACCAATTTTCATAGAAAGTAGACATAAACTCTTGTGTAACTTTATCATCCACTTTCCATAAACTCATAATTATATTTTGAGCACCTGCATCAGAAATAGATTTCCTTAAGCCATATACTCCTTCTCCATTTTGAACATCTCCTCTTCCTGTTTCACAAGCACTCAACACAACTAACTCTGTTTCTTTTAAGTTTAAATAGGACGCCTCATAGGCAGTTAAAATCCCATTTTCTTTTACGTTTGTTTCCTCACCTTTAATTGTTGAATTTGCTCCTGCTAAAAGTAAACCTGACCTTAACAATGGGTTTTGAATAACTTTTTGCTTTTCCATTCCGAAAAACTTTAAACCGTTGTTTCTAGCTATTTCTTTCTCTTTAAAAAAGTACCCATGAGTTGCAATATGAAGTATTCTAGGTGATAAAACTTCCTTAACAGCATCTTCAGTTGCCTCATCCTCCATTAATACATTTACTTTCCAATCCTTCGTTTTTAAAATTTCAGAAATTGATTCAACCTCAATTTTAGTACCTGGTAAAGAAGATATATTAAAACCACCTCTAGACAAGCTATCTATAATATTTGAAGGTATGTCTCTTAGATTTGAATATGCATATAAATCTGATTCTGAAGAATCTTTTGAATCTAGTCCACCGTTATAGTTTGGAAAACCAACTAGAGTAGCAGTGAAATTTTCATAATTTTTAGGTCCTTTTATTTTATTTTGGATGAAAGAACGACCATTATTCACCATTTCAATATCCAGCTCATCTATCAAGTAATTATTTGTAGAAGGATTGTATAAAGTTTCTAAGTTTAATTTATTGAAAACACCTCCTAACGAAACATATACTTTTTGTTTTCCTTTAATTTCTTCCGCAATTGGTTTCCAAAAATAATTATAAGATAGCGCATCAGGACTCTGTTGGTTTTTATTATAACCATATGCACTATTTGCATAATTCATAAATAACTCTCCCTCCAATTGATTTCCATTTTCAAGCAATACTGTTGCAGGAGACTCACCAACTTTATTATTTATAATATAAGCTAAATACTGAATAGTATCCGTCCAGCTATTAGTTTGAAAATTAAAATATGGTAAAGCAATAATATCAATATAAACTTCATCATCTTTAAGGTTCATCTTAATATCTTCAATTGAATATTCTTTTTTCATATCAGAAAAAACATCGGATAGACGACTTAATTCTTGTTCTTGTTGCTCTATAATACTTTCATACGCTTTTAAGTCTAATCCTCTTTCTTCCCTTTCTGGAATAGTTAACTCATAATACTTCATCAATTGAAGCTTGTTTAACTTCCAATCTTCATAAAGGCTAATAAGAGAAGTGTCATGACTTGCATATACTTGTTCTTGTAATTGAGTAGTTTGATTGCTAATTATACCGTTTAGGTTTAACCAAGTTTTAAAAGAGTATTCTAATAATTTAGGATTATCCTTTTTCCTGAAAACTGAATAGTTAATGAAATCCTCTAAAGTCGAATTTAAATTGTTTTTAAAGGTCAACTTAAGACCTTCATTCAATCCGATTGAGTTGTTCTTAAAATGTTCATTTTGAAGTTCAAGATTAAGAGTTTGAATACTATCAGAAAATAAAAACTTCTTTAATTCTATATAATCCGATCCTAAATTATTAAGTGTATTCAAATAATCAGGATGCCCTTTTCCTAATACTTTTTCTCTAAGTCTCAAACATTCTTGATTTAGTTCCAATGATTTTTGATAATCTCCAATATTAGAATAATTATTTGCTAAATTATTTAAAGACATCAAATAATTAGGATGTTCTTTTCCCCATACTTTTTCTCTAATATTTAAACATTCAAGATTCAATTCCAATGATTTTTCATAATCTCCTAATTCTGAATAATTATATGCTAAATTGTTAAGCGTTATTAGATAGCCTCGGCCCTCTTTTCCAAATAATTTTTCTGCACCTATTAAACATTCTTGATTTAGTTCCAATGCTTTATGATAATCACCTAATTCTGAATAATTATTTGCTAAATGATCAAGTGTTATTATATAATTAGGATGTTCTTTTCCTAATACTTTTTCATGTAACTTTAAACTTTCTTGATTCAATTCAAATGATTTTTCATAATCACCTAATTCTGAATAATTAAGAGCTAAACTACCAAGTGTCACCAAGTAACTAGGATGTTCTTTTCCTAATACTTTTTCTTTAAGTCTCAAACATTCTTGATTTAGTTCAAATGATTTTTGATAATCTCCTAAATATGAATAATTAAGTGCTAAATTACCAAGTGTCCATAAATAATCGGGATGTTCTTTTCCTAATACTTTTTCTTTTAATTTTAAACATTCAATATTCATCTCCAATGATTTTTGATAATCTCCTAAAGATGAATAATTATCTGCTATATTATTTAGAAACAACAAATAATTAGGGTGTTCTTTTCCTAATACTTTATCTGTAGTATTTAAACATTCAAGATTCAATTCTAATGATTTTTGATAATCTCCTAAGTATGAATAACTAAGAGCTAAATTACCAAGTGTATTCAAGTAATCGGGATGTTCTTTTCCTAATACTTTTTCTTTTAATTTTAAACATTCAAGATTCAATTCCAATGATTTTTCATAAAATCCTAAATCTGTATAATTATGTGCTAAATTACCCAGTGTCCTCAAGTAATCGGGATGTTCTTTTTCTAATACTTTTTCTTTTAAATTTAAACATTCAATATTCAACTCCAATGATTTTTGATAATCTCCTAAATATGAATAATTAATTACTAAATAATCAAGTGTCCATAAATAATCGGGATGTTCTTTTCCTAATACTTTTTCTTTTAATTTTAAACATTCAAGATTCAATTCCAATGATTTTTGATAATCTGCTAATTCTAAATAATTAAGTACTAAATTATCTAGTGTCCATAAATAATCAAGATGTTCTTTTCCTAATACTTTTTCTTTTAATTTTAAACATTCAAGATTCAATTCTAATGATTTTTGATAATCTCCTAAAGATGAATAATTATCTGCTAAATTATCAAGTGTGACTAAGTAATCAAGATGTTCTTTTCCTAATACTTTTTCTTTTAATTTTAAACATTCAAGATTCAATTCCAATGATTTTTGATAATCTCCTAAATCCCAATAAAGAGAACGAAGAATATTTATACTCTCTAAATATTTGAAAGAATTTTCTCTATAAATATTTTTCGATAATCCACATATTTCAACTTGATAAGTAATAGCTTTTTCAAGCTCATGAAAAGAATAATATTGTTCTCGATAAAATTGTAAAAACTTTATATAATTAGAGTCAATATTAAGTTGTTTTTGATTTTCAATAATATCAGATTCATATTTGAAAATATCATTTTTAATTCCTTTTTCTACAGCATCATTAGTGAACTTTATTTTTTCCTCAATGGATTGAGAGAAAGAAAAATAAGTGAAACTAAAAAAAACAAAAAGTAAAATTATTTTCATTTGACTTCAAGATTACAATTTCCATTAGTGTACGCCCAATTTGCTGGATGATTAATATGATATTTTCTTTCTACTCCAATTATATTAAGTATTTCATCTATATTAATTTTTAAATCTTTTGTACAAGCATTGATGATAATATCAGGATTTATTTTTTTAATTAATTTATTGAATTCACTTTTATATCCACCATCCTCCCATAAGGTTTTCCAAACAAAATCTCTAATATCTTTATAGCTATTTTTTAGAGTATTATGATGACAATGATATAAAGATGTTTGATAAGGAATAGGATTAATAATTAAAATTCGATATTCAGTATCTTTTAATTCTAATTCATCTAAATGATTGTTAATTATTTTTTCAAATTTTTCGCAAATTTGAGTCCCTGTAACTCCTTGAGCTGGTGCTTTAGGTGTTAAATTAGGTGTGTAATCATATTCGTCTTTATGAGGAGATTCGAGTATTAAAATAATTACAGGCAACTTATTTTCTTCCAAAAATTCATCATCTATTTTAATATCATTGAAAGCAGATGAATAGATTTTTTTAGCTTCATTTGGTAATAAATTATATTCTCCATCGGTTTTTACTAAGCGATACCTACATACATTGGGTACTTTATAATCTTCACTAAAAAAATCTTTTTTCAAAATGATTTCAGTATCAGATTTTTCAATAAAATTTAAAACTGTAAAGCTGTCAAAAACCACTTTACTTAACGACAAAGATGAATTTGAATCAAAACCTTGAATTTTTAATGAGTAATTATCCATAAGGTTTGTTTATTTATCACTTTTACCAATCACTAACCCATTCTGTGGCACAGCAATATTATCCATTAACTCTTGATAATCTTCATTAGTATCTGTTACTACTTTAGCTGTTTTAATAGCTTGTAAAATATCTAATACTTTTATGCTTTTCTCTTTATTTTCAGATGAAGAAAATCCTTGAACTTCGTCGTATTCTAATAACACATCATTTTCAAAATAAGTTAAGTAATAAGTGCTTTTGAGGTAGTCAAAATAAACTCCTGTCCCGTGTTTCCTACCTGCTTTAAAATCACCTACATAAAAATCCCCATTTGTATATAAGTATGAACCAAACACATCTGGTAAATTACCAATTACCAAACCTTCATATACGTCCCCACTATTGAATTTATAACGTGAAAAAGTATTCGAACAATCACCATAAGAACAATCGCCTTTTTTAAAACCATCAATTGAAACAACATAAGCTTCCGATACAAGATTTATAAAGTCTGAATACTTTATCCAAACAAAGCCTTTATCTCCATACTCAGAACCATAACTATTCATTACTTCAAAACTTCCTCCATTTCTAGTATTATCATATCCAACTACACACATTGCATGTCCACCAATAAAACTTTCTCCTGACTTCGGAGTCCAATCACCATATTTTACAGCAGAACCAGAAACAAATGATTCTGTAAGTTGCATTCCTACTGAAACTATCAGTTCCATAGATAATGCTGTTTTAACTGTTTTAACAAAATCTTCATCTTTTATCAATCCATAATATTCTGAAATTCTATAGTTAGAAGCTATAGCCAATGACATATCATCAAATGCCTTGCTATCATCACAACTTAACCAAGGAGACCACAACAATGGCTTACACCCATAATATTTTAAAACATCCATTGCATCTGACAAACTTGTTCCATTTTGACACCAACTATCCCTTGAATCTTTTATTAATGCATAAATGAAATTAGGGTCCATTGCTCTACATATTTTTTGATTCTCGTTAGTTACCCCCATAGCAATATTTTGCTGAGTAGTTAATTGAGCATAAGCAACTGCCTGCCCAACACAAGTCGATGTCTGACCTTGGTTGTTTATATATGGTGTGTATTTTCTAAAAGACAATTTAGATGGCAATGTTGAAGATGAATAACCATAAGATTCTTCAGGTTCCCATTTTTCAACATTACTAAATTGCTCGTCATTTAATTTCAAACCCTGTGCGATTGAATAATTTAAAGAAAAGGCTGATATTGCAATTAATATTATATTCTTCATGTTTTTAATTTATAAAGTAACAGTTAACTAATTTATTATTTTGAATAGTTATTAATGTAGAACCAAATTTTAGAAAACTTAAATTATTTAAAGTATAGTAAGCATCAGCTAATTGAATTACATCATGTAAATTAAAATCAAACTCATGAGGTGCTTTTTTCATTTCATATATCTTTACACTTGGTTTTACATCCCCTATTCTGTAATAAAAACGATAGCAATCAAAAGAATCATTTCCTAATAAACACATAGATAAATTTCGTTCGTATCTTGCTGTATTTTTTAATAAATCATTAGACCTTGCTTCTTTAGAATAAAAGTCAAATTGAGGAAGTGACTTCTCATTTTCCTTCAATTTTATTATCCAGTTGTAGGATTCTGATTTTAATGAATCGGTTTGATGAACTCCAGAAGTACTACTTTCAAGTATATATTTAAAATTTAACTCTGCTAAAGGATCATTTTTCGCTAAATCTTTTAATTCTAATTCTGCTTTTTTATTATCTCCATTAATATGTTCATTTATAATCATCAATAGCTTTACTTTCTGTTGAATATCCTTCATATCTGAACGTTTAGCCATTAACATTGAAATTTGAAAATCATCAAATCGTTTAAGCAATAACTCAGCAATTGCTTTATTTAACCATGAAGCATAATAACTTTTATTTTTTAGTGCTAAATCAAAATTTCGAATTGCTTCTATTAAAAAGTCTTCAGTTTCATTTGTTAGACCTCGCACATTATTTTCTTTCAATCTAGTATTTAAATCAATTTCACATGGAAAAACATAAGGATATTCTTTTTTATCCAATAACTCAATAGCCTTTAATAAATTCAAGACACCAATATTATTATAGATTTCTCTTGAAGGAAATTTCTCTTTAACAATAGTATTAAACATTGATATTGCAATATCATATTTACCTGCTATCATAGCAATATTAGCATAATCAAAAACTGAAGCTAATACTTGCATTCTCTCACTTGTAGTTTTTGCAATTAACTTTCTTTCAGCTAAAGTTGGGTACTTTGTTAAAAGCTCATCTTTTAATTGGAAATGCTGATAAATAGAATCAAGTATGGTTGGAGCAATATTTAAAGTCTTATAACCTGACATATATGCATATAAAGCAGAAAATTCATCAGCTTGCCTTTCAAAAACAGAATCTTTTAAAGTTTTATGAAGTTTTCTTAAACTTTTATTGTAATCTATCGAAGCATAACCACTTCCTATTTTTTTAACAAAATCATTTTGCTGTAATAATACATGTGCTAATTCATGTCCGAGAACATGAGCAATCACAACTGATGAATCTTTCCCAAACGATCGTGCTAACTTAATAAATTCGGTTCCTATTCTTATTTCATTACTTGTTGGGGTAAATGAAGCTACTTCAGCTATATTATTTGAAATAATAATATTAGGTTTTATAACCTGTCCATTATCCATTGTTGAATAAATATCATCGAAAACTTTTTTTACAAATACAGGGATTTCCTGAGCAAAAGATAAATTTACAAAAACTATGATTAGTACGGTTGTGGTAAATTTTAACATGTTAATCTTTAATTTACTTTTACAATGATATGTAAAACTAATGAATTCAATCGAGAAAACAATTCAGAATAATAGTTAGAGTAAATTACTCCCCATACCTACATTCACTTGTTACTTTAAACCCACCATCTTTTAAAAATTCAATTTCGTAAAACTCTTTTGGTATCGTTATATCAACATCATTAAAATTTTCATCTACTCCAATGAAGTGATATGTAGTATCTTTAAAATTAACTTTATAATCACCTCTATAAGCTCCTTTAACAGGAAATGATTCACATGACTTTTTACATGAATATGAAATAATTATTAGAGAAATAAATAGCAATTGAGACTTTATAATTTTCATGAAAATTTATTTAGAAAAGTTAAATTACACAAAATAAACAATATTAGAAAAACTAAAGAGTTAGCAATAATAAAATTAGCTCAACCTTTAACCCCTCCTCTTTATCATTCACCTCCTCCTTTTTCGTATACTGATGAAAAACATAGACAACTATACCTAATCCTATTAAACCAAGTATAACAGGCAACAAACTTCCTTTCTTCTCAACTACTACAGCTTCCTCTACAGGTAAACTGTTTAACACCTTTAACATCTCACTTGGCTCCATCATAATTTTGTTTTAATGTGATATAGATATTGTTATTAGTAGGCATTTTATGAAACACATAAACACCAATATAAAACCTTCTAATTTTACTTAGTGTATCTTCATAAGAATCAAAAAACTCCTTATCAAAGCCATTTGCTAAAAGTTCAATTTCAGTAAGTTGAACATGTGACTTATCTCCTAAGAGCTCTTTTAGCACTTTTATATTAGAATTTATTTGAGCCTCTTTTGATATTTTGTCAATATCATTTGAAGGTAAATCCTTATCCTTAAAAACAACTTCTATCGGATTTTTTTTATGCACAGGAAAAACCCCTCCTTCTTTTCGGAGTTTATCCATTATCCTTTTTTGCCGATGTTTACATTGATTTTTAATCCCATTCTTTTCTGGACAATAAAACCTGCTTAAATGATCTGCTATAAAACTATCACCGCAATACGGACAAACTCTGGTATATTCTCCTCTAGGATCATTTTGATTGCTCATAACTTTCCAGTTTTAAGGTTAGCTTTTACAACTTGAACAAACTCTTGCTTCTTTTTGATAAGTTCATCAATATCTGACTTCAAAAAATAAACACGCGTACATTGCTTGATACCTTTAGGTAATAATTTAAACTTTCTCCATTTATCAATAGTTGTGGTGCTTACACCAAACATCTCGGCGACTTTTTTTCGAGACACTAATTCTGGAACAGATTCTTCTATCTTTCCTTTTACTTCTAACTCCTCCTTAGGAGTTGAATTTAAACAATTAGTTACTACTTCAGATATTAAACATTTTAATTCTCCTACCTTTAATGTAACTAATAAATCTTCTTTTTTTAAAACTTCCATATGTTAATCAACTTTAATTCAATACAAATTAAAGCAATTAAAACACTAAATTTTAAGTAGTTACAACTAGATACTTTTAAATACTTTCAGCTACTTTAAATACTCTTTTTTATTTCAAAGGATAGATTGTTAAAAAATATCTCATGTTCTTTTTCAAAACCTTTTAATGGTCGCCCGTTAGCTTCTGTCAATATTCTATATAAGTAATTAAATTTGTATTCTCTTGAAAATTTAAAATTAGACGAAATCCAATATGTAATATCCTTCAAGATACCCTCTCCCCCCTTTAAGTATGAACTTTCAACTAAACCTTTAATTACATTTAAAAAGTATCTAGGACTGATAATAATTATAATAATTTCATCTGAAGATTTAAACTCTAAAATATTTCTAATATTTAAATTATTTGATGTACTTGAATTTGATTCAATAAACTTTATCAATTCATCAATAACAATTTTATTAGAAAACTTTAAAGGAAACATTACTTTTCCTGTCAAAGAGTTTAATACATCCCCTTTTTCAGGAGATTGATTTTCTTTTGATTTGTATTGTAAATCATCTATAACAATTAAATCATTATTCTTTTTTTCTTTATTTTTAGTTGATTGACTTGAATTTGAAGATTTTTTTGGATTTGAGCTGGAGTAACCTGAATGTAACCTTTTATATAAAATCCAATCTGATACAGATTTTACAACTGTATCATCCTTTAGAAAAAAGTTTTCATTAACATTATCAATTACATAAAACTCTATGATATTTAGTAGCATCATTTTATTACTCCAACGATTGAAATGATATTCAAGAATTAAATGCGTTTTCAAGGAAGGATTAGCTAATAAAAAAAGACCCAACCAATAAACATAATTAGCATAATTATTTTTTGGAGTAATTACATAAGATGGTAGAGAGTCATATTCATCAATTGTTATTTTATAACCTTCTTTATCAACTTCAATTATTTGCCTTATAGAATATACTAACCGTTCTAAAAATTCTTTCTTATTTGCTTTTCCTTTTTCGGAAGTGTCTTTAGAAAGTTTATTATCGAGTAAATTATAAATATTTATAATATCAATATCATAAACATGATTGACAAAAGTTTTCATAGATTTTTTTAAAATTGATTAATGGTGATTTAAAAATAAGAAAGAAAGGATAAATAAAATAATTATATTTAAGAAAATAAATCAGAGAAGATTTCAGGGCTACAATTTAATCTGACCCCCTTCTGACCCCCTTAGTGATTTTGACCAAACCTCTTAAAAAGCAAAAAGCCCTGCAAAGTTGATACTTGCAGAGCTTTTCTGATTCCCGCAGCCATACGAGACTTGCGGTCCGGACGGGACTCGAACCCGCGACCTCCGCCGTGACAGGGCGGCATTCTAACCAACTGAACTACCGAACCAATATTTGTGAGTATTTCTACTCTTCGAAAACATTCGATCTTTTAAATTTCTTTAAAAGTTAATATTGTGTAATCGCTTTACGTTTAAAGCGCTTGCAAATGTAAGTAAACTTTTTCAATAAACAATATTTATTTTTAATTTATTTACTTTTATTTGTGATCCCGTTAGGATTCGAACCTAAGACCTGCTCATTAGAAGTGAGCTGCTCTATCCAGCTGAGCTACGGAACCATAATTTCAAAAAACAAAATTAAAAAAGGGAATGATTTCTCATCCCCATTGTCGGGGTGGCAGGATTCGAACCTGCGACCTCCTCGTCCCAAACGAGGCGCGATGACCGGGCTACGCTACACCCCGATTATAAATCGGTGTTTTTAATTTTGCTTTATTTCAAAAATTAATCTAAATCGTTTTTTAGATTGGAGTGCAAAGATAGTAATAAATTTAAAACATACAACTATTTTTATAAAAAAAGCGGAGAGAGGGGGATTCGAACCCCCGGTACAGTTACCCGTACGTCAGTTTAGCAAACTGGTGGTTTCAGCCACTCACCCATCCCTCCGGATGTTCTAATATTTTAAAGAACTTGAGTGCAAATTTAATAAAAGCATCGATTTTACAATGCATTTTTTGAATTAATTTTAAATTAATCTTAAAATAACACTTTATTTAGATAAAATCACCTAAGGACCAATGCTTTGTGAAAAATAAAAAAACATACAAAACCCATAAATTAAAACTAGGTGTACGTATCAAACTCTTCGTTGAAATTATAATTACCATTAAAAAAAGTAAAAACTCTACTAAAATCAAATCATAAAAGAAAGATGTACTTAATACTAATGAGTTTAAAACCATTAAATAATTAGAAAATTTAATATTTGAACTTCTAATAATGAACGCACTCCAGAATACAACACCACAATAATGAAAAACTTGAAACACGTCTTTTACCAGACTGTTGGAGAATACTTCCATCTTTTCGGGTAAAAGCATAAGAGACCAATAAAACTCTTGACTTAATACCCCAAATAAAGCTACTAGTATAGGAAGTATTAATTTATTTCTCTCAATAGAACTTGAACTAAACATTACCAGAATAGTTCCAGAAAGGAAAAACAACTCGTTCAAAGGAAAGGGAAAGACTAATGAACC
>Ga0228670_1000049_pt1 | contig 80145 bp, 76 predicted proteins | sample 85DmetaG_FD_182785 | JGI IMG/M metagenome (GOLD analysis project Ga0228670, IMG submission 182785) | Seawater microbial communities from Monterey Bay, California, United States - 85D | ecosystem: Environmental > Aquatic > Marine > Coastal | place: USA: California | collected 2016-10-13
GCAAGACCAATAATGTGTCCCGCAATACTAGTCATGTCGTCATCCAGGTTTAACTTAGGTGCAATACCAAGTTTAACGTTATCTACAAATAATGTAATCAAAGAAGATATAGAATCAAACTTACTACGTGCTCCTTCTTCAACGTTTAATCCTGTTTTAAGATTTACGTCGTCTTCATATATAGGCTCAAAGCTATTATAGTTTACACCATCAATATCAAAACCAACTTCTGGTTTATATTTCATTTGTGTAAGCATTGATACAAGAGCGTTTAAGTTAGCTGCAATACCAATGTTAGCCTCACCAATTTTATTTGCAAGGTTAAAATCTAAATTACCTACTACAGTAAATATAGATCCCTTAGTAAAATCAAAGTCATATTTATCTATTACGTCTTGTGCAACACCTTCAGTAGCAGGAGTAAACATCATCTCTGCAATTTCAGGCTGACTAAATATATCTAACATGTTATCTAACATGTCATTTTGTAGTACTGCCGGGTTATCGGTAGCACCTATATTTAATCTTTTCATTGCCTCTTTAACAGAAATAGCATTACCTTCTTCATCTTTATAAGATCTTCTCATAGATTTTATAAGAGGTTGTTGTGCCCAGTATGATTCAGTAGCCTCTGCACTATTAGCAGGAGTTACTACCTGGTTACCGGATACAACAGTAGATGCATATCTATGTAAAAACAATTTATCTAAATCGTAATCAGATCCTGCAAGAGATGGTAGCTCTAAAGGCGTAACCATTGTATCTCCTTTACTATCTGGCAAAAACCCTACAACCTTAATAGGTAGCATAGAGTGATATGTTTGTGTAGGTATACGAGCTGCAAATGCTGTAAGCAATCTATCTGGTATATCTTCTATATTATCAAACTTAGTTAAGTTAAAGAATTTTTTAGATACAAGTACCTCAGCAAATTCCACAACTCCATTGTTTAATTTGTGTATTTTTAACGGCTCACCTGTTTGCGGATTTAAGTAATGTGTACCAGAAGCTAGCGTAGCTATACCTCCTGCAACATTAGATCTTAATGCTCCTTTATTATACAACGATATTATAGTTTGTTCTATAACAGGCTGTATGTGTGGTAAGTTGTAATTATATGTTTTTCCGTCTTCAGTCAATTGTAACAACTCAAGCACTTCAGGACCCCTAGTATTTTCATTCATACTGTATACCATGTCTTTAAATGCCTGATTGTTTTCAGGTTGTAATAAAGACTGTACAGCTTCTAAAAATATTTTTTTCTGATCCGCATTTGCATTGTTTATGTTGTCAACTAATTCTCTAGAAGAACTTTCAGTCAGCATAGATCCAAACAAATCATGTACTTGCTTTGCTAGCACTGATTCTGTCTCTCTACCTTTTTTAGATTTTGTTCTATTGATTACTTGGTCGCGCTCAAACTGCATTTCACCGGTGTGAATTAGTCCTTCGTCGATAGTAGTATCAAAACCTTCAATCATTTTATCTGACTTACGCTTAGATGCACTCTCTGGAATTAAATACATAATTCTATTTGCATTAAGCATGTCGTATATCTTACCTAGTTCAGGATGTGCTTCCGCCTCTTCCTGTGTAATAATATTATCAGACTTCTTAAAATATCTATTACCGTCTTCGTAAACAGTTTTTGTAGAATTTAAATCTAAGGAGTTTATTTCTTGCGGTGTAAGCTCTATAGATGGATCATCTAAACGCTGTACTAATTTTTCGTAAGCTCTTTTTTGTGTAGCACTGGTAAAATTACCAGATTGCAGTTCTCTAAATGCATACATCTCTTGTGTCATTAACACCTGCGCATCATTAGAAGCTGCCTCTACTCCTTGGAATGTAACATTAGAATCAGCATACATAAGGTATTTGTACTTCATACGCCCTTTAATATCTCCAGAAGCATGAAAACCAGCTAGACGTTTATTAAAGTCAATGTCATCTACAAAGTTGCTATCACCATGAAAGAGCTGTGTAAAACTTGCACTATTTATTAAATGGTTAATTGCAAGCTGACCAATCTTGTCTTCAGCAGACATGTCTGTATCTTTAGCACTAGGTGTTAGTTGATCCAGTTTTAATCCTAACATCTCTGTTCTAGTTGTAAGATCTGCTACCACTTTTCCTAACATAGGTCGTATAACCTCTTCTTTCATCTTAGTCTCAAACGCAGCTGTAGCATTTTTTCTAGATTTAAGATAGTCAACTACGCTTGTACCGTCTGCTAACATAGCATTATTAAGTACAGATAAAATACCAAAATAATTTGGAGTTCCTTTTTTACTTTTAAGTTGTTTATTTGGATCCTGGTTTCTTTTAAACTCACTAAGTAACAATCCATATGCATCTTCTACAGCTGTATCTGTAATACCTGTAACTCCATCATAGTAGTTTTTAATAGGTAATCTTACAGTATATAACGAGCTTTTAGATTCAATAACATGTGGTATGTAATAACCGTAACCTTTTACATCTTCGTTCATAAACAAAGAGTACATAAGCATAAGTCTCTGTTTATCACTTAGTTGTTTATTAGTAGCTGTTGATTTTGTAGTAATAGGATTTCCATTACGATCAAAATCTGGATCAGTAATAGAAACATCACCTGCAAAAGCAACTGTTAGATTACTTAATACCTCATCGTTATTTAAAACGTTGTTTGGATTAGTGTCTAAAGAACCATTCTCAGCTAGTTTTATTATATTCTCTAAGTAAAGATTTTTAGCTACATATCTATAGTGTGACTTACCTTTTGAGTCTCTATAGTTTGCTTCGTAGGTAGACATGTCAAAAGCTTGTGCAATATTAGCAAGCTCCATAACTTTTTTAGATCTTACATTTCCACCTTTAGACTTGTCAAATATATCTTGGTCTCCTAGTAAGTCTGTTAAGTATCCTTCAGAGTCTAACCCGTCAGGTAATAGTTCAGGAAAAGCCTCTCTTAGTTTTGCATCACCTAATAAGTAAGCAGCAAACGCAGGAGTTACATCCCAACCTGCTTTAGCAAAAGATTTTACAATTGCATCTACACCAGCTTGTGTAAATCCATCTTGTCCTAATCTTTTTGATATTTTAGCTAATTCTTGGTTAAGTACCTTTCTGTTTGTTTTACCTTTCCATCTATTAAAGATCTGATTAGCGCCAGAGCTCTCTACAGGATTTACAAAAAAGAAGTTTCTCTTTGGTCCTGTTATAAAACGTAAATAATCAACAGAAAATTTATTAAAAGCATTTAAGAATTGTGTTTTAATATCTTCATTACCTTTTGCATTTATTGCACCAAGTACTGCAGCTTCTATAGATTCATATTGCGCAACAGCTTCTAAACGTTTTATCATATCTCCCTCTGTAGATTGATTAGATAAAAGCTTCATAAGATGACCAGATAGTGTGTGACCATCCATAGTCTTTCTTATAATTGTTTTAACTTTTTTGCCGTGAAGTTCTCCTTCCCATTTAGTTCTACCAAAGAAATCTGTCTCTGGCATTATAATGTAAGATAAGAATCGTTTTACTCTAGCAGGTAAAGATTTAACTCCCCCAAGCTCTGTAAAGCTTACGTCAAACCTTCTAAACATTTCCTTATCCTCATCCGCAATATTTTCTTCCTCTGCTAGTTGATCTTCTACAGGTTCTTCTGTGAAGCGTAGTTGTTTTATTGCAGCATCAATAATATTCTCTCTTACTGAATCATTTGCTAATAAAATATTTTTAGCTTTTGAAGCTTGTCTTGCTTTTTGTTTTATTGCTTCAACTTCAGCGGCTGTCATATTTTCTTCCTCAATAAAAGAGGCAAGAGTAAGACCTGCAATGTATTTATCTAGTATGTATGCTAGCTCTTGTTCATCATATGGTGTGTCTTTAAGAGCAGCACTCATAATCTCTTGGTTTGATGTGAATCCTAGACCTGCTTGATACTGTGCAACAATTTGTCTTACAATATCTTTATGCACCTCAGATTTTAATCTTTCAGAAGGCAGCGCAAGCTGTCCGTTAAATTCGTCTTCTAAAAGCCTTTTAACTTCTTCCGGAGTATATACATCTTTCTTTTCTGTAAGAGTCTTAGCGTCTTCAACAGCTTGGTTTAAGTCTGCTTTACTCATTATAATAGGACCTTCTCCTTCTACAGGTGCTTCAGATACTTCTGATTCAACTGCTTCTCCTGCATCTAATGCATGTAACCCTTCCAGGTTAGGAGTAATAGAAAGCGTAGGGTTATAAAAACCTGATGATCCTCCAACAATTGTAGAGTCAAACATATCAGGAGTAGGTGTACCATCTTCAGGTACAAACTCTCTAAAGCTTTCTTTGGTAAGCTCTAAGCCATAATTTTTTAATGCGTTGTTTACTTCTCCTATATAAAAAGTTAAGTTTTCACCGGTAAGAGTTGGTATATTTATAGCTAATGCTTTTTTCTTTGTATTGTGATTTACATAAGAATTAAGCTTAAACTTTCCCTGATACCTTTCTACTCTAATGTTAAAGTCAATGCCTTTACCAAGAGCTACAAATAATCCTAACTTTTTATTTAATTGTTTAGTATAGTTTGCTCTAGCCCCTCTGTCTTTGTTGTTATACGCTTTTGCTTCTTTAGAATTAGGATCATTCAGTTTAGCAATCGTTTCGTTTATTTCGTTTATACGCTGTTGAACAGGTTCGAATGCTACCGTTGATGGCATGATTCGAACCCATTTAACTACATTGCCTCTTTTAACTAAAGCAAAATATCTACCGTCAAAGTCCGGTAAAGTTGCTGTATGATCCGCTGCAATGTCCTCCCCTATAATAGTCTCACCCCGCTTACGATCGTAGATTCTATACTCTCCGTCATAAGTGTGGTCATCGTTTTCAGTGATTTTATATCTTTTTTGTACGCCTTCTTTAATGCTATTTAACCCGGCATCAGTATTAAAACTGTATAACTCAGGGTTTAAAACAACAGGTTCACTGTCTGTAGCATTAGGATAAGCTTTTTCTAAAGCCTCAATCATAGACTTCAGCTGTAGATAGCCCTGCTTAAACTCTTCAAACTGGTCATCAGTAAACATAGAACTCTTCTGCATGTTATTGTAAAAGAATTCTTCAGTCATTTGATCTCCGTCAATTAACTTTCCTTGTTTATCATAAAATCTATTAGGTGTACGAACAACTGATAAAACATCACCAGTACGTGCATCCTTAATACGTAAGAAAGAACCATTCATGTTTATATCCATGTTTGTTTCCTTAATAGATGTCTTAGGATTTAACTCTCTTTTTATATTAATAAACTCTATTTGTAGATTATTAATTAAATCAGGATCCTTTAGTATAAGTTTAGCTAGTTGTTCTCTTTGTATATTATTTAAACCCGCTGCTTGTAACCAATAAGTAGTTTGGAAATTATCTCTATGTCTTGTACCATCATCCGGAAATAGCTTAGAAGCTACTTGATCTGCAGGCATTTGTCTATTAGGTTTACCCGCCACCTGGCTTTTAACTTCATAGTATAGCTTGCCGTTTTTCATAAACTGTTGTACAACCTCATAGGTTTTACCAGTTTTACTTTTAACGTGTGATGGCAACTGCTCATTAACCTGACCATAGTTTTGATCAAAAGTTTCTTGTTCTGCTATAGATTGTGCATCTGCGAGCTGTTGTTGTTTTCTTTCCTCTGCTAAAATACTTTCAGCCTGTACGTCTTTTACAGTTTGTACAGGATTAGTTACAACCTCTTTAGCTTTTTTTGCAGCTTCTTTTACTCTTTCTTTTGTTGTCTGCTTTTCTGATGGCGGTGTCTCGTTCTCTGTTTCTTTGACTTCGTTCTTTTTAAGATTTTCCTTAACGGATTCTTCAAACGTAGCTCTTTTAGCAGGATCATATACAAGATCTTTTAAGTTTCTGTTTATTTTTTTAAGTTTTGCTTCTTGCTTTTCTATTTCTTTTTGTACTTGTTCATCAAGCTTTTTTTCATACTGCTCATCATTAACCTTAGTAGAGTCTGTTTCTTTTATACCAAGAGCTTTACGCAGCTCTCTCATAGCAGTCATACTGTTACCTGCTTCTGCTTGCTTTTGCTGTAAATATTTTATGTGTTGTTCAGAAATACTTTTGTCTCTAAGTAACCCTCGAGCACCTCTTAGTACAGTACCTGATAAGTTTTCTAAGTCAAACTCTTTTACTTGTTCAGGATCCGCTAAAGATTTTAATACATCATTAATAAACTTGTTGTTATTATTGTTGTACGTCTCTTTCATGTCTAACTCTAAAAGCTTTTTTTCTTTCTGAGCCTCTGTTAGATTTTCATTACTAATTATTCTAGCACGAGTTCTTGCAGTTTTATCTGCAGTGTCTCTATTGCTTTGTTCGTACATCAATAATCCTCCTGCTAACGCCTGTCCTTTAGGACCTAAGTAACTGTATTGTACAGCATTTTCCTGCCATAACCCATTTAAATCAGATACTCTTTTTCTAAGTTTGTTTGCCTGATACTTACTAAGAGCTCCTTGCGCTTCTAGTGCAGTTACCTGATTTATAACATCTTTAGATTTTCCGTTAGATATGTACTGCATCATTGTACGATCTGCAGTGTGGTTTGTAACAAAACGAGATCCCCCTCCTAGTATAGCACCTAAAGCTGCTTCTTCTAAGTGGTTGCCCATGTCATATTTTTCCCATTGAAATTTACCTTTACCGTATTCTTTACCTTCTCCTCTTAGCATGTTATACGTTTGCTTTGCGCCGTATACAACATGTCCTTGTATAAACTCTTCTGTTCCTTCTTCAAGAGCAGAACCTGCACTTCTTAAAAGTCTACCACCAATTCCTTTAGCTGTGTTTCCAGTTGCTTCTAAAGCGTTAAACACTTTACTTAGTATAGGACCTGTAGCTTTATCTAAAAACTTCATGTCATTTACTTTCATCCCAGACTTCTTGGCGTAGTCTAATATTGTTTTAGAAATGATTCTACCACCTCCAGTACCCATAGCTTTATTAGCTAATGCGTTTGTTCCTACTCCATATTCTATAAGAGAGTTAACAAAACCTGTAGCTAGTGCTAGTGCTGCTGCCTCTTCTTCGTCTATACCGTCACGTTTTGCTTGCTTGTATACTTCACCAGAGTTGATTACCATACCACCTCCCATGTGACCAATCATACTTGCCATTTTAGCAGAGTAAGCAGTACCAAATAACTTAGCTGCTTTCAATGATACAGCTCCTACACCCTTAGCTATAGCTCCTCCAAGTCCCCAAAACTGTACAAGGCTTGAAAGACCACTACCTATACCATTAGCCAATGCTTCACCATTAGCAAACATGCTATCTGTATCTGCAGCAGCTGATTTTTGTAGTTTATTAAACTCTTGTGCAAATCTAAAGTCTGATGCAACAGAGTCTGTTTCTCCCTCTTGTGCTTCTCCTACAGTAGCCCACTCATATAAATCACCAGTCATTTCCTGGAAGTCTAGTACGCTTGAAGCTAAACTTGACATACCATCACTAAACGCATCTAATCCAGTAGCTATCGCACCTTTACGTGAATTTCTAGCTCCATAAGGATTTAAGAGTGCTCCTTGAAGATCATAAAAGTTTTTTTCATCAAGCTCAGTTTCCTGCAATACCCATTCTTCTGTCTCTTCGTCAAAGACTGGATAAAAACCATTTTGTTTGTAGGTCCCATCTTGTAGGTATCTTTGTGCCCCATGAAAAAATAAAACTTGATTATCCTTTTCTCTTGTTCTTTGTATTCCTTCTTCAGAGGATATATCTCCCCAAGCAAAGGCATCCCAGTCTAGTTTGTCTCCTGGTTTTGTTTTAGTCTTGTCTGCATAGAAAGCATCTGTTAAACCTCTAGTACGTCTTAGCAACTTACCATCAGTATCAACTCCTGTAAGTTTATCATACCAAGAAGCATTATCAAACTCTCCATTATCATAATCACCGTCTCTAAAGTCTTCAAACTCTCCATTTATGTTTTTTACTTTACCTACACGAGCTAAATCAATACCTATTTTTTGCAACTCTGTGTTTACATCATCGCCTCCAATCTTATTGTTATAGGAAGTAGAATCTACATCACCTATATTCCAAGACTCTGGAGAATACTCTAAAGGAATATCTCCTTCTATAGTATTACTTAGATCAGAGTTATTGAATTCTGCTGCTGATAGAGGAGCACTTAAGTCTACTGTAGAAAGATCTACAGGCTGTGACTGAGAATCTATTTGTCCTCCACCCTGATACTTCTTAATGTCTTTCATCTTTTAATCAAAGGTGTTATTTGGTTTGGTGCTTTCGTTTTTCTGTTGCCATTCAAAAGATGTTTGCTTGAAGACTTGAGGCATTAATGTTTTGTCAACTTGTTCTAACTGTGCTAAATCTATTGGTGTCAATTTTTTTCCGTCCCGAATCTTATTATTGATGTTTTTGTAAATGCGTCTTGCATAATTAACATTTGCATTTGTATTAAGAGGATCTATCATATCAAGCTTTTCAATAGAGTTTTGAATTCTATTTCCACTATTGCTAACCAGTCCTGAAGAATCTAAGCTTATACTGCTGTATCCTATATCATTAGCAAACCCAGCTAAAGAAGCAATTTCTGGTGAGGCTTGTGCATAGACTTGCTCTCCTGTTAAATTACCTTCATTATCTGCAATATTATAAACTTGTTGTGCTCTGTTTTCTACAAACACGGGTTCTCCATCCATAAGAATATAGCTCATATCTCTATAAATGTCTTTTGGGTTACCCTTAGAATCTGTACTACTTCCTACTTTAACTCTTAAAGTTTTAGGATCAAATCCTTCTACATCATTCCATCTACCTCCTGCAAATACAGATGATCCTCCTATGTTACCTTCATAAGGCATCTCATCTTTATAGTCCTTTTGTGCAGAATAGTTATATTTATAACTTTTCCCAGCATCTTCAAACGCTTGATTAATTAGCTCTGCATTATAACCAGGATTAGGTCCTACTACAAAAGGAGTTGTTACAACTTCTCCTGTTGCTTGCGTGTTTATAGCATTACCGTATGTTTTAGATTTCATAGCCGCTCCAGTAGTTCTATCATTACCTGCATAGACAATAGGCTGATTAAATCTACGCATTGTAGGTTCAGCCTCTGCATATGTTGGATTTACTTTAGAATTTGTAATGCTAAAAGAAAACTTATCATCCCCTCCTTTTAACCAGCTTTCATCTTCAATTTGGTTTCTCCTACCAATAGCTCCTTGTCTCCATTGTGTAGTATTACCTTGATTACTTGTTGCTTTTTGTCTTGCGGCTAACTGAGCATTAAATAAAGCACGATTAGGATTTCTATCTTTTTGATTATATACAAATCTTTCTCCTACAGCAGCAAACTCTTGTTTACGTTGTGCATCATAGGCAGCCTCATCAAAAGGAACTCCAGTATATTGTGCTTGCGCTCTTTTGTTTTGTAGATCTTGTTGATATGCATCTGTTTGTTTTAGACCTTGGAAACCTTCTTCTACTACCTGTTGCACTCTTTGATTACTTACACCTGTATTAGTTGTAATATTCATAAAGTCATCAATGTATGTAGACTTGTTTGCTTTTAGATCTTCAAAGAATGTTTGCATAGTAGGGTCCATATCAACTCCTTTACCTATGTAATAGTCATACTCATTAAGAGATGTTTTACCGTCCGGTCCTATACCTTCTGTAGTAAAGCCTTCTGGTTTAAAGTACTGAGGGTTTAAACCTCTACGCATATCTTCTTTATATGCAGCTTCTCCTTCTTCAAACTTCTTTTTATTTTGCATAGCTTTATATAACCATTCGTTGTTACCAACATCTCTAGCTAAACCTCTTACAAAATTATCTCCCGTTTCATATGCTCCGTCTGTGTCTTGTGTAAACTGATCTACTTTATCTCGTAATCCTTGTATGTATTGTTGTTTTTTAACATCGTCTCCTGCCATAACTTCGGCAGAAGCTAGCGCAGATTCATACTTATCTTGCAGATCTCTGTTTCTGATGTACTCAGAATTAAGGTCTGTCATTGCTGTTTGCATAGCATCGATAGGTATATCCGCGTAGACTTTACCTAGTTGTGCTAGGTTCTGATCTCCAAATGGATTACGTCTTTCTCTTCGACCTCTATAGTATTCTCTTTGATATCCCATAGTATTATTATATTAAGCCTAGAAGTTTTAACAGCTGTGTGTTTTGACCGTTGTCTTGGTATTGTCTATCCATGACTCCGTATTTATTCCATGAAGGTTTTAATGCTTCAAGGGCTGCCTCTTGACTTTTTCGGTTTGTTCGCTGCGTTAGCAAGTTCATTGCGTCTCCTGTAATAGCACTGGAGAAATCAGATATTGCGTTCCGCTTTTGATTATTAAAATCTAGCTGTGCATTCTCGTTATCAAAGATAATGTTATTATTTAATTGATTAGCTTTTGCATTAGCCATTGTTTGCATATTCTGCAATTGTGATTCTCTATTAAACTTATCAGCATATAACTGATTAAAGTTTCTTTGATTACCAGATTGTAATCCTGCAAGATTGTTTCTTACATTATTTCTTTTAGTAGAATTAGCATTTAATCCTCTAGCTAGTAATGCAGTTTGTTCTTCTGCAGCATTAATTTGTGGTGCTATATTGTACTGTGTGTTTAAGTAAACAGGATCTTCTAAATTCTTAGGTGCAGGAGCTTGCATGTCACTAATAGCACTTGCTTTATCATAGTATTCTTTTGCTTTAGAAAGACCGGATAAAGCACCTGGTAGTCTACTACCTAAATCTTTTAGCTTATTTCCAAAGTTACCTTTTTCTGAAGGCGTATCTGGTATACCTGTCGGAGCCGCCATGTTAGGAATGTCTATCATTTCTGCTGTAGGTTCCATACTAGGCATTTGAATTCCTGCAGGTGTACCTTCTAATAGTCCTTGTTGTCTTAATGCTGTAAGAGTATCAATACCAAATTTACCATCTACTCCCGCATTGTTTATAGATCTAGAACCACCATCGTTTAATATGTCTCCCTCTTCTCCTGAAAACTGAAAAGATTCTCCTGACTTATTAAGCATAGCAGTTTGTAATGCTTTTACATGTTTAGGATTAGTTGCGTCAAAATCTTCTATACCAGTAATAGATCTTGCTTTAAGCATTAAGTCTTCAAAGTCTCTAGGTTTTACACCGTCATATAAACCATTACTATTAGAAGTAGTAGGAGTAGCAGGAGGCGTTGCTAAAGTGCCATCAGCGTTTAATTCCCTGCCTAAATAATCTGCATCTGGGTCTGGCTCTACATAAGGCTGCCCATTTACACTAACTGTTTTATTAGTGTTTAAATCTATTTCATAGTTACTACCTGAAAATGTCATATTAGTTGTAGCATCATCAGGCATTAATATTTTACCTTCACTAACTGCATCTAAACCTCCAAGACTTTTAAAGAATTGGTAGGTATTTCCATCCATAACTCTTTCTGAAAAAGTATAAACTCCGTCTTTTTCAGTAACTCCTTTAGGTAAAGTTTGACCTCCAGCTTGCATGTACCCCATAGCATTTCTTACTCCTTTTGGTAATTTAGGTAACCCTTTATTACTGTCAGGAATAGAAGCTAATCCCCCATAAGCATAACCATTAGCGGTTCGTGTTCCTATACTAAGATTAGGAGAGTTAGGTGCTTGTTTCTTTTGATCCATTACATTTGCTGCTTCCTGGTTCTCCATAACAAGAGAATTCATATTGTCTGATACACGTCTTAGCATACGAGTAGCTGAGTTTTTTTCAGCTTCAGTTACAGCTCCTTGTAATTGTTTATCATATTTATTATATGATTGAGTAAGCTTTTCTGCTATCTCAGCGTATGTAAGTTTATTTGGTTTTGCCATGATTAAATGTCTTTTAAATAGTTTGTAGCATCCGTTTTAAGTCTGTCAGAAAATACAAACCCAGAATTTAATACTTGATTCGTTTGTGTTGCAAACTCTGTATTACCTCCTGCTACTCCAATACCTCCTGATTTATCATCATGTGTATCGCCTGTAAATTTAAACATATTTTCTCCAACTTTAGTAGCTTTTCCGTGTTGATCTGTTTTAGGTGGATTACCATTAGGTGCCATCATTAGTTCTCCTCCTTCTACAGTATAGTCTGATTCCTCTGTTGGTATGTGTCCTCCATACTTTGCATAATAACCCGCATTGTCTACACCGTCTTGTGGGTATTGAGCCATAATAGCGGCGGATTTAACAGCATCATTTGCTCTACCTGATGCTATTTTAGAATCTATTCCTGCTTCTTTAATCTTTCGTTCTTCTTCCATTTGCTTTTTTCTCTGACTCTTTCCTAAAAAGAATCCTCCTAATCCTCCAACAATAGCTCCTACTCCTGCGCCTATAGGTCCAAAAGCCATTCCCATAGAAGCTCCTTGTCCTGCCATGCTAAGACCTGTAGATATACCAGCGTCTTTTGAATCATAAGTACCATCACTCATTCCATGTTGTGTAGCTAATCCTCCCGCAAGTTGACCTATTTGTCCCCAAGGTACTGCAGGTCCTCCTGCACCGGCTGCAGCAGTTGCACCAGTTGCATTTGCTGTTGCTGCTGTTTGATTAGCTGTACTAGGGTCCATGTATCCCGGAGATCCTCCTATACCATATTGTGGTTTTGTTTTACCTCCGTTACCAAAGGTTATATTAACATCCGCTCCTTCACCTGGTCCACTTCCTTTATACTCGGCAAGCTTTCTAAGTTTTTGGTATGCAGTAAGATCAGGATTTTCTTTTAGTTCTTTTCTAAAACCATCCATCCCGCCTTCTTTAGCGTTGTTAAAATTATATTTATCTGTATAAGTGTACGTTCCGTCCTCGTTCTTTTTAAATCCTATTTGCCCAAACGTAGTTTTTGCTGAGTAGTTAGGGTCTAATAAACGTGACGCTAGTTTTGCTGTAGTATCATCTGGATTTCCTCCAACATCTCCATATTGACTATCTGTATCATAGTCTCCGTACTCTATAAAACTCTTACCTGCTTTTTCTGCTTTTTCTCTTGCACCTTGTAGCGCGTCTTTTTCTGCTTGACTTAAATGTCTTTCATTGATTTCACTATCGTTGCCCATTAAATCATTTGCAAAAGCTCTTACGTTTAATGGTATCATATTTTGTATAGACTGAGGGATTAAGAAATCCTCTGGATCCATTTTTTTCATTCTATTTATTAAATCAGAACCTGCTCCAATCATAGCTGGCGTAAGACCTGTCATAGTATTTACCATTCCTCCAGCTTGCATTTCCGGTTGTGGTCTTAAAGGACCCTCCATGCTAAAAGCAGGATCATCCTGTAGGTTCTGAGCGTAACCATTCATAGTAGGTGCTGGTTGTGCCATAGCTGTAGGAAAAAAACTACTTGGACTAAAAGAAGAATTAGCTGCCACATTTTTAACCATATCAGGAGCATGTTTTACACCCATCTTTGCAGTTAGCTTTGCAGTTGTTTTATCTAGACCAGGCATTATTTTACTTGCCACATTTTTATATGCATGCATTGCGTCATCCCCGTATTGTGCTACAGCATTTGCTGCGTCATCTAAATAAGGACTAACTGCTTTCATAGAACCTTTTAATCCTTTTCCAATAGTACCTGCGTAAGGTATTGCTTGTAAAGCTCCATATGCAGTTTTACCCAAGTCTCCTTTTTGAACTCCTTGTGTTACTTTAGAAACTGCACCAGGTAAATTAATTAAGTCAATTGGTAAATCAAAAGCTTCTCTTTCTACAACACCTGCGTCTATAGCTCCGCCTATTCCGTTTGTCCATTCTCCTCCTGTTTGATACAAATTTTTTGCAACTGTAAAAGGATTTTGTGCAAAAGCATGTAGCTTAGTCATAAAAGAATCGTCCTCTGTTGCTCTTATTGAACCTTGAGGTTGTATTGCACCTTGAGGTTGATTAGTAGCATACCATTGCATTATCTCCTCTTGACTACCATTTGTAGGAAACGGTTGTTTTTGTATTACCTCTCCTCCTGCTTGGTACTTTGGAGTTTTATATGAATATACTTTCTTCATTATTTTTTAATTGAATTATATTTTTCAAAACCACGGCTACCAAAATAGGCAACATAGATAGTAACTAATAAAGTTTTTAATAACTCTACCCAACTTTCATCGATATTAAAAGCAATATCTAAACTATCTAGTATAATATATAAAGACATCATTACAGTTAAGTATATTAATGTCATAGGACGTGTGTTTTTAGAAAGCCATGAATCACTCTTCATGTCTGACTCCCAACGCTTAGAGACCTCTTGCATTTCTACTATGTCTTGTTCTAAAAGCTTTAAAGCTGTTTCTTTATCTTGAGCAGGCATAACGTCATCTTTATCAATAAGATTCTTTACAACGCCTAAGACACCACTATCGGGTAACAAATCACCAACGATGTCTGCTATCTTAGATCCACTACCAAGTAAGAACTTTCCTACTTTAGTATCCTTAAATTTTTTCTTTGGTTTGCTCATGTCTTTTTATTTTTTTTTACCTTCTAGGTATCCTTTTTCGTATTGCAATTCTTTTTCAATACCAACTATCCTGTCTTCTAATCCGTTAATGACTTTAATTTTCTTGTCTAACCTCTCATGTACAGTTGTTAACTCCACTTTTAAGGCAGTAAACTGAGCAAAAATAGTTCCTGCTGTAAATATAGCAGCCAACAAACCGACCACAATTGACCAGTTGTTTGCTAAAAACTTATTTATGTTTACTTCCTCACTAGACATTGAATTAAATATTACCAAATCTTCTTTTAGATTCCCATTGTACCTTTTTGCTTTTAGCTAAGTATAGTTTTTTAGAAACTAATTTATTATAATTGTTTCTTAGTGAATTTAATTGAGGTCCACTATTACTACTTATATCACTCATTTCTTTTTCTTTGCTGTTGTTTTCTTTGAAGTAATTTTTTTCTTTTTTTTCTTAGGAGGTCTACCTACTTTAGATCCGTATGTTCCTTTACCGTATGGCATAATTAATATATTTAAAGTGTTATTTTTTTACGCATTTGTTTACCATTTTAGCCCTACCACTCTTAGTTTTTTTACCACTAGGTGATTTCTTTTTACCGACTGCTTTATAACCTTTCCAACAGCTAGGACCCTTTTTCTTTTTTTTTGCCATGTTTATAGTTTTAAGAGCCGCATCCTATACAGTCTATACTAGAGTCTGTAGGCTTTACCCCATTTAATTTCATTTCTATATTATGGATCTCATCAGCAATAGTCATCTGCTCCATAAAGTCACTTGTTTGTAACTTTTTTGCTTTTAACGTCTCTAACGTTTTAAGCATCTCGTCTTTATTCATAGTCTTCATCATAACCCCATTCATAAATAAGTGTTACAAAACCTAGCCTAAGCATAGCTGTACACCAGTTTTCTATTTGAGTAGGCGCATAGAAATCATAAGAAAAACCAAAGCCTTCGTGAGGCAACTTGATATTTAAACCAAAAGCCCACCAAGTACCGTCTTCATTATTATTTCTTTTTGCTTTCATTAGCTTTCTTTTTTGGTCTACCTCTTCTTTTTTTACCGGCTGCTGCAGATCCTACATCTCCTAGTTGATTCCCAACTTCTTTAATTGCAGAGCTAACATCTCCTAATTCTTTTTTAACCGTCTTAGCTCTACTCTTTACTTCTTTTACTACCTCAATAGCTTTTTCATCTACTGTAGTTAGACCCCATAGTTTAACCCATATAGATTTAAACCAGTTGCCTATTTTTTTGCAAACGCATTCTGTACACATATTTTATTAATTTGAATTTTTTATTTTATTTACTTGTGCTTGTATTTCACTATAACCAATAGTTGGAACCATTGAAATACCTGCTTGATATCTGTATGTAAGCTTTCCTCCATTTGTAATAAATATAGCAGGAACAGATTTAATTTTTTCTTTAAACTCTTTAGGTTGGTCATCTAAATAACCATAAACATATTTGCAGCCTCTTAAAGCGCCTAAGTTTTTTATTGAGTTTCTTTCATTCCACTCTGAGTTTATTTGATAAACTACGATTTTATTTGTGGAAGGGTTTGAAGTAGACTTAGTTGGTGTCCAAGTTGAACCGGTGGGTATAAAAAATAATACAACTAAAATTAAAAGATTTTTCATAGCTCATCAATTTTTTTTGATACTTAGTTCATATAGCCTCTTTTCTATCAAGTCTAATTTTTTACCGTTCTCCATGACTTGTGCGCCTGTGTTCATTATTTGCTCTCTTACTAGTTGATCTTTAAGATCATATTCAGATCTAGTAATTGGAGGTTTAGGTAGTTCCTTTGCTAAAGCAATATCCGCTTTTAGCGTGAAGAATACTGTTGCTAAACTCATAACAAAACCTATAATAATTCCAATTGTTTTAAGGTCGAGTTGTACGTTAGTATCTTCGCTTATTTTTACAGCCATTTTTGATGTTTTTAAAGTATAATTAATTTACGTTACAGGTTAAATACAGTACTACCTAATTTTTGTGTTTATTAACCTTAATAAAACACATATACTTTTATTAATCTTTTACGATTAAATTCTAAAACTATTATTGGAAGACGTATATACGTACTCCTCTATGATTACATTGTTAATCAAAGAGAGTCAGCCTCTGAAGATACTGTGAGCTGAAGATACTATACTAAAAACTGATATACTTTTAATTCTGATTTGCTATGCTGACTATCTATGATACCTAAAATAAATATTATCTGGCAGATAACCTCATATTAGCACTAACATCATACAAATATAAGCTATTTTGGCTGACATTGTCAAATGAAAAGCGAGAAATAATGAATTTATCTATAAATCTTTTTTGTGTATACCAAGGTTTACTACTGTTTATGTTACTTGATATTACGTTTAAATCGCTGTCTATAAACGGATTAGACGTGTTACTAACTAGATCTCTAAACTTGTTTACACCCCACGTACCTTCTCTATTATACATATTATAATTTAGTGTAGTGGCATTGTTACTTGTCTTTAATGTAAGATCTAAGCTACCAGAACACTGATAAGAGTTATAAATTAAAAGGTCTGTAATTGTTTCTTGGTGTAAGTTAGCACCAGCTGCGTTAGTTATTTTACTTACCCAGTTAACTGTAGAAAATACTTTTGTATAAACGTTTTCTGGATTAAATACCGCATCAATATAACTTGCATATGTAGTCTGTGAGCTACCTACCTCATAGTATCTAGCATACTTACCTTGTATGTTATGTCTGTAAAGCTTTTTATAATCACTAGAAAATATAATATTTCTAGTATTAACCATTACAGACGGATAGTAATCATGATAAGATGCCCAGCTTTTTGTGTCAAGCGCATAGGATAAAGTCCAAGAGTTATTTATAAAATATGTAGCTAGCTCAGATTCCTGCAGCTGTCTTAAATATTTTACTCCTCCAGATGTTTGCACTGTATAATAAGCTCCGTCGTTTAAGACTAAACTACCTACGGCTAGATCTGCTATGTTAGTTATTACGCTCATATTTATGGTATATTAAATCCAAAGTCTTCTAGTACGGTTACAACCAATCCTCTAAAGTAAGATGAGGTACCGCTTATATTGCCGTCATAAGAATATGTTATGTCATCTGCAAGACTTCCTTGCGTTGTTGTTAAATCGTATGCTACTCCATTATCTGTTCCTATCATCTCACTAGACGTGCTTGTTTCAACTGCCTGCAAGAATGGTTTTAATCCTGCATAAGAACTATTAGCTAAATGAAATACATGTCCATATACATTAGTACCTGAAGGTGTTCCAGAGATAGCAGATTTGTATGCGTTTAAATCAGCAATGTGCGATGCACCTCCAGTAGTATCTCTATAACCAGATAATGTAAAAGTACTAGATGCTGCATATGGAGAAGACTCATCTTGAAATACCATTGTTATAATGTTATCTGCATCTGCAAAATCATTACCGCTTGCTACACCAAATCCAGTTCTACTAGCTCCTAAAGCTGCATCAGAACTATCTCTCCAGGTAAGACTAGAGTCATTAGCTAACATTGCCCATGTTTTTTCAGAGTTCTCTATAAGCAAGTATACATGAGAATCATATGCGTCTGAACCATTTGTAGTACTATCTGTGTTACCTTGTAATTCAGTTTGACCTGTAGCATAGAAATCTTGTAACACTGCTCTAAGAGTGTCTGGATTTTTTACAGTGGTGCTTCCACTTGTAAAATAAGATCCTCCTGCCATTGTTTGTAGATTTGGTACTGCAGCATCCATAGATCCTGATCCATCAAACACGAGCATTATATAAGTATCTGGTGTAATAAACTGACCTGCTAAACTTACAGTTGCTGTATCTATACATATGCTTTTAGAAACAGAGTAACTAAAAGAATCTGTTAATGACTGAGCCGCTGATAAAGCTGTTTCTGAATATTGAATACCAGGGTTATACCAATACTTACCTGAAGCAGGTGTTCTTGATACGTTATTATAATCAGTATAAGAGTTAATTCCAGTTCCTTGTGCAGATTGTACAGATGTATTATCAACACAATAAAATATTCCTGAAGTGTTTGAAACTCTATTTACTCTACCTAATCCAGATCCGTCCCACCACCAGCTGTTATTAATAGCATTTGATGTTTGTTGTAAACATGTACTACCTAACCAAGTACCATTTAAAGAAGTAGTGTTATGTATTACAGTGCTAAATCTATAAGTACCGTTAGCGTCTCTTGGCATATAGTGGTACTTTTCAATGTATCCAGGAGTTTGTCCAACTGAGTTGCTAGAGCTCCACTCAACAATTATATCATAATTAGCAGTAGTATTTGTGCTACCATTGTAAACGTATTCTAAATATACATTGTCTTTAGCACCGTCTGTTGGTGTATATATATTAGAGTTAACAACTAAAGCATTAGTTTGTCCCGGCTTTCTTAAATAACCTGACGTAGGTAAAGATGTTAAAGTCGCAGTTGTTGGATACAAAGATGCATTAGCACCAGAAAAAGTAGTTCCAAAGTTATCATTAATAAAAGGATATACGTTTGTAACCGCTCCGTAGTTTACTTGTATAGTGTTTCCGCTGTTGACTTTTAAAACCTGATCATTACTAGGACTTCCTTCTTGTAATAGTATAGAAAGTTTAAAAGAGATTAAATTTGTACTTGTACTAAGTATTTTTAACTCTGGGTATACTACTGCTCCTGAAACTGCAGGAGTTGGATCTGATATCCAATTTCTTGTAGCACTTGTAGCTTGACCAATACCGGTTGCACCAGTAGCACTGTCTAACAATTCATTTGTTAAACTGTTTCTAAGCTCTGCTTTTATAACAGAGTTAGTTGGATAAACTTCTGTAAATGCGTATACAATATTACTAACTGCTCCTTGTACTCTTCTATAATGTTGAGTTGTTCCTGAAGTAGTTAATACTCTTTTTTCATTTGGATAGTCCGGTTGTGTTGCATCTTCTGCTACTTGTATACCATATAAAGTATCAATGGCAAAAGACATAGGTGCTGTACCATTTAAGGTAACATCTGTTACAGAATCATTAGCTAGTACAGGACAATCATATACATTATATGTAGCTGAAGCCACAGTAATAACAGCCGCGTTAGGAATGTTACTTTGATTACCTGAACTGTCTTCACTATATTTTTCAATATTAGTTATAGTAGCAATTATAGTCTCTGTTCCTTCTATTGTGTCATCTGATATTGTTGTACCAGAAGAAACTACAGTTGTATAACCCTGTGGTATAGTTATAGAAGTTGCAGGTAAAGTACCATCTGCAGGATCTGTAAAAGTTCCTGAATAAGCTATTGTTGCATAAAAATCTACTTCTTGTATTTCGCTAAGAGTTACATTTAATGTTGGAACAGCTCCTTCAAAAGCTCCTACGGCATTCCATGAAAGAGATATGTTAGGTTTACCTGGACATAAATCTGTATTAATTACAGGTGCAACATAACCTACATGCGTAGAAGAGTTAGCTACCTGTCCTATTAATTGACCCCATTGATCAAAAACATTTAAATGTGTATACCCTACATATCCAGTGTTATTACCTTCAGAGTCTACTACACAATAAGGAGTAGCTTCTTTGTATGTAGTAGGTATAGATACGTTTGTATATAATGTAGTATTTAGTTTTAAATCTTTTTTACTTAGTATTATCCTGTTATTGTCTTCGTCAAAAGCTGTTGTATAACCAGACCCTCCTAAGTTAAAAGCAGTATCATAACTATCTTGTTGAGTATTTTCAAAATCTAAATTATTCTGAAACCAATTTCTCATTCCTTTATTAGAGATCTCTTCTAAAGTATCAGATACTACAAACACTTTACCTTGTTCTCTATCTACAAAACTGTACCCTGCTTTACTAACTAATATTGAAGATAAATTTTGTGTACCTGCATATCCATTTTCAGAAGTTAGTAATTCTGTAGGTGCAAATTGAAATATATCACCTGTACCTAAAGATGCCTGTGCTGTATCAGTAGCTATAACATCTTGTGTAGTAGTTCTAAATAAAGCAAACTCATGGTGTATTAACAAGTGCTTACCTAAACCTTCTACGTTAGTAATACTACCTCTGTCTTTTGGCATCTCATAGTAGTCATTAGTTTTAAAGACTTTTAAAGTCATTGTTTTATTCTCTTGACCGTATGCTTGAGATCTTATTACACGATAAGGAAATTTATCTAAGAATTTATTTCTATTATCGTATGAGGTTGTTGTGTTGTATGAATTTATAGAAGTATAATCTTCGTTATAATGTAATGCATTAGTATTTGTAGCATCAACCGCACGAGCTCTATAATTGTGAAGAGCTTGTTTCTTTTGATCCTGCATAGTGTTTACACTAGTGGTTGTGTTACCATTAGCCATAGACCCTACACTACACTTTGGATAGTAAGAATCAATAAAACTATCTTTATCATTTCGTAAAGAAGTATTTGATGAGCTATATCTTGGAAAATAGAATATATTTTTAACCGCGTTAAACTTATTATCTGAATAATACCACGTGTTTGTACTCTTTCCTTCTGAGTAAAACAAAGGAGCAGTTAATCTTACCCCGTACATTCCTACAAAAGTATCACCTCCATATATTACACCTGTATTTTTTATAATACTATTCTGTGTAAGTAAACGAGCTTTATCAGAAAGAGAAAGTTTGTTGTAACCAAGTGTAGAGACTAAAGTCTGATCATAAAAACTATTATAAACATCTGTTTTATAAGATAGCAAATCAACTAAATTATAAGAAGGTCCTACAGTAGTACCTTCAAAAGGACTATCTGTGCTATTATCTTCGTTATAATAATGTGACTTAATCTTTCTCCACGCTGCCGGTGTTTTATAACCTTCCTTACTAACAGTTGTACCTAAAACAACAACATCTTTATTCTCCTCGGTCATAAACCCAGTATGGTGATCTATCTCACTCCAATACTGCTCTTTATCATAGTGTATGATTTGAGCATGAAAGCATTCTTCACCCCAAGTATTGTTGATAGTTATAGAGTTCTTAGTTACTATACCATCTCCTGGTAAGTAAGAAGGACTTTGTAGCTGTCTTAAAATATTAAAGTCATTATCAACTAAAGCAAATCCTACATTGTTTTCTATACTTGTAGAAGTACCTGCTCTATTCCATATTTGATTATAAGAAGCTTGTACAGTTGTATCTATTGTAGAATTCTTACCAAGCAACGTAGTGTATTTTCCTAGTGCTCCGTCGTTTGCTGTGTCTTCGCTAAAAGAAGTACTATCATTTAGACCATCTGCATTAGAAATTGCATCATGAGAGTTGTGATTTATAGTTCTTATATCTGTAAACTCTGCACCTGATAGTTTAGATACAATGTTTACATACGCACTTTGCACTGTAGGCTTAGTGTTTAAAACATCAAATCCGTGAAAACGTAAAGAGCTTGAATTAATTTTATGCTGCTTGCTAAGTTCTGTTTCGTTTAGATCAAAACTAGTTTGCTTCCAGTGACTACTTGTATAAGAGGTAGTTGTACCAACAGAATTATGTTTGTTAGTAGGTTCAAGATTTAAACTTCCTAGTGGAATTAAATGTCCTGCATAAGATCCTTCTTCGTTAGGTTGTAACGCATGAGGCGAACCGTGAAAAGCAATTGACTGATCGTACACACGAGTGTTACGTTCATCTCTTCGTGCATAGAAGAATTGATACCCCTGCACTCTGTCTTTTAACTCTCTTGGTATTTCTATATTAGAAAAACGAACACCACATATAGAAGCATACATAGAGTATGGTCCATACACAGGCTCTGGATATTGATAAGGATATGAAAGTATCTGTATATCAAAGTCATAAGTAATTCTATTTGAAAAAGAGGAATTACTAGGAACATTAACATTTACATCGCCATCTACAATACAAGTAGTTTCATGATAAAATTGTATAACATCACCTACTTGTAAAGCTACTGCAGCTGTAAAGTCCGGTCTAAATACTTCTGCTGAATCTAAACTTGTAAAATCTCCTCCTTTAGTAGAGGTTATTAATTTAAAATCTCCTTCATACCCGGTGTCATTTACTTGAGCGTTGTGCTCTGCTTCTGTAACCAGGGCTTTAGAATTAGATTCTTTGTTGCGAAACACATCAGTTCTAGTCCAAGTAGTTTCATCTGTAATATCTTGTTTAGCTATTTTACGTATACCTGAGATACATACTTGATCAACTGTAGGTTTACCGGCTATATTAATATTTTTAGAAAGCATTTCAACTCCATACTTTCCTTTAAGTAATAAAGTATGTGCTTCTGTAGCTTTATATGTGTAGTTGCCATTAGAAAAAACACCGTAAGGAGTAGTTCCAGTTACAGTTGTCGGAAATAAAGTAGATCCAGACAGAGCTGAAATTGCAGCTTGATTATTTAAAGAACCAGATGAGTTATAATGAAAGTCGTCAAATGTCTTAGGAGACAATCCTGAGCTTGTTACGTCAGGTACAGTTCCTGATTGTTTAACATTTGCAACACCTTCTGCGTCATATGGCTGAGAACTAATAAAACTAGGAGTAGTATAGTTACCTAAACTAGCGCTGTAATTATAGTCTGCAGCTTGTCTAATTGTTTTTATACCGTTTCCGTTATTGCTTCCTACTTGATTACCAGAACTGTTCCACCATGCGCTAATAACAGATGGTTGTACAGAGTCTGTAAACATTGCTATATCCTTATGTCTATAGTCTACCCAGCTATGTACACGACTACATCCTTTTGTATATTTTCCTTCTCCCCATCTTCTACCCCATAAACCAGATTTATGAGCACTACTTGCACACCAAGGTTTTCTATACCATTTCCAATAGTAGTGACCTACAATTTTGCCTGTATAGTTAGTAAGACTATTACCATACACATATTCAAACTTTTGAGCTGTTCTTAGAGGTAACTCTGGAATTGGTGTATTTAGATTCTCACCCATACCCGCTCCCTGATACTCTATCTCTAGACCATCTGCAAGCTTATTGGTATTTTTCATGGTAAGCAAGTTAGGATACAGTGCTTTTAAATCTGCTAAAGTTCCCGCGCTTATTTGTTGAGGTGTTGTAGCGTTGTGTTCATATCCTCCTCTTCTTAGGTTACCTGCAATATCAATATCGCCTGTTAAGAAATGAGCATAAGGACCACTAGTGTCAGTAAATTCTCTTGGATCATAAGTTTCTGCTAAAAAATAGTACCCTGCAGGTACTGTAGGAGCAGCCGTTCCAACGTATAAATACAAATGGTGTTTAACAACTTGTCTGTTATAAGAAACGTTATGAGCAGTATTCTTTTTATTATTAGACCAGAAAGACATTTGACCTTTAGTAGGCATACTAGGTCTTGTGTCTATTTCGCAATCATCCATAAAAGCAATAACAACTAAATCTCCAGTACCTGCGGCAGGTCCAGAGAAATCTCCTGAATTAGACTCATCAGGAAAAGAAGTATTAACTCCATTTAAGGTTGCGTAGTTAGGCATCTTGTGGTGACGAACAGGTTGACCCGCGTTTGTATCTCCCCAAGTGTCTACATCTAATGGATATTTTTCGTTTTCGTTTTGCCAAAAACCCAATCTACCATCTACTCGTGCAGTCTCTCTAGTCTGAAAGTATCTTGTATCTGGATTTATACCAATATCATGATTAAATATTCTTTCGTATTTTGTACGATCGCCTGCAGTTATTGTACCACTACTTACATCTCCTAATATAACATCCTTTAAAGGAATAGTTTCATCTATAGATATAGGATTTAAGTATTTATTGTTTTGATCTTTTAGAGCAACTGTAACCAGCATTTTATCTCTACCTGGTATGTGATAAGCACCAGACCATGTACCATCGTTATATAAAAACGAGATGTAAAAAGCATATACTTCATCAGGTCTAAACCCTTTTTTATTATATACAAACAACTCATTTTTATAAGACCCCTTTACAGAATTGATATCTACATAATCTCTTTCCCAGTGCGCCTTAATTTTCATAGCATAAGGCTGATAATTAAAGTCTGGATTAGTAGTAAGATTTCCTAAAAATAGTTTGCTATCAAAGTAAGTAATACTCTTAGCTGATCTATACGTGTCATTTCCTACAGTAATATCTTCTAACAATAAAGTATTAGAGGTTTCTTTACCTGTATATGTTATTTCAAAATTGTTTTCTAATGATACGTTTGTGTCATTAGAAACTTCTATTGAAGTATCATCTACTATTTCATCACTAATAAAAGATGCAATCTCTATCTTTTTTACAAACTCGCTTGTAACAACTCCTCCTATTTTTTTATAAACAGCAAAGTGTACGTATTTATATCTAGTATCTATATCTGTTAATATAAATTTAATAGACTTAGATGTAGGAGAATCAGGTTCACACCCGTCGTACTCAGATGTAATATCAAAGTTACTTTGTTGATCTTGTCTATAACTTCCTGATAATTCTAATGTAGAATTTGTAACAACAAAAGGACCTTCTAATGGAGTGTAGTTTGTTACACTACCATCCTCTAATTCATAAGCAAAAGATAAAAAGTACGCTCCAGATTTTAGTGCACCTCCGTTATCTAAAACTGTATTATAAACTATACGTGGTTTTGAAAACTCTGGGAACAAATAAGATAATACTAAATCATTTTCGTCTAAAAGTTTCTTTGAGGTAGGGTCTACATCAAAAGGCAACGTGTCTATATTTAAAATCTTTGGAGGGTTCTTATCATCTGTAAAAGCAATAATAATCTCTCGCTTATAATTTAATACATAGCACCCTTTAATAAATGAATCAGATCTAAGTTTGAGTTTAGAAGACTCTAGTATTTTTGTATAGGTTCCGTTTTTGTATCTTCCTATTTCAGAATAATAAACTTCTTCTATTATAGTTAAAGCAGATCCTGTTTCTAAGTGAAAGGTTAAATTTGCTTTTATATTCTGTACGTTAGTAGTATCAGAAAAAACAACAGTAAAGTTATTCGATGGGGTAGTACTATCAGACTGTGTAACAGTAACTCCTCCATTAATAAAGTATGTGTAAGCACCTCCTCCTGAAGGAAAAGGCAAATCATCTATAATAAGAGTTTCACTTTGTACTATACCTAAATTGTTAGTATATGTTATAGTAAGATTTCCTGTCATGTTAGCAGGAATTTCTACATAGTACGTAGCTACTGTTCTATTAGTAACAATAGTATCTGCGTCATCATCTCTAGAAAAGATAATAATTTCATCATCTGTTACTGGTATACTACCTATGATCTTTCTATTAAGAGTATGTATCTTATCAAACCCTAACTCATTTGTAACAGCACCATGTATTTTATTAACAAGTATGTTACGAGCGTTTTGATATGTACCCTCAAGCTGATCAATAGCGTGTGTATCTTTGTATAAACCTTTGTCTAATTTCATCTTATTTTAAAATCTGTTCTTGAGACTGATTGCCCATAAAGAAATCTCTGTGAGCATTTATATTAGGTATAAGTCTAACCCACATGTTTTTAAATGATTCTACTTTATCAACAGAAGGGAAGGCTAGATCGTTCTGAGCACTTATGCAATATTGACCCCATTTTTGATCTGCCACTTCCCAACTGAATAACGGATGAGCATACCCTCCCATTAACATTTGACGTAATACATACCACTCTAAGGCTTGTTTTACATATATGTTATCTGGTACCATAGGGTATCCATCGCCATCAGTAGGATAAGCTGTATAATGTATTTTTATTTTACCTTTTGCAAAGCTGGTTTGTATTGACCCATTATTAATTAAATAATAATCGCCTCCTCTAATACCATTCTTTGTAGATCTTTTAGTTAAACCGCTAGCGTTGTTACTAATGTTATTTACATCTACTGTGTATGCAGATGTATATACTTCAACGTTTGCCCCGTTAGGTGACATAGTAGTAGTTGACGTAGCGTTTGGTAAATCATATCCTGTAACATCAGTTCCGTAAGGCAGTGGTGTACCTGAATACTCTACCTGTATAATGTCGACTAGGTCTAACGGTAATACCGCTTTGTGACTATCTGTTGTAACTTCTACAGCTTTGCGCTCAGAGATTGATACATGACCAATGTACTCTAATGCTTCGCCTATCCATTCCATAGCGTCTAAGACCCACCCTTCATCATTAATACGTAAGTCTCTAAATATTTTAGCGATTACGTTTTTCGAACTTATGTGTTTATAATTCATTTGATAAAGTTTAAAAATGAGAATTCATCCAATTTTAATTTGTCTGAAAGCTTTTTTCTATTCCCTTTTGTAGGAGTAAACTTATATACACTTTTATTGGCTACTTGACATATTGCCTTTTCCCAATACCATCTAAACCAATGATCATCGGTCCAGTATACTACTTTGTCTATGCCCTGCTCTTTGAGTTTTTTTGTCTCAAAATAATTGACACTCTTTTTTTCAAAATTTCTTTCTACTCGTTTTATTTTTAGTCTTCCTAATTGATGACCTGGGTAAAACGTTTGTCCTTCTAATATTGCTTCTACTACTTTATGATTAAATTTAGATATAACGTATTTGTATAATGTGTAAGTTACCTCTGTTTTAGGATTCTTCTTTTTATAAAAAGCGTACATATCTTTTGCTCCATAGTTATTCATTTACTTTGATTTCGTTATTGTCGTTTTGTATGTTTTCCATTTTGTATTCTGCTGCTAAAATTGATTGTGTTATCTGTTGGATCATATCTGCGGTAACTGGGTAAGGAGACTCGTCGTTATAACAAGGTTCTCCTATGTAAGTAAATCCTCTAAGCTCTTCTACATCTTCAAAGATGCCTCTTATAAACAAAGACGGTACTGTATAAGCATCACCTTCGTTAGGATCCGAGTTAGGAATATTTAATGTATAGATTCTACCGTTTTGATAAAAGTATTTTGGTGCGTTAGCATTAAACTTAGTAAAGTAAGAGTATTGATACGCCCCAGGAGTAATTGGAATAAGAGCTTCTTTAGTTCTGTTTAGTATACTAGTAAGATCTATATCTGCTTGTGTAATAGTATACACGATGCTTGAATCACCAAGATCTCTAGGACCATCTGTTGCAGGAAGATTTAAAGTAACTTTATCTCCTACGTTATATCCTACGCCTCCTTGAGTAATGTTAATACTTGTTACAGGAGTAGAACCAGAATTTGTTGTGTAAACGATTTGAAAAACAGCTCCTGTACCCGATTGAGTGTTGCTGTTTGTACTTGTTATATTAGAGAGTGTAACTGAACTGCCTGCAGCAATAGTACCGGTAACTAGAAAAGTTCCTTCCCAAGTACCAAACGTAGTTGCTACTTGATCTGTAACTGCTACAACTTGTCTAACTTGCAGCTTACCTGTATATGTAGTTTTAAAAAAAGCTACTTCAAAGAAAGGTACTCCTCTTTTTAACCTTACTGGTTTAGGAAGTATAGAGTTTGATTTATGTAAAGGTTGATTGTTTACAGCCGCAGAGAACTCAATTGTTTCTGCTATATTAACTAATGTAATAGGTGCTTCTAAAGTTTGTATAAACTGATCTGGTAGGTAAGTGTTTCGCTCCTGATCTCTACGTATTAATAAAGATCTATAATACTTAATTTGAAATTTAAGTCGCTCTATGTATGATGCATTTGTAGCTCTGCCCGAAGCATCTGCTATATTATATGCAATTTCATTAAGAGTCATAACGCGTTTTTGTTTAAATTACCATGTATCTTGTTTTTTTGTTTTTGTCTTTATAAGCTTTTAAACATCTGTTTCTATTACTGTCTTCAGATACATATGATACATGTATCCAATCTGGATTATTCTCATCACCAAACTCCCATATTACTTGATCGAAATCTAGGTTGTCTTTTATGAATTTATACATTTCAGCGTTTGTCTTATGACCGTACGCATCATCTATATCCATAGCTCTACCCTCGCAGTGCTGTGATGTTTGACGTTTTTTTCCGTCAATTATTTTACTTGCTCCACCTATTGCTTCGTTTAATTCGTCGCATCGGTAGAATGAATTTATTCTAATAGGACCTCCTACATATTTGCGCAGAGGTTCAAAGATTCGTTCTGCTATGACTTCCATATTTGTTATATGGTAATCACTAGGTGTGTTAATTATGCCTAATCTCTTAGCGGTTGAACTTCTTATCCCCTCTTTGTATGATATATGTTCAGAAATTTTCATAAGCTTTTATTTGCTTTGAATCTCACCTGTGTTTTTATCAATGCTAACGTCTCCGTATTTTTCTTTTAACTCACTTACAAGAACGTTTCGTTGATCTATAATAGATTGAAACTTTTCTTTAAGCGATTCTTCGTTCTTTTCTACGTTTAATTTTACTAACTGTAAATCACCCAATTGATAAGTAACATCTTGAATTTGTCTTTCAGCATCTTGAATGCCTTGCAATTCTTCTTGTGTAACTTTGTTGTTGTCTTCTATTGGTTGTACATCTTGTACAAGCTCAACTTCTTTTGCTTTCTTAGCCATGCTTTGAAATTAAATTATTGTTATTACTTACAAAAATGCGAAAAATTTCTTTACCCACCAAAATATCTTCTAACAATCGGCTTGAATACCTCTTAAAATTAGACACTCATATTTAAAGAAGCAAATCCATTAGTTGTTCCCATAGCATTTCCTGTAACATTCTTACCCCATTTTGTAGTACTATAACTTGTCCAAGTACTAGATGCTCCATAACTAGTTCCGTTTATAACTAAATTACTAAAAGAAGGTTTTGTTGTTGTAAAAGAAATAAACAAAGTATCAGCACTACCTGTGTCTTGCCAATATAATTCTGCTATAGTTTTTGAATTAAATATATAAGAAGTCATAGATCCCATCGTTGGAAAATATGAAGCACTTGATCCGTATCCATACGCATAAGTAGAATAAATATTATCAGACCCAACATTTATAGTTGCGCTAAAATCAAAACTTGCAGGAACAGTAAAAGAAGATATGTTAGTACTATACACTATACCTCCGTTATTTTTTTGCTCAAACCAACCTCTTAGTTTATAAGTATTATTAGCAAGTAAAGAAACTTGATTTTCATTTATAGTTTGTGTTTTGGTGCCTGGATAAATAGAACCTGAGTACACAGCTAGTTGATTACCAGTACCAGCTGTTGGAGTGCCTGTATAATTAGCAAGACTAGGAGTAGAGCTATACCCCTGGTTACAGTATACCCAACCCATAGAATCTAAACCAGCATTATTCACTATTGCTTTTTGATACGTGTTTGTACCTCCTGTTGCTGTAACGTATGTACCCAGTGTTGATAGGTTATTAGGAGATAAGCCATATACAAAACCTCTGCTTGTTATAGTACTACTACTAGCAACGTTTCCATTAGCAGTCCATTTACTGGCTAAAACCGTTTCAGTACTTCCAAAAGATGTTCCGGCTGAGTTTGTAGCCCAAGGTTTCCAATAGTTAGCTGTATTATTATTAACATCAGACACAACAAACGATGCATCAAATCTAGTTTCAGAAGGGCTACTAGCAGAAACAGTACCTGTTGGTGAAGCATCTATGTTAGTACTGTGTAATGTTATATCTGTAAATACAGGAAATCCATCTGATATATCAAGACATATATCTTCTATAAAATCTACAATGTCACCTGGATCCCCACTAAAATTAGTCAAGCCTCCAGTATTCGTTGCATAGGCGTTGTATATATTATGTATACTTGTAGACCCATCAGAACTGCTATAATTACTTATTGTTCCTAAAACAGATATAGTACATACATTAGCAACCGCCTGATTAGTCAAAGTACCCATTTTAGCAGTTTCTTCAGCCCCCTGAAATTGATCATCTCCATCCCCATCCGGAGCGTTGTCTGTTATAAGTATAATCATTCTAGTTACTCCTGATCTAAAACTTCCTGCTAGACTATGGTTTAATACTCTGTCAATTGCAGTGTCATTTGGTTCTGGAGCGTTATTACCTGATCCTAATAGCATACTTGTAGAACTGTTAGTAGTTCCATCTAAATACCCTATTTTTGTATCAAAATCTGTTTTATTTGCGCTTGCAAAAGGAACTAGAGCAGATAACCACACTTCTCCTGAATTATATTTGTTTGCAGAAGCTAAGTTAGAAACAGCAGTATTATTACCCGTCCAATACGAAGGAGTACCATTATCCTCTCCTCCAGTTTGATCAATCAAAACTGCTGCTAACCTGTAATCACCACCAGACTCTGAAACAACTTTATTTGATATAGAAGCTACGTTAGTTTTTAAAGTTTGCATATCATCGCCCATACTTCCAGTATAGTCTAATAAAAAAACAACATCCATTGCTTTACTACAAGGTATAGCCTGAAAATCATGATCATAAGCATAGAACTCACCCATACTAAAAGTAGCTACATTATCAGGGTGATTTGGACTCTGTTGATTTGTAACATCATAATCCTCACTCTGACCATACTGATCACCTCCTTGTGTAATATCTCTTAGACTGTATGGTCCAGATCCATCATCACCGTCATTGTAATCATTGCTAAGTTTTTCATTAGCTATAGAAAATAAACTTAAACTTCCGCTTCCAGGTACCGCCATATTATTCCCAAGGTTTTTCCATACCTACATTCGTAGGTACTTTCATATTATTTATAAATTCCTCTAAATGATTTTTATGATTTTGAAGTACAGGGTGAGATTCAATCCATCCTAAAACCATTTCTTCTGTTACATCCTCAAAAGCAGTAAAAGCGTTTTCATTTAAAGTAACACCTAAATGTCCTATACTGTTATGCGTATATTCACCATCTACAGCTACTACTTCAAATTCTACTTCAGTTATAACATCAGATAATTCTCCTAATGTTGGTGCTCCTTTTAATTGCAGGATGTTTGTATTATAAGTTATTGCCATTTTTATTAATTTTTACAGTTACAGTTACAAGCTGTCTTATTACAAGCAGCCATTTGTGATTTAAGTTCGTCTATTTGTTTTTGTTGTTCTTTAATTGCTTCTATCAAGTATCCAGTTAAGTTACCATAAGCAACTCCTAATGTACCATCGTCATCGCTAACAAGTTCAGGAGCTACCTTTTGCATTTCTTGCGCTATTACACCAGAGCTTGATACACCTGTGTCTTTTCTATCAAAGCTAACGCCTCTCATTTTTAATACTTTGTTACCGTCTAATGTTTTAACATTTTCTTTTAATCTAGCATCTGAGTAGGCTATAACATCTGCGCTAGCTGTAACAGATCCTAAAAAGTTTCCTGGTCCAGAATGAAAATCTTTCCATCTGTAAGAAGATGTACCTAGTCTAGTGTTATTTGCTAAAGTTGTAGAGTTAGGTATAAGAGCAGTAGGACAGTTAACGTGGATATGATTATTATCTCCACTTGCAGAAATAGTACAATTACCCAATTGAATATAGCCAGTACCAAGCACTTGAAATCTACTACTAGTACCGGCAGTAATGTGGGCAGGAAAAACCCAATGACCATCTTTGCTTTTTGTAGTTGAGTTAAAATCATTACTAGCGCTCTTCCTAGTATAAAGTATTAACTTACCTCCTCTAGTATCAGCACCTCCAGCCTGTGTTGTACCTCTTATTATAACTGCTCTATCATCAGTACCATTAGTATGAGTAGTTTGCCATTTTATATCTCCTAGTATTTGAGAATCACCATTTGTATTTCTTCTAAAGTCTAAATTTCCAGGAACGCTATCAGAATGATATAAATTCAAAGTTCCCTTTATAGTAGCTAAAGTATTTTGTAATTGTAAAATAAGAACACCACCTACGTGATGTTGCATAACATCAGCCGAGCTTTCAGTTATGTATGTATTACTTTGACCATCAAGGTAAAGTTTTCTAGCTGCTGCAATTGCAAAATCAGTACCAGAAAGAGAAGCTACATCACTACCAATTCTAAATCTAGTTGCACCATTTGCAATGAACTTTAATTCACCAGTACCATTGTCACTTATGTAACTATGTGTACCATCGTGATATAATTCTAAATCTTGAGCATTACCTAGTTGTATTTTATCATTATCAGCTAATTGAATATTACCATCAATAGTTACTGTACCATCTGAGTTTACATTAAATATTGGAATACCAGAAATATCTGAGACAGAAAATATATCTCCTGTTAGATTATCTGTTACAGAGAATACTTGCCCAACGCTTCCTTGAACGTCTAAGAGTGTACCTCCTGACCCACTTACTATGAGTCCTTTTTTTATTTTAAATTCATTTGCCATAATTACCTTTCATTTTCCAGGTTAAATATTAAATCTATTTTTGTATGCGTTATAATTTTGTTTTACTTCTGCATCAGAAAGTGCTTTGTTGTATACTTTACTAATAGCAACTTTACCTCCAATAGTATTAGAATTATTATCTCTTTTCATAAATCTCATGTTATCTCTTGATCCACCAGAATCTATATTTCCTATAGTAGAACCTGTAACTGTATCATGTAGAGATCCGTTTCTGTAAAATTTTATAGTATTTACACCATCATAAACACCAACATCATGATACCAAGTATTTGTTGAGGGATAACCCATGTCATCTATAGTTAAAGATTGCGAACCATTACTAACTTGAAAATACCAACCACCAGCTCCTCCTTGACCTATTAATGCTCCATTGTAAGGGCTGCTTGATTTTCTTTCAAACATTCCACCTCTACCTCCAGTAGTGCTAATTTGGTACAAAAACTCCATTGTAAAAGCGCCTATTGTAGGTAAAAATTTAGCATTCAATTGTAAATAATCATTTGTACCATCAAAAACAGGTTGTCCAATTGAATCAAAACTAAGAGTTGATACATCTATATTTGTTGTAGATTTTAAATCTATTAAGCTTTGAGTATTTGATCTAGTTCCAGATGTGTAATTTATAGGACCTGTTGGTACTGTCGCATGCTCTGTTATAACAAAGTTTGTAAATATACCTTCACCTGTAACAGTTCTATCGTTATAGATATACATGCTAGATATAGATGACGGTGTTTTAGAGCTATTAACTTGAACGTATAGCCCTATTTTTCTCCATTTACCTATATAAGCACTGTTGTTATTCCAGTCGTCTCCAGCATTACCAGCTAATGATGTGTTCCAACCAATACCTTGGCTAGTACCGTCTGTATATGCAATGCCCATATAACCGTTTAGACCTGTACTCGAACTAGAGTGTCTAACGTACGGGGTTATCATGTAGAAATCAAAACTAACTAACACATACTCTGTGCTTGAACTAAGGGCAGCCGTATTAAAATTTTTATATAGACCAGCGTTGTTGTTGAACGCACTAGTATTTGCTGTTGCGGGATTACTTACAAAGTTTCTTTGAAAAACCCCAGAATCAGAGTTTAAGCCGTAATAATTGTCTCTGTATAAAGTTTCACCACCGGAACCAAAGTAGCCCGGTAAACCAGATGTTATTAAGTTAGTAGCGGGTTCACCTTTATAATGTCTAGTACTTGAATGTTGGTCTAAGCCGTATCCAGTGTCGTATCCAAACACCAACTGGTCGTTATGTAATTTAGGTCCTGTATACATTATAAATTAAATCTTTTTTTATATGATTGATAATTCTGTTTTATTTCACTAGCAGTTAACCCCCTATTATGCATCTTAAAAACAGGCACCTCTCCTGCTAAATAATAATTTGGATATGTGCGTCCTATATGTAAATAAGCAGTTTTAGATGAGTCAATTCTATTCCAACGAAAATTAGGTGTATAACTTTTTTCTAGCTCTCCATTTACATATACCGAAACATGATTAAAACCAACTACTGTAACAACATGCTGATTAACATTTGAAACAAAAGGCACAGATCCTGAAAAAGTAGTGCCTTGCTCTCCAGCCGTAGCGTCTTCAACTCTAAAGTAAACAGCATTGTTTATATTGTAGTGCCACCAAAAACCGTCTTTATCAGAATTAGTTGTATGATCTGTTAGTATAGCCCAAGGACCTGCGGAATTAACACTTGCATTTACAATTCCCTCAATAGTTATAGTATTAGCATTTCTAACTATGCTATCCACATCTACAACTATCTGGTCATCAGAGGCGTCAAAATTCATTTGACCAGAACTATCAAAAGACGTATTAGATACATCTATATCTTTTGTTCTTCTTAGGTCTATAAGAGATTCTGTAGATGATCTTGTACCTAATACATATGGAGTTACATGAGTATTAATTTCTAGCTTTGCTCCACCAATAGCCCAAAAACCAGTATGACTACCATCTGTTACACCGCTTCTAGATGGGTAAGCTATTATAGCGTTACCACTAACAGCAGAAGACGAATTACATGTAATTGATAATTGTTGCCAAGTTCCTTTGTTATTAAGATCATACCATCTATTTGTAGTATTTGTTAATGTAGTTCCTTCCATACTTTGATGTAAAGCACCAATGTTAGAATCGGGACTTACGTATACCCAGCAACTCAAAGTGTAAGATGTGTTAGCTAAATAACTATAAGCTATCAAAGTATACCCATAAGAGTTTCCGCTCCAAGTAGAATTTAAAGATCCTGATGTATGACTATACACTCTACCAACATCTTCAGGTGGTTTTGGAAAACTAGCTGTCCAGGCAGATGTATTGTACTCTGTTCTGTTTGGTCTTGCGTTAGCGTTGCTTATATCTCCAAATAAATTGACTGCAGGCTCTCCCGGGTAGAATCTAGCAGCAGTATTATTATTAGCCACACCAAAATTAGTGTCGTATCCAAATACTACACTATCTTCAATTAAATTACCGCCTACTTCTGTTGCCATGTTATTCTTCTAGTTGTTCAGTCCATTGATCTGTTGCTAGCAGTTCTAGTATTTCAGAATGATTATATTCTGTGTAATCATCATTATATATATCTGGTCTGCCGTAAACTCCAGCTTCTATAGTATTAGTCATTTCTTGGTTTGTATCAACATCCCAAAAAGTTTCTGTATGAGTTTCTTCTATTACATTAACTTCATATTTAACAAAAGTCAAAGTCTCATCTACTGATATTCTTAAAGACTCTTTGCTTGGTTCTAAAACCTGATTAAAGTCTATGTCGTCTATTATACTTGTTGGTATTACCAACCACCTTCTATTTTCGAATCTCATAATTTTATATATTAAATCTATTTTTTATTGCATTAAAATTTTGTTTTACTTCTGTAGCTGTTAGAGCTCGGTTATAATACTTAGCTATAGGTATTTCTCCTTCAAACCAAGAACCAACATTTCCACCAAATGCTCTCTGCCCACCTATATATAAATTTGTAGTATCAGGTGCTCCTGAAAAAGAGGTTGTCGAATTAGATACAGATACTCCATTTTTATATAAAACCAAACCAGACCCTCCTTGAAAAACAGCTGTTATATGATGATAAGTATCTCTTGCAAGTCCAGCAGTAGCAGGGTAAGTGCCTGTACTAGCATCTCTTATTTGGAATCCTATATTAGTTGTTCCAGATTTATAAAATCCGTATTGTCCTGCATAACTACCTCCAATTGAAAATATATTACTACTATACGAATTTGCCCAAGTGGCTCCTGTAGGAACCATAAATACACATTCCATTGTAAAAGGATGAGAATAATCTGTTATCCCTATTCCTGATACACTTATTCTATCATCCGTACCGTCAAATGTAGGCTGCCCAGTTGAGTTAAAAGATACATTAGACACATCTATGTTGGTAGTCTTCTTTAAGTCTATTAGAGAAGCTGTATTAGATCTTGTACTATCTACAAAAGGAACTGGTATTCCTTCATTAACCATAAAATTATCAAATAAATATTCAAAATCTACATTATTGTTTGTATTTAAATTTGTTCTATAAAAGTTATATCCAGTATAAGTTGACGTATATGTTCTCGTCAATCTTTTCCATCCGTCTTCTAAATCAACTATAGTATCGGTAAGACTAGTTGCAGCACTTCCAGAATCAGGAGTCTTATATCCATTTTTATAAATGGCGCTAGGAGAAAAAGAGGAATTAGTTCCCCTTATTTTTTTATAATCAAACGAGTACGTATATACATTTCCTGATGTATTTATAATACTACTTTGTTGGTTTACCATATAGTATCCCGAAGTGTTAGTAGAGTATATTCTAAATACATTTTTTCTATTACCGTAAGAAATTATTTCAGTTGTTACTGATGCACCGTGACTACCAACAGAAGGATTGATTACGGCGTTTGCTCTATCTGCTCCCCCGTTTATAGAATTAGATATAGGCTTACCAGGATAAAATCTTGTAGCGGTAGTATTATCTGATACTCCGTACCCAGTATCATACCCAAATACTAAATTTTCTTTTATTAAATTAGGTCCTCTGTGTATTCCCATATTATAATGCTCTTATTAATGATTTAACAATCCAGTCATTTGAAGTTGTTGTAGCTTGCAACTGCAGGTAGGTTGATGCTATAACTACGTTTAATGTAACATCTGACGTGTCACCTAAGTCATTGGTCGATGTTTCTGTAAACTCCACGTTTGTTCCATCGTGGCAAGCATATACTGTACCTGATCTTACGTTAGTGCCTTTTTTAATTACAAAGTCAAAAAATGCTGCGGTATACGTTGCTAAAACTACACTGGCTATTGCTTCAGTTCCTGTGTCTACATTTGTATTTTCTTGGTTTGAAAGTAAAGCATTGTCAACTTTTATATTACCATTAACATCAAGTTTCTCTGAAGGACTATTTGTACCAATACCGACCCTATTTGTACTAGCGTCAATTCTCATTACCTCAACTCTAGGGTACGTTGATAATTCTGCTTCAGTAAAATTCTGATTTGAATCTGTATTTGTTGAAGATCCGTATCCGAAGACAATATCGGAGCCTCCTCCACCAGCAGTATCATTTACATCAGATACTATCTTTACCTCACCATCTGCTTGTAATCCTAAATTAGCACCAGAGTGTACAAAGTTGTTTGTATTATTAGGTCCCATATATATGTTACCTTCTATATGTAGCTTTTGTTGAGGACTACTTGTTCCGATACCTATATGACCGTTGCTATTAATCATCATACGGGTCTTAGAGCCTACTGCATAGGAATCAGTAGTAGCAAGATACATTTTAGTACCGTACGTCCCGTCTGATCTTGTGTATATACCTGCATCTGCTACTGAACCATTGCTATGATCACTAGCTCCAAATGTTATGGCATTACCAGTATGTGCTACACCATTACCTGCAGGGTCAAGATGTATCGCTCCTCTAGTTGTACCTGGTGTTGTTTCATTCCAGTTAACACCTTGGCTTTCTATATATACTTTACCCGCAACTTGTAATTTCTCACTAGGACTAACCTGCCCAATACCTACTCTTTGATTTGCTCCATCAAAAGTAACTAAAGGAGTTGCAACAGCAGCGGGGTCACCAACAGCAATTTGCATTCCTTGATTAATCGGAGACATAATAGCGTAGTTTTCACCTCCTCCAACTAAGGATATATCTCCTTGAACATCTAATGTGTAATCAGGACTATCAGTATTAATTCCGACTTTACCGTCGTGATCAATCCTTAAAGCCTCATCTAATGTTTCATCATTTTGTGTAATAAAAAATCCTAAACCTGTACTTGAATCTCCATCAGAAGAGCTTTCTCTAATAGCAGCAATACTTGCTCCTACTAAACTATCACCTGGGGTTGTTGCTGCATTACCAGCTATTCTAAATTTAACACCTACACCTTCGCCTCCTTGTTGATCAATTGAATTACCATCATCTCTTGATGAAATAGTATACGGATAATCTATGGTAGAAGCCGCTGATAATTGTTGACTAATTTCTAATAAAGATGTAGCAGAAGTTGTTCCAATACCAACATTAGCAGAATTATCAGTATCAACACTCATACTGTTAAGTATTATTCTTTCATTCCAAGTGTCATCATCTCCTGTAGGAGAAGTCTCTGGCGTATCACTATACCAAGTTCCCTCAATGCCTGAGCCTACAAGTGTATAGTAAGGGGTTTGATAATTACTTATTAATTTATGCCATATTGTCCAAGACCCTGATGCAGCAGATGTTACAGAAAGATTAATTTTAAAATTCTCAGCTAATAAAGCTTCTGATCCATAATTAACTATATTAGCATATACACGGTATACCCCGTTTTGCATTTTATAGTTAATATGCACATCTGCATTTATATTGTTATTAGCTGTATTTCCACCTGCTAAAACTTTTAAAGTAAATGCGGAAAAAGAAAACGTACTCCAATTGTGAGAGTATACTTTTTGCCAATTATTAGTATGAGTAGTTGCTGTATAAGTACCTTGATGACTAAAAAATCCCTCAGCTTTAACAGTTTCGTTTACATATAATTGACCAGTAAGTGTACCTCCGCCTATAGGTAAATATAAACCAGCATGATCACCATGATCAGTAGGAATTGTAGGAGTACTAGTAAAGTTATTATAGTTTAAATAATAAGTTCCTTGTTGACCATCTAACTTATCAGAGTCTAAACCATTACCCGACCCTTGTTGTGTTATTTGTGCAGGGTGTATCATTCCTGTACCTTCAGTTCCTTCCCACTGTGAAGAAGAAAAAGTAATACCAGTAAGATGAAATCTACCTGTTCTATTTTTAAATTTTATTTTTCCAAAACTACTTAAACTTGTACCTGCAAAAGTTATAGTAGAGCCATCATGTTGACCCGCTCCTTCGTCACTGTTTTGGACTGTTTGATGTGTGTTTATTCTTCTTAAGAAAACTTCATCACCATCTGATTGAACACCTAATACATCAACATAACCACCACTACTCCAAGTCAAATGTGAAATCCAACAAGACTCTGCACCAGTAGGAACGTCATATGTTCTTGAACCTGTTCCATCATTATAAGCATAGCCTCCTGTAACATTAGGTTCACCCCATGCAGCGCCTGTTCCTTCAGCCCATGTTCCTGTTTCTGAGTCAAAATCGTCATTAACATCTAAAACAAATTCTCCATTTATTCTTTTTAATAGATTGCCTTGCGTCCCATCAACAGTATCAGCGTCTAATCCTGATCCTGAACCATCATTTGCTGAGTTCCAGATTTTAGTATCTGACCCTAAATAAGTAGTGTCGTAAGTTTCATTAGTGTAAGTTATATTTGTAATAGTTGGAGTTTCATAAATTACAGTTATACCTGCACCTGAAGTTGGATTAGTATGTAATATTGGGTGACCTAATGCGTCAATTACTACCTTAACAGACTTGTAATGAGAAACTTCAACATATATATCAGTATAGAAAACACTTTGACTAGAGTGATCCCAACCTGTATCTGTATGATCTCCTAATACTATCTTGTATCTTTGTAAATCACCGTTGTTACCTCTGTAGTCTACTACTTTTAAATTTAGAGTTTGGTTATCAGTTCCGTTGTAGTATCCAAATAAATGATACTTGATATACCCTGAGTTATAAGTCTCTTCATTTATTGTAAAATAAAGATTCTGCCATGTAGTATCCCAATGTTTTGGACAATAGTAAACACGTCCAATATGATGTCTTCTAGCCTGTGTCGCACTTGCTCCTAATCCAGGGAATATGTGTCTATCAGTCACCCCAGTTAAATAAGGAGTTCCTGGATTATTCAAGATCTGTGAATCTCCACTTGTTGAAGTCCAGTCAGCATTAACGTTTTGTTCTGCATTTGTTGGAGCGTGAGCAGACTCAGCATGTGTAAATGCATTATCCCAATCTCCATTATTATAACTAGTAGAGCCCGCTGATATTAGTTCATATGTAGTACCTGCATCATTTCTATATGTCAAGTAATCATTAGAACCAGACCATATTCTGTGAACCTCTGTTCCATCTGCGGCTTTCCAAACAATATCTCCAGGGTCTGCACCTTGAAAAGATAAATCTGATGCTCCAAAATTATAACCAGAGTATGTTGTTCCATCAACAGATCCATCCGCTTTTAAAAATCCTGTAGATGCTCCACTAGGTATCGCAAAAGAAGCACCAATTACATCCCCTGCAACAGTTAAATCATTAGTTAAATCCCAAGTATCATCCCCGTCATCAAATATTAAACTTGCTTCTGTAATAGCAACGTCATTTTCATCAACTCCTCTATAAATAGATATACCAGACGTTGCTGCTGTTGCAGTGTCAGGTGTTCCTTGAGTTGTGTTAAGTTGTAGTATATTATCCTCAACCTCTACAGTTGCTGTGTTTATTGTAGTCGTAGTGCCGTTAACAGTTAACGCTCCTGTTATTTGTACACTACCTGCAAAAGTAGCTAAACCAGCTGAGTTTAAAGTAAATTGATCAGACCCTCCTTTTTGTATTTTAAAATTATTAGCTCCTGTTCCTGCAAAAGATCTATTTAAGATAAAGTTATGTTCTGAGTTTCCATCAGAATCTTGAGCAGCAGTAATAGAATTATTTACATCAGTTATATATAATTTTATAGATTGATCTGCTGTTCTACCGACTGATAAAGATCCAGTACCCGCACCAGTATGAACAGTTAGATTACCACCAAAATTACCACCTGTTGTCGCAGAGACAAAGTCTGTCTGATTAACTACTGTATCAGCAGCAGCACCTAACTCTGTTAGAGTAGGTAGATGTCCTTCGTGATATATTTCTCTTGGAGTACTGTTATCTACGACATAGTTACCTTCTTCAAGTGTTGAAGTGTCTATTTCAACACCTGTAGTACCTCCTGATACTGGAGCAGGTTCTGTAGTAACTACTGTAGGTGATGTATGAAAAGTAGTGGCACCTGATTTAGTTAAGTGAAGTCTTAACATTTGGTATCTAGTAGTTCTTACATAAACATCAAAATAATGATAATACTGACTAGTTGTAATATCAGACTCAATAATTCTAATACCACATTTATCAGTGTCAGTTGCTCCAGATGCATTATGTAAAACATCAACTTGCCCAGTTATCTCAATAGTATCATTAGTCCCTCCTTCACGACCTACGATACCTAAGTCAACTTTTTGTGCTGCAAATCCTTCAACGTGATTAGAAAAAAGACCCCTAATGTGTAAACCACCATTACCTTGGTTTACAGTAGCAATTTTATACCATTTATTACCTGATAGACTACCCTCATCATTTACCTCAAAAACCCACTCTTTTGCCGAGCCATCTTTAGTTAAGAATTTAGCATTTGATTCAGTTTCAGTATAGTACCTGTCATCGTGATTATGTGTACTTGGTGGAAACGTACTAGGCTTATTAAGTATAAAAGAATCATCAGTAGTAGTGGTTTCAGTCCAATTTGCTTGCACATTCGCTTCAGCATCCGTAGGTGCGTGAGTAGCCTGTGAATGCGTATACGCAGTATCGTAATTAGTTTTATTAGTTGTTGTTAATTGATCTGTAGTCCATACTTGTGCCCAGTCTGTTTGCCATGTGTTATTTTGTTTACTTTTTATGTATAACTTATTAGCATGAAAATCCTGGAAGTTTGCTGTAGCCCAGTGAGTTGAATCCCAATATTTAATAGTAAGTAATCCATCTGATGCTCCTGTTGGTTCATCGTCAGCCTCACTTACATCCCATATATAAACACCTGAGGTAGTAATAGTGTCTAAGTCGTCTGAATGTCTTGCGTGTGTTCTTAAGTACCTGCCGTCATGGTTATGACTAGTTGTAGAATATCCGCTTAAGTCCTGATCTCCAGTATTTGTTCCTGATAAATTATTTGCTGATATATCATTTGTAATTTGTACATCACCATCTGCATAAGTTAAAGTGTCATTAGACCTTTGCCACTGAAAATCAGAACCAAAGGTATGACCATCCATATCTTGGTCTCCAGAGTCAAATGTCTCTACCCAATATCTTATATTGTAGTCACCAGGATGATTATGGTAAGCAGCCATATAAGTTCCCCCGCTGTCTGAAGCCATTGTTAATAGAGCATGGTTACTAGTTGTTCCTGCTAAAGTTACGTGTCTTACTACCCAAGCCGAAGTTGTGTTATTGTAATAAACTATATAACTAGCACCGCTATCTGTACCTGTTCCAGTAACAACTAATTTAACTCTAAAAGCATATGCTAATGAAGGTATGTAGTGAGTTGAATTTTTCCAGTCTATTTCCGTAGCGTTGTCTGTACCTGAACCAGAGACAAGTGATGTTCCTGAATGTAGAATAAATCTAGAACTTGCACCACCAACTGATAAAGTTTTATCAACTTGTAAACTACCTGAAAAAGTTGAGGCTAATGCACCTGTTTGAGTAAAAGCAGCATCTACGGTAACCGCTCCGTTGAAATAACTTGTGCCGTTATTATAAAAATCATAACTAGCATGAACGCCAGTAGACATTACGGCAAACTTGCCTGTCGAATGACCAGTTGTCATTCCAACGTTCCCTGTTACAGTAACGCCTGTGCTTGTGGTTTCAAACTTTTTAGAGCCATTATAATATAATTGCACTTCAGCATCAGTAACAAACTTAGCCATAAACTCACTGTCAGTCTTTGTAATTCTAACATCAGTACCATTTGTATCGATAGCTAACATACCAGCTCCAACTTCTTGGATGAAACTATTACTTCCGTCGTGGTATATCTGTAAGTCTTGAGAAGCTCCTAATTGTATTTTATCGCTATCGCCTAAGTTTAAGTTTCCATCTGTTAGGTTTAAGTTTCCATCTATAGTAACTAAACCACTTGAGTTAACATTTAATATAGGTATACCTGATATATCAGATATAGAAAACAAATCACCACTAAGGCTATTAGTTACAGAGAATAATTGACCTTGAGAACCTTGTACATCTAATACAGTAGAACCGTTAGTAAAAATACTACCATCAATAACAATCTTACCTGAAACATCAATATTTGTTAGAAACTTTTGAGCCATAATTTACTAAATATTTAAAAAAGTACGATTACGCTACTTTTTGTATTAAAACTGTAATTTGTTCGTCTGATGCAGGAGCTACATTAAAACTAACTTTTATATGATCTGTTGATACTGTATTACTTGCATCACTAACACCACGTCTAACCTCTGCTATTACAGTATTACCAGTAGCATCGTATAATTGAACAATTACTTTGTTAGAACTTAAACCGTGATCTATATAAAAAACAGTTTCAGTATCATCTCCTACAGTTGTGCTTGCGCTTACGTCACTAAGAATTTCTGCAACTACAGTAGCTATAGGGAATTTTTTAGTAGCGTTACTTGCACCTACCCCTGCTAAACTTACTATACCTGTAGCGTCAGTTAGTTCATTTAAATCAAGAGTTAAAGAGTGAGTAGTTCCTTCACCAGATGTTGCGGCAGAAGAATCAATACCTGTACTACCTGTAATAGTAGCAACATAGTCTCCAGTAGTATCAGTACCTAAAGCAATATTACCTTCTGTAGCAATAACTTTAGCAGCACCATCATTTAGCATCCATTCGTCTGTAGCCTCATTCCAGTAAAGAGATACATCAGATGCATTACCTCTAAGAACTTCAATACCTGCATTTTCAGAAGGAGCAACGTTACCTGCTATATTACTATTTAAAGTAATAATATTATCTGCTAGGTTAATTGTTTCAGAGTTAACTGTTGTAGTTGTACCTGATACAGTTAAGTTACCTGTAATAACTATAGTATCACCTGAGTCAGCACCTATAACAATGTTTTCGTTAGCAGCGCCACTAGATGATTCTAGAGCAGCTAATCTAGTTAATAAGTTTGCATTACTAATATCATCAACAGTTGTATCACCAGCTAATGCTGTAGTAGAAGTTGTACCTAAACTAGGTAAAGTAGTAGCAACAGTAGTAACTGTATCTACGTGACCTTGTGCTGTATAAGTTGTAGATATGTTATTGAAAGCCTCTCCAAATCCTAACGTTACGGCAGTTCCAGCAGTTGCTGTTGCCGTTACAGCGTCGTGATTAATTGTAAACGATTTATCAGCAGATTGATTTAAAGTAAAGACTCCAGTTTCTCCAGATCCAAAACTTAAAAGAGTTCCAGCAGTAACTGTTACTGTTGCGTCATAAACAGGATCGCCTACTTCTAACCATCCCCCTGTAGCTCCACTATAAACTTTTAATCTATAGTCAACTTCTGCAGAAGGTGAGGTATCAAAATATATACGACCTGCTTGTAAACTTGCAGTCGGAGCAGTCCCTAAAGGGTGTATAGATGCATTTTGTAGTTGATTACCATTAAGGTTAATATCAACAAGGTGTTTAATTTCAGCCATGATTATTTATTTTTAATTATATTATACATTTAGTTTAAATATGCTTTTCCTGAGAACGTCGCCTCAAAGCTTACTGTGAGTCTGCTGTTTGTATTATAAACAACTTCCCCTACCACTACTGTATCTGCTGAATCAACTACTGTTACTGATGGTTTTTTATTTAGTGAATGATTAATAACCCATTCATTTGATGCTACTGCTTGTGTGAAAACTTCAGAAGTAGATGCTGTACCTGCAGGTCCCTGAGTACCTACACTGGTAACTACCACCTGGTTTTGCGAAGTTACAATTTTATTTTTAGTTGAGGAATTTACATGGACCTCATTATTTGCTGGTGTGGATATTTTTACGTATTTAGCCATTATGCTACTGATTTTATAATTTGTATTTGTCCGGATATTAATCTTTCAGTAGTAGATGATAAAGTAAGATCTAAATCAAAATCAGCTCTGTTCCAAGTATAATTAGCAGTTGTAGAAGAAGGAATACTAATAGTAAACTCTCCTGCTGTTGCATTAGTAATAGTTATTCCATTACCTACACTCAAATCAACAACAAGTGTACTATCACTTCTGTTGTCTTTTGCTTTTAAAGTTATTTGCGCACCACTTATATCTACAGCAGTATCATCTGCTTGCTTATATGTAAGTGTGTTATTAAACGTTGTACCTTGTTCGATTTTAAAATTGTGTGATCCTGCAGCCATTATAAAGAATAATCAAATATGTTAGGTTTACCATTACCATTGTTTTCAATCAAACTAAAACCAGCATTACTAGTCCAACCGTTTGACTCGCTGTAAAAGTTCCCGGTAAACAATGGGGCAATATCTACAGCACGATAATTTGCTTGATCTAGGTAAGTTTCGTTTAGAGTATGAAAAACCTTTTTAGATTTTCTAGAATGCCAGTGACCTCCTAGTAAAATGTTATAAGAATTTTGATCTCCGTACTCAAAAAATACTTTTCCTATATCTCCTTTAGATACTCCATGATGGTTATGAGTCATTACGTAAAAAATACCATCTATCATTCTATTTAAAATAATAGAAGAAAACTCAATATTAACTTTTTTATTTAAATAGCTTTGTTTAACCATATAAAACAATAATCCAGCAACATCACCTTCGTTATCGTGTTTTGCATCAGAGGTAGATCTATCATGATTACCTGCAACCATATACACGTCTGTTAAATTATTAACCGCTGCTAAAAAATCTCTTAATATTTCATAAGCCAAAATAACGACGTGGTGACCATATAATCCTTTCCCCATGCTTTTCCATGAGTTGATGTGATTAAGTCCCGTAAATGACTCTATAAAGTCTCCTAGAAAGATAATTGACACTTTCTTGTAGTCTTTCTCATTTACTTTGTCTGCTATCTTTCTTAAATACTCTATTACTGTTTTGTAATTAAAGTCCTGTGTTTTTGCTAAATTCTGTATATCCGCTCCTATATGTAAATCTGCCAGACATAGAACGCCATGATTAGTGCCAGGTGTTCTTTTTACATTTATAGTAGATATCGCAGAGTCTAAGTTTTTCCTCAGTTCTTTATAATCTATTTCTTTTTCACGTGGTTTTAAAGTAAGCTTAACTTGATAGTTAGTCTTCTTTCCTTTCTGTGAAGTAACATCCCACGCGTTACAGGTGTAACCAGTTACTTCAAATTTTTTAAGATCTATTTTGAAGAAATCAATAGCCTCAGCTAAAGAGGTAATAGGTTTTTCTCCTTTATAGTTATATGTTGTTGGTACTCTTGAATCGTTTATTGATTCATGTCTTGATACTTTTGCGACCTTACGTCGTAAGGTACGATGAGAAAACATTTCTCCGGTATGGTGCGCTTGTACTATTTCTGCTATTTGGCTAAAACTTGAATCTGGGTTTTCTATTAACTTTTGTTTTATTACGTCTTCTAACTTCACGATTGTTTGATTTATGGTTTCTCAAAAATACTAAATTTTAACTTGTCTGTTATTTTGTAATAAAAAAGGGAGCAGTTTTAAAACCGCCCCCTCCTTTGAACTAACAATAAAACTAACAAACAATTATATTATAAGTGTGTCTATTTAAGTTTTTCCACCTCGGTTACAATAGCCGCTGGTGTTACAGTAGAGTTGCCGTCTTTTACGTACACTTCAATAATGAAACTGTCATAATTTTTTGCATTTCCAACTGCTTTAGATGGTGTTACTTTTTCAGCTTCGATTAAAACTAAATCATAATTTCCAGATACTACAGATACTGGTTGTTTGATGTTTGTACCACCAAGACCAAATAAACCACCGTCAATGAATCCAGCTTTTTCTGCTTGAGCTACTTTAGCTTCAGTTCCTACAGAAGGAACAGCTGCTGTACCGTAAACAAATGAACTAGCGTCATTTCCAGCTAATCTGAAATGTGAGTCAATAGGAGCTGTAATTGTAATAACAGCACCAGATATACTTGCACCAAAACCATAGAACTCAGAGCTTGACTTAGCAAACTCAATATCCATAAGAGCTTCAATAGCTGCAGCACTTGCACCTTCGAAAGTTTTAATTGGAAGGTTCATAGTACCTTTAGTAGTGTTGATGATTTTTACATAAGCACTTCCTGATTCTAATGCAATTGTTGCAGTAGAGGATTGTGCTGTTCCAGCGCTATACGCTATAGAAGTAACTTTTTTGATGTTACCTTCGCTGATTGGACCTACGTTTTTAGATCCGTAGAATAATGATACGTTGTCGTCTCCGCTTGTTAATGCAGCTGTAAAAGTTGCGCCATCTTTTGCGTAACCGAACTTTGCAGCTTCAAAAGCAGAAGCAGCAGCAGTATCACTGTTGATGATTAGGACTTCTTTTTTTGCCATGATAAATAAATATTAAAGATTAAAATTAAATTAATTACTCAGATTGAGATCCCTCAATTGAATTGGTTTGGTATCTCGGAGCCTCTGTTGCTTCTAATAAATGTTTAACTGTTAAATCTACTATCTCTTGGTGTGTATGTTCTGCTAGCTCGCAATCCAGGTTCGAAGATAAGGAAATTTCTGAAGGCTCCCTAATGTAATCTAAGCCTACACCTTTTAATAGAAACCTTTTGTTCGTAAATACCTTAATAAACGTATCTGAAATTATGCCCATTGGGCTTTTATGTGTTGATTGTGCAAAAGGACTTGCAAGCAAATTGTATGCATCATCTGGCTCAACAATCCGTAAGACAACTTCTTTTTTATACTTGTCTACTTCTATTTCTGTTTCGCCTGCTGAAACATCTGCTCCTAGTTTTGCTCTTCCGCAATCATCGTAATAAACTTTAACTCTAGAGTTAATTAAAAACATGTAGTCTGTTGGTAAATCAAAATCCTCATGATCTACAGTAGCACTCATTGTAGAAACGTCATCACTATAATCTAATATAGTTAACACACGTAAATCATCAATACGTTTTTGTGTACCGTAATATCCTGATTGTTTTGGATCTGATTTAGACCAAAAGCGTTGTTTTATAAAACGCTCTTGCATTTTATTTAAAGCAAAGTCCAATTCCTCTGGTAAAAAAGTATCAAAGGAATTAGAACCTACTTTTTGTAGACCTTGTTCTACAGCAAAATGCATTTCTGCTACTGTCATAATTAACTAAAAGTTTTTAGACGTGCTTTTAAGGTTGTTAATACATCAGAATTTTTCTTGTCTTTTATAAACAAGATCGCTTCTTCCATAGAGTCTCCTAAAGACACATCTCCGTTTAATATAGTATTACCTACCTTACGTAGGACTTCTCTTGTCAAGCAGTCGTTTACGAAAGCCTGGTGCTCTAAATTCTTATCAGTAGCATATCCTAAAAACTGTGTTGGATCTGCTTCAACCTCTCCTTCAAGAGTGATTTCTTTCTGAGCTTCATCCATTGTTTTAGGCTCGTAACCGTAAACTTGTAATAATTGATCCATTTTGGATACATTAGAGGTAACCTTTATAAATTCTTTGTAAGCTTCTTTTCTCTTTCTAACTCCTGATAGCTTTTTAACTTTTTCAATTTTGGTATCATAGATAAAGTACTTGTAACCTCTATTAGATTTCATTTCTTTTTCATCTTGCGCTACGTAGGGATGCGCACATGCGAATTTCCATCTTATGTAATCCATTAAATTTAATGGTTCTCCATTATCATCTGTTCCTACTTCTAAATCTGTTCCTGTAGATTCAATAGTAACAGTCATGTTATGGAAATATTTTTTTACCTCTTTCATAAAATTAATGTCAGTTGCATCGACACCAATTATTTGAGGCATGTATTTTTTTTGTTCTGCAAAGGTAAGACCTGTTTGAGAGTCTCCATTACTAGAAAAAGTGGAACCTATTTTTCGTTTAGCTTCTGCATAAACGTGTTCCGGTAAATTTGTTGCGTTAGCTTTTCGTTTTAAAACTACTTTTCTTGAACTCATGATTTTATTTTCTATGTTAAACAAAACAGTAAAGGGGAGCATTTCTACTCCCCTGACTGCTTATAAATTTATGATTTTACACATTCTAAGTGTAGACAGTTTGTAGCTCGTCTAATTGCGATACCACATTCTTTCATAAAGTGAACTGATGCACCATCAACGTCGTTAGCTCTTAAAGAGTTACCGCTGTTGAATCCTGGAGGTACTGAAGCACCTGCAACTGCCCATCTTACTAATTCTCTACCTTTTCTAGATACCATCTGTACGTTGGTTTCACCATCGTAAGTTGACATGTCTAAGAAAATCATTCTGTAAGATTCCATTGGTAATCCAGTCACTGGGTGTTTTGGACTATTCAATGCTCTTGCACCATGATCAAATAAAGGTAAATGTCTCACTGTTACTGTGTGACCATCAATATGTCTGTATGAAGTAAAGAAACCACCTAACTGCAATGTTGAACCTGACCCTGTAACAAAGTTAGAAGGATCTGTGTTCTTGATATAAGTACCAGAACTTAGTTCAGATTTCATTGCGTTATCGAATTCTTCCATTCCACCTAAACCTGTGAACAATACTATGTTCATGTCTTGAGCATCAGAAGCACCGTATAATGCATCTCTTACTACTGACTTGATTTTTGTAGCTGTTAATGTAGAGTAAGTATCTACGTTAGGAATTTGTTCTAATACCCCAGAACCAAGTGGAATTGGTTTACCGTTGTCGTCTTTCATGTGAATGACACCTTCAGTAGATCTGTTGTATTTAGAATACCAAAGAGCGTATTCAGTTTCTTCTTTCCATCTTAACATGTGTTGGTACTCTTCGAAGTCATACCATAAAGCAGTTTTTCTACCGTCTACGTTAAACTCAAAGTTTACAACTCTATCAGGTGCATTACCTTCATAACGGTAAGACTTTCTGATAAGAGAAATTTGATTTCTCATTTTAGATGGAGCAACCCAATTGCTCTCATTACCAACTGATCCAGAGATCGCTGTTGGCGCGAATAATTGTACCCAGTTTTTACCAGCTACATCAGATGCTCCGATTGAATCGTTTTCATCTGCAGTAACTAATTGTAAAGTATAAACCCATTGTCCACTTGCGTTTTCATATGGTTCATCCATTACTCTTGCCTGGATTCCATTCTCACTTTCAATAATGTATTGTTTGATAAACCATTTGCTATCAAAGGCTACTTTAAATCGTGTGTAATTTGCACCTGATCCAGAAACTAGTGAACTAGATCTAACTGCTTTGTTTAGTCTACCCATTACTGGATAATCGTACTCAATGTCGTTGATGTACTTTACTGAACCAGTTCCTTCAGTAAGAAAAGAAAGAGGAAACCTCTTGTCTTCTTTTCCTGCCAAGTGAGTGATCACAGGTGATAATACATCAGGCTGAGTAAGAAGAGCGCTCGCTAACGAGTTCTCATCTGTCATTCCTTCTGCGTTGAAGAAATCTTCGTATAAACGAAGTCTTTTTGCGTTGTCTGCTGCCATGATTAAATAAATATTAAAGATTAAAATTAAAAATTCGTGTTTAGCCTAATAGCTTGTCTAAAGTTGGAATATTAGGTCGACCATTACTAGTCTTGTTATATCCTCCTTTATTACCCTTCATTCTTCTAGAAGCTGTTGGTTTGCTTGATTTCAATTTAGATTTCAAACTTGCCGCTTGCTTTGTATTTACTTTGGCGCTTACTAATTTAGATATGTCTAATCCCTTATACATAAGGTATTCCATTGCTAGAATAGACTCTTGATCTAACTTTTCTCTATCTATAAGTCTTTGGCTTCTACCGTTATTATCTACTGGTGTTGCCATCCAACTATAAAATCTTTTTTTGTCGCTCTCAGGAATTGTAAAGTCTCTTAATCTACCTTTGTTTATGATAGATCCTATCTGACCCCAAGTTTCTTGAGTTTGTTTAGCAGTCTCTCGTGCCTGCTTTTGTTGCTCTTGTACTAAAGACTCTTTTTGTTTTACTTGGTGAGCTGCTAATTTTTTAACTGCTCTTTCAGAGTTCTTTAACAAAAGACCTGCATCTTCATAGTCTTGTATTGCTTCAGTTATTTCTTCCGCTTCAAAACCTTGCATTTGCATAAAACTTTCTACAACTTTACGTTGCATGCCTTTGTCTTCTTTGTTTAAAGACAGCTTTCCGAAATCAATTTCTTTTGCTGCTACTTTAAAGAACTTGTCTGGATCTCCTCCAGATACTCTGTAATTTAAATACTCCTGAATGTCAGGAAACGATTGAAACACAGATCTAAACTGCTCTTCAGCAATCTTTTCTGCCATAGCTTTGGTTAAACCAGCTATACCATCGTAGTCATCTTCAAAATCTCCTTCTATTTCATATCCTAATCTTTCTTTAAGAGTGGATATAATACTAGCTTCTGATTCTTCTCCTTCTCCCTCTTGTTCTAATGTATCTGCAGTTTCTTGCAAATCATTATTAGGAGCTTCTGCTTCTGTATCATCCTCTTGAGTTTCTTCAGATGTTTCTTCTGTAGTCTCTTCAGATGTTTCTTCTGCTGTTGGAGTTTCAGTTTCTACGGCTTCTGGTGTTTCTTCTGTAGTTTCTGTACTTGGGATTTGCTTGTCATCTAAGAGTTCGCTTACGCTTATCTTTGATAAATCTAGGTTGTCTTCTTTACTCATGTCAAAATTAATTAAATTATACTAAATTTCAATATATAATATGCAAACTTTTGTTTGTGTTTATATAGAGCCTTTTTATGTTTGTTTCTTACTTAATGCCTTCTTCTGAAGGTCTAATTTTTTATTTTCCATGCGTTCTTTTGATTGCATTTCTCTTTCTTTTTGCGATAGTTTTTCTCTTTCGATTCTAACTCGCTCAAGATCAACAGCATCATTAATGCCGTTATTGTTCATATCTTGGTCAACAGTTTTGGCTGCTATTTCAAGTTCTTTAACCTGTATCTTGTTATCTCTATCAAGTTGGTTTTGATTAGCTTCAAATTCTTGAGCTGCTTGAGAAGCTGCCGCTTGTGCTTCTAATTGTTGTTGTTGCATCTGCTGTGCTTGCTGTTGTTGAGCTGCTTGTATTTTCTTTTCAGCAGCATCTACTTCATTAAGCTTTTCTTTTATTTGTGCAAAATTACTAGAGTCTAGTATCTCAGCAATAGTCCCTGGTTGTGATCCATTTTGAGCAAATGATAATGTAAGTTGTTTTAACTGTTGTATTTTATCATTTTCAATAGAATTGTTTTTAACAAACACGCCATACTCTGCTTCTTGGAAAAGTTCAGCATCTATATCTAAAATAGCCTCTCTATAATCACCGGTAATGTATTGTGTTTTCTTACCATCCTTCCAGGCAACTTTAGATGTATCAAGTAGACCATTAAATTCTCTTTCTACATATTTATCGAAACGTCTAAACAATTCTTCTGTCATTACAGAGCTTTGAAAGACAGCTCTCTCTGTGGCTCCAATACCATCAGATGCTTGCACCTGTCCTTTTCTCTGTCTTGAGATACCAATAAGTTCTTCCCATTCTTGTTTAACAGATTGTAGTAATTGGAACTGAGCGGCTATATATTGCCCTAAACTCATGTCCAATACTTGGAATTGATTAAACGTAACAGCTTCACCACGTTTACCTTCTGCTGTAGAATCTATAAAAGCATATCCCATCGCATCTGCGTAGTACATAAACTTTTCTTCGTCCCAACCATGTCTTTTTGGAATTGTATTCATTTCCATTAACATGATCTTATCTTTATTCTTAGCAATAGAAAGTTCTAATCTATAGTGAAAGATGTTATATAAAATTTGGTAGGGTACCCCCATCGAAACGACGGATATTTGATCTGAATGTCGATTTGAGTAGATGCGACCGTTATAAGGGAGCTTACAAACGGATAAGTTTGACATTTCGTTTCTTTGTACTTGATGAGGACGAATGTTAACGAAGATATCTCCGTCAATTCTATACCCTTCCCAAACTTGATTAACCCAGTAATATTCTATAGACTCTTCTTTATCAGAATCTAATTTATATTTTTCATCTACTATCATTTGTTGTTCTTGACCTACTTCATCGTAGTAAGTTAGAATTCCTATTCTAGCAAATGATTTCCATGTTACATGTAGTACCTCAGCAAATCTTTCAGTGTCCATAGATCTAGAATCGCGATTAAACGGAGATAATATACCGTTCATCGTTTTACCACTAGGGCTTTCTAATCTATCTATTTCGTCTGGTTTTAAAACATCATAAAAAGAATCAACAATAGCATTAACACTCATCATCTTTCTTCTGATTGCCCAATCTCCGTCTTCAATAAATTGAATGTCAGGTGATTTTTCGTAATCTAAATCTAATGGTGATACTATTTCATATTCTACCTCATTCATACAGATATCTTTATATGAATAGACTTCACCAGAGACTAACCAGTCAAAGAACCCCATTTGTAAATGATCCGGTAGTTCTAGTTTATCTATCATATAATCTAAAGCCTCTTGACCCATAATAGCTCTTGCATCTTTGTAGTTTGTAAGAATTTCTTCTTTCAACTCTTCTAATGGCATTTGCTCTTGAGAAGGCTCACCTGTTTCCATACCCATTTGATTAAGCTCATTGATAAACTTTTGCTCTAGGTATTTTTTAAGTTCTTGTTGTAATAGTTTTTGTTGGTTATCCTTCATGTCAGAATTACGGATAACAACTTGATGAGCAAAAGGTCTTTTAGATTTTTCCCCTAATAATAAATCTACAACAGGTTTAATAATGTTGTAACTTCTTAATTTAGCGGGAAAGCCTTTTACTTTATGTTTTTCAGAGTTATAAGGATTTGTTACGTAGTTGTAATCTGCTTCAACTAAGTTTCCATTATATGCGTCGTAGTAGTTATGCAATTGAGCTTTGTGTTGACTGGAAAAAGAGCTCCTGTCTATAAAAGCTTCAATTGTGTTTTTCCCCCATTCTTTAGTCTTTCGACTACGAGGAATTTTTTGTTTTGGGATTCTACTCATATCTTTACAAAACTACGAAAAAAACTTCCTATTAAAAAAAGAATCTTCACTTTGCTCTATTTCTGCTTCGAACTCTTTATTATAGAGATCTTTCATATGAAACATACCAACTAAAAGTGCTGAAACCCTATCAAAGTTTCCTTTATTGTTATATTTAATTAACTCATCTATTAAAGCAATATCATAGATATAATGCAGATTTAATTTTCTTTCTCCATTTTCTTGTTGACCTCTTGGTGTTTTAAGCCAATCTCGCAAATATATTTCTGCTTGATTCTTTCTTTGCTTTGATCCCATGGAAGTTCCATAGGTTCTATTTAGTTTTTTTATTCTTATTCCAGAAGTTTTATCAAATAGTTCTGCCTCTGGTAGCAAATAGTGTAAAAGCTTTTTACGTTTAGCATATGGTATAACTTCACCTCGGTCATTTTCAAAACCTATGCGTGCATTGTAATATTGTGCAAGCAAAAACAGGTTATAGTTATATTCGTCTTGTGACTCTGGTCTACCTACGTAAGATGCTACTATCATATCATCAGGCTTTGACATATTGTTAATTCTTTTCATAACATATGCAGAACCTAAAGAGGCACCGTAACCATCTGACCCATATGGATCATGAACTATAAAATATAAATCGTCGGGTATTGCTTCTTGGTTATAAGCTGGTGACTGATACACAACTACTGCTCCTGTTGAGTCATCTGTTTTATTAAGAGGAAACTTTTCTATAGGTCGCACGCGCGGGTCAGGTCTAAACTCTATTCCTTCTGGCGCTTCAACTAAAACTCCGGCTACCGCCATTTGTTTATGTAACCCTGTTCTCATTAGTTGATTCCTCCAATCAACAAGAGTGGCTCCTGGAAACATGTTACCTCTTTGTTGTAAAAAGGCTTCTTTAGGCATCCAAGGATATTCAGTAATATATCTATCTAGTGTTGAAGCATCTTTAGCTTCTTTTTTTAACTGATCTCGTTTTGCTTCTTCTTCTTGTTTTGCTTGATTTGACAATGAATTACCTTCTTTGTCCATAAATCCTATTTTGTTTTGATAGGAAGGAAAGAAAAACCCACAATTACTTCCTTGAGCACCTTCATCCCAAATATTATCAAAAGGATATAGATCATAAGCTTCTGGATTGTAAAACATAGATTCAAAATCTATCGTACCACCATCCATGTCACCTCCTGTTCCAAACAATACAATTTGTCCAGTAACTACACCACCATCTTCCACACAGGGACGTGTTGCTAAATAAGAAGCTTTTAAATTATCAAATGCTCCACACTCTTCAAAAATAACTAAACTAGCATCCTTACCCCTTGCAGCATCTGGATTATCTTTAAACGTAATAGCCTCAACCTCAGACTTATAACCTTTCTCAACGCCTTGTTTATTAATATACTCTAAATAGCTTGCGCGTTTGTGGTTTATTTTATCAACTCCTTGACGGCGCTTTTGCCATCCAGTGTGTTCGTTAAGAAAGTTCATGTAATCTGTAACCATGGTCATAATACCTTTTGGATACAAATACTTTTTATCGTGAGCACATAAAAGTGTGTATGAATTCTTTGTAGTGTTGTATATGTTTGCAGCTATGGCAGCATTCTTGTAAGAAAACCCTTTACGCCTAGCTTTAGCCACTATTAAGTGCTTGCCTTCGGCAGCGGCTCTTTCCATAGCGTGAAAGTATTCATAATCGCCATCCCAAAACCCAGGAAAAGAAACAGTTTTAAAACCACCGGCTTTTTTTCCCTGCACTGCTTCTGTTAATTTTATTTGGCAGAAGTTCATGTAAAAATAATGGTGACCTGTTATTCTTACGTCACCAACAGTATATCCTTCTTTACATCTTCTTAATTGTTCGTACCAATACTCGTAGTATGGAGCACTACCTATTGGATCTCCGCAATACAATCCATATTTTAAAAACTTTAAGCCCTCTCTTCTAAATTCGTTAGTGTTTACAAACATCTTACTTTTTTGTTGTATCTCTTTTTTTCTGTGTGTAATCTTTTCTGTCTATTTCGTGTTTTCCGTCTTTGACTGTAGACACTAATAAATAAAAGCTTTCTCCGTGTTCATACTGGTAATGACAATATTCTTTTAAACCTTTTAAATCAGATTCGTTTTCTACAGTGCCGCTAAAGTTCTTTCCATCATTATCTGGATACATAAAGTGAGCAGCTCCATAAGGTGTATGCTCTTTTTCTTCTTTTACGGGCATCTCTTTGTAGATAATGGTCGTCGCGCCACAGGCGGGACAAAATTTTTCTAACAGTACATTGCCTTCGTTTATCTCAGTGATGTTAAGGTTACTTTGTTCACACTTACATAATTGATTTGAATTTGCGGTTAATTGAATATCTTCTTTCATTGTTTTATTTTAATCTTCGAATAAACCTTTAGTTCCTCCTCCTCGGATCTTAGATTCATTAGCTTGTTCTTTTTTAACTTTTTCTTCTAGAGAGTTTATAGTGTCAATTGCTTTTGGTAATTGTTCTGAAACTTCTAACAGTCTTTTTACATCTCTCATAATAGATCCTACATCTTTTCCCTCTTCACCATCTACAGTATCTAATGCTATTTCGATCTGCTCATTGAGAGCGCTTATAACCCTTGATGAAGTTAAGAGCCCTTCTCGAATTGCTTTTAAGGCTGAGATTGTAGGTGTTCGCTGTAAGTTATTGTACTTGTCCATCCCTTTGCTAACAGCAGTTGTGATAGACTCATCTTTTGTGAAGTTGAGGTCATCAAGCAATCTTCGCTTTCTTTCGGTTTCAGGATATATTGAATAGGGTGATCTGTAGTCGCACATGAAGTATATGAAGGATAAATACTTATGGGCAGTTCTTTTTTTTCTGTCTTTGTCATCTACTATTATTTTTTTGAACTCAGGTATTAGTTTAGCCTCAGTCTCTATTACTACTTGGAAATTTTCTTCTTTGAAAAGTTTCATGATTTAAATTTTTTACTCTATTAGGATTGCAATGAAACAAACCAAAGTATGGAAGCCTAATGCCTTCAAACTCTCCTTTGCCCATCTTGTAAGCTAAGTACTCGAACTGTGATTCTATTATAGACTTTAGTTCTTTTGTTGTACCGCCCATCTCATCTTTGATTTCTTGTATAATTTTTTCTTTTACTTTATTCTGAGCCATTATCTAGAATTATTATTCTTATGGAATTTATGTGAAAACTGTTTTTTCTTCTTTCTTGACAGTGCGTACTCGATTTCTTGTTCAAGCTGTACATCGTTAACCCAAGAAAAATCTTCTTTTCTTTTTTTGCTATTTTTCCCCATTACCTTCCTTGTATTTAATATAATATTTTATAGACCAAGAGTCTTCCGACTCGCAAACTGCATATATATCATAATCAAAGTCAATTCCTAACTTAGTAAGCTCTACCTCTTGAATGTCGATAAATTTAAAAACCGCTTCAAGAGTGTCAATTGATACTGTAATAAAATACTCATTATTCTGCATGTATTTGAAATTCAAAACTTAAAAGATAGCTTACAAGAGTTGTGTCTTCTTTAGGAACTCTAAATACCAGTGGATGAAAAGAATACTTTCTAGTTTCTTTATCATACAATAATACTTTTTTATCTTTTAAAGATTTGATTGTGTTGTTCAAAACAGCTCTACTCCATCCTAACTCAGATGCTGCTTTTATTCTGTTGTCTTTTGTACATGGGTTATCTATATCTATAGTAGATAGTACGTAAACAACTTTTAACTCCGTCGGAGTAAGTTTTAATAATCCGTTAATAACTGATAAGTAATCTTTGCGGATATTTTGCCTATTGGTTGGTATCTGTATTTTCATTGTACTTTATTACTTTTTCTATTTTTCTTGATAGCCTTTTTGCCATCAATTGTCTGACATTCTTTAATAAAAGAATTATACATTGGTTTTCTGCGCTGAAGTTCTTTTTTTGTAGTGTATAGAAACGATCAATAAGAATATTTATTACTTCTTCGTTTGTAGTACCTGCTTGAAAAGAGCCTGCCAGTTTCTCTGTAAATTTTATAGTTTGGAATCTTTCGTTATCTGCAAAATCAGTAACTTGATATTCGACTCCTGGTTTAATTATTTTCATTGGTTTCTTTTTTTGACTTAAATTATCCAAATGACTTTCAAGCCATTTACTACAAATATATCAATAAATGATATAAAATAAAAGACTAAAAGATAGACACGTGTATTATAGAGATCTTTTGTTACTCTTGTCCGTTTTCTATCTTTAATACTTTTTCTACTAAACTACCCGGTGTGTTTTTCATAATAGACACCCAATACTCACTGTCTAATTCGTAAATAATTTTACTCATTTCAATCCAGGCTTCCTCTGTAGCTTTTTTAGTTTTTAAATCTAGGTTAGTTCCTGTTCCTAAATTAGCCCAGTTAGTAGCGTTTTTCTCTAACACCTTATCTATAGCCTTTCTAATCTTCTTATTTGTTTGATAGGGTGTTTGATCTACTCCTTTTTTTCTCATGGTTTAAATTTTAGTAAGTCCTCACGAACTAGGTTTTCTATTAATTGTATTCTTTCTTTATTTTCGTTTTTTGAATAGTATAAAGGATTAACTATGTATGTACCACGTTTATCTCCTTTGAGAAGTAAATTTTTATTTACCAGAGCATAGAACGCTCTTTTTATAGTAGCATCTTGGTAGATGGTTACAAACCCACTAACATTGTAGATGATTTCTTTAAAGTTGTCTCTTACTTTTGCATTAGAAAATACAATGTTGTTTGAATCCATTCTTTCGCATAAGTAGTCGAGGAGATCTCTAGGGCAAGCAGCTAGACCAGCTAGTGCGTACATACTACCATGATATCTTCGTGTACTTCTGCAGGGAATACTTTTATATTTGTAGATAGGGACGGTTATACCTCCCTCGTGCTTTATACCTGTCATGTACTTTATTTTATAATTCTTCATTTACTCTTCTATGATCACTAAACCTTTAAGTTCGCCAGTACATGAATAAATGATTTCTATATCTACATGAACTTTAGCTTGCTTCTGTTCGAATACTACTTTAATGTGTCCTGCTGATGCACTTACGTTAAGTAGTGACCAATCCTCCATGATTCAAAAATACTAAAAATTTTTCTTGCAGATGTCATTTGTGTTTGTTATATTCTGGTTTGTTCATAAGTTAGGTACACCTCAGTCACCTTTAAGGTACATGTCAGTCACCTTTAAATCACCTCAACATACTATATCTTAGCGCATTAACCTCTTTTCTATTATCATTATATAGTATTTATGTGCTTTATAATATTTATGTTTATTATATTTATACAAAGTAAGCCCCATAGTTAAATGGATATAACAAAACTCTTCTAAAGTTTAGTTCTAGGTTCGATCCCTAGTGGGGCTACAAAATTCTAAAAAAATTTTTACTATCTAAAATTGTGAATGCATATACCACCTAATGTAAACTCCCCCTCCTAAATATGGCGGAGGAACTACCCCGAGCCTTTAAAATCTCACTATATTATGGAAAATGTATTAACTATTGCCAACGTAACAGACATTCGTCAAGACAAGAACGGACAAGATTATTTCTTAGTAGCCACTTCTGGTTACTTTGATAAAGATGACACCTATGTAATGGGTAGATCACTGTTCTTAAGAGATGTGGATAACCACGACCGATTCAAAGTTGGTGGTAAGATAGTGTCTGAGTAGATTATGGGGAGCCTTCGGGTTCCCTTTAATTGGTCCTGTACTTATTATACAACAACCTACTGTATAAACTCCAACAACCTACTGTAATCTCCACCTTACAACATTGTTCTTGTTGTGTTTACGTTAGGCAGGTCAATACACTGTATAATCCACCCATTTACACACCAACAACGTAATGTACTATTAATTATATAGACATTATTTCACATCACCCTATAAATACACCTTACAATTCACTCACTAATTAACCCATTAATTTACAATTATGTCAGATCCAATCATTAAAAAGTACAAACATCACATCTTATTAGATACAGGTGTAGTATGTGTACACTATCACAACAGTTCAGAAGTCAAGGTCTATAATGACTACAGATCCTTTGCAATTGATCATCCACAACCTGCTTACCAACACTCACAGTTTTGGATTAAGGTTAAACAATATCTACAGAGTGTAGGTATATCACGTAATACTACTGCATCATGAAACACACCAAACTAATGCTAGCAGGTATCACAACATTTATATTAACATGGCTATTCATAGCAACCGTTGGTTATTTATTATCTAACGATTACACTATCAAACAATGCTTGACAAGTGTTGCTACTATATGGTTCATGTTAATGTTTGGTTGGTTACCTATCGTTCCTGTTTTATCAGATTTAGATAAGAAATATGGACTATAACACGGCAGCAATTGAGGCTTTGCGAAAAGAACTAACAAAGCTTCAGGCTGAGAACAAACAGCTTGAGAAAGAGAATCAATTATTACTCATGTCTACAATCAGACTACGGGAAAAGATAAGTAAACTTAAACCGACAGTAATATCATCGTCTAACCTTAACATTTAATCAATGGATACATTTCAACACATAGCAATGAACTTTGCTACAGTACTCTACATAGTGTGCTTAACAGGATTTGCATTAGTATTTCCTGTTGCACTATTTAGATCAATCAAACAAGTAATAAGAGAAAGAAAAAACTGTCCTGATAACAGAATCTAGTGAGATAGATAAGTTATGAGAGTGGGTCAGGCTGCTCTCTATTTTTTAATCAATTTTTAAATCAATAAATAACAATGTTTGCAAAACTTCCGGAAGACACCATTCTTCAGAGCATAGAGACAGGACGTTTCAGTGTTTTAAAATTGGACAACGACAACAGGTATACACAGCTTATGCAGGTGTATCCTAAATCATGGCACTCACACATTAAACAGGCATTTAGAATGCAGTGTGAAGAAATGATTAGCGAGTTAGTAACATACTCTAGTAATTTCAAGAATCAATTAGTCTTGTCAGTATGAAGAGAGTGTTAGTTCTATTAATTCTATCATTAGTACTAGGTGCTTGTGGTAGTACAACGTCATGCACAACCAAGGCGACTAATCGTGGTGGTGGATATTATATTAACAGATAAGTATTTGGCTAACGGTTCTGCCTAAGTAATAAGAACCATTTATAAATCAATAAAATACAATTAATTATGGTACGAGTACAATCAACATCAGAAGTTTATCAAGATACTAATGGTAAGAACTTCAAAGTAGTAACGTTAGAATCTCCAGGTTTCAGAGAAGTAGCTGATCCAATGACAGGAGAAATAGTTTATGCATTAGCAGCACCTAAAGTCACAAAGAAATGTGTGTGGGAAGCATCGTATTTAGATGAATCAAAACACTATCTTTATGACGCGACAAGTGGTCAAGCGGTTTACGGTACAATTGTAACAGCTCAAACAGATGAGTATACAATTACGGGAAGCGACGGTGTAGAGAGAACAGTTAGCACTTACACTGGTTTCGTAGAAGGAACTAATGAAGATGCAAACTTTGAGTCTCTTATCTCAACAATGCTAAGATCTGCTGGACGTGAAACTCCAGAGAATGCTATTCCAAAGCAAGAGATTGCTAAAGAGCATATTGCTGCTACAAAAGCAGGAGAACAGATCGACATGGTCAATCAAATCGATGAGTTAGCTAAAGTTTCTGTAGAGGAAGCTGGAGACATTGAAGACCAATTCTAATTACTAACCGAGAGGGGTGTCACACATCGTGATGCCTCTCTTATTTATAAAACTACAACATTATGAACGAATTATTTGATTACTGTGTAGAATTCCTACACTGGCTGAAACCATACTTTGGTATGAGTTACCAAGAAATAAACATTTGGATATTTATTATTATTGAGCCTATCATATTCTTTGTAATGTGTTGGTACATAATAAAACTTAAAAGAACGAACAAGAGTTTGCTGTTAAATATAAGGGTATTTGAACAGAAACTTAAACAATATAATTAAATTAACAGCAATAAGATATGTCAGAACTATTTATTACAAACACCAAACGGTCAGGAAGACCAAGAAGAAACTATACAAGAGGACCATTGACAAACGCAGAGAAGCGATATGCTCATAAGTTCGTAGATAGTATGGTTAGAGATCAACAACGTTTTAGTGTAATAGAGTTGCAAAGCACGATGTATGCTATAACCGGTAAGATTAGAAGCACAGACACTATTATTAAAATGGTTAATGCGTTTCTAGATGATCCTAAAACAGGATACAAACCAAGCTGGTTCAAAAAGCAAGCAACTAAACTATTAAACCTAATAAGATAGCTATGAATTATTTGATAAGTAACAACCCTGAGCAGAAAGTATATGATGGTTTAATATTAACCACTCTTGAAGAAATAATTCCACATCTCAAAGCACAGATAATTGTTGGTTTCGACACAGAGACAACAGGGTTAAGATTTGACAGTGAAGAGTTGTTACTTGTTCAAATATCATCGAAGGAACACAACTATCTTATAGATGCACAATCAGTTGACTTACAGCCTATTAAAGGGCTGTTTGAATCAACACGTATAATTAAGATAGCGCACAATGTTAAGTTTGACTACAAGTTTCTAAAGTTCAACGGTATTACATGTGAGAATACATATGATACTATGCTTGCGGAACAAGTATTAAACTGTGGCAAGACAAGCTTGCGTAATTCATTGAAAGATCTGCTTGAAAGATACTTAGATATATTTATAGATAAGAAAACAAGATCATCGTTCATAGGACACAAAGGTACGTTTAGTAAAGCGCAGTTGTTCTATGGTATTGATGACACGTCTAATCTAATCAAGCTTAGAGAACTACAACTAGAGAGCATCAAAGATTTACAGCTTGAAGAGGTAGTTCAATTGGAGAATGATGCAGCATTAGCATTTGCTGACATAGAATACAACGGTATTTATCTTGACAAAGACAAGTGGGAAGAGAATTATAACACTGTTAAAATAGATCTTGACAATGCAATAGAAGAATTAGATATGTTTATTGAACATGATCCTACTTTTAAAAAGCATAAGCTACCTTTTTTACAGATGGATATGTTTAAGCCTATTGAGGAGATACGTAAAACAGATATACTATGGTCTTCACCAGCACAAGTACTTGATTTATTTCGAACTGTATCACCTCTATTAGAGAGTGTTAACGGTAAGTTACTGTTAATGCACACTGAAGATCATCCTATTATAAGTAAGTACATTAAATATAAAGAAAAAGCAAAACTTTACAACGCCTATGGTCCTGATTTCTATAAGTATCTACATAACGATGGATGTGTCCACACAAACTTCAAACAAATACTTAATACGGGTCGAGTTAGTTCGTCTAAACCTAACATGCAACAGATACCTGCCTCCAACTCGTATAGAAATGCCTTTACTCCTGGACACAAAAGCTGGGTGTTTGTATCATCCGATTTTTCTTCGCAAGAACTATGTATTATTGCCTACGGATCACAGGATCCAGTATGGCTTGATGCACTTAAAGAAGGGAAAGACTTGCATTCCATATGTGCTGACTTAATATTTGGTCAAGTATGGCGTGATGCAGAAGGAGATGATAAAGAACGTAAACGTCTACGTACTGCTGTAAAAGCAATTAACTTCGGTCTTGCCTATGGTATGTCAGAGTTTAAACTTGCCGATACATTGCAGATTACAGTGGAAGAAGCTAAAGAGATGATAGACAAGTATTTTACTGTGTTTCCATCTATTAAAAAGTTTCTTACACAGCTGGGTAACTTCGGTAAAGACAATGGTTACATCAGAACGTTTAAACCTTATCGCAGGATAAGATGGTTCGAAGAATGGGAGAACAACAAAAGAGATTTTGCTATTCTTGGTTCTATTGAACGTGCTTCCAAGAACACACCAATACAAGGTACAGGTGCAGATATGACTAAGCTAGCTCTTATAAAAGTAAGAGAGGTAATAGCTCTTAACAACTATCCTGTAAGACTTGTAATGACTGTTCACGATCAGATAGACACAGTATCTCACGAAGGATTTGCTGAAGAATGGTCTGGTATTTTAAAGAATACAATGGAAGAAGCAGCTTTACACATTATAGACAACGGTCTATTAAAAAGCGATACTAACATCTCACTAGCGTGGGAAAAATAATAACACTTTAAAACAATAAACAATGGGATTTGATATTTACGGAATTAAACCACACAACCCTCAACATTTAGTTAAACCAGAGCTTGATTTCTCTAAAGACGTTACAGAAGAGCAAAAGGAAGAGTATTTTAATAGAATGGAACACTACGAAAGAAATGTACCAGGACATTACTTTAGAAATAACGTGTGGTGGTGGAGACCTTTATGGACTTATGTATGTACTTACACAGATGTTCTTACATCAGAGCAACAATATGAAGGAGGCAGTAACAGTGGTGCTGAAGTCAATGACGAACAATCTATTGAATTAGCAACTCAATTACACAAGCTTATAGACTCTGGACATACTGCAGAACATGAACAAGCACATATGAAAGAGTATGAGTTAGCTCAAATACGTAACAATGAACTTGAAGAAGCACGTAAAATACTACATGAAGTAGTTGTTGCAGAGACAGGGGATGATTCTATTGTACCTGCTAACTATCCAGAAAGTTTTAAAGAAGACTGGGATAGTTTGTGGGAACAGAAACAATGGGCAGGTAGCTACCCTTTTAGCACCGATAATATTAAAGAATTCGCTAACTTCTGTTATGGATCAGGCGGCTTTCAAATTTGGTAAACTATGAATGGATTTAAAACAACAAGAAATGCAGTACTAGCACAGCCGGTACCGCAAGCTACTAATACTTATGGACCTGTAGCACATGAAACATTATTTGAACGTGTAGAATCTGAGATAGCACGTAACAACTGGGAGGTAGATGATATAAGTTATAGAGGTGCAATGAATAACGATGTTGTTATTGCATATTATACTCTAGCAACTAAATCTAACTTACCTGTAAAGCCTATGATAGGTATTATAAATTCATACAACAAGACACGACGTGTAGGAATTGCATGTGGTGCAAGAGTAATGATTTGTATGAATGGTATGATATCAGGAGAAGCTACAGCAGCTAAAGTACATCGTTCTAAAGTAATGGACCACTTAGATCAAATGATACATGTTACTCTAGGGTCATTAAGAAAGACCTTTGGAGAGATTAACAAAGATATAAATGATTTTAAAGAGCATAGATTAGATGGAATGACAGAAGTATCACACATGCTAGGTGAGCTTTACGTACGTGATAGTATACTAACACCTACACAAGCATCAGTAGTTAAGAGTGAGATTACTGATTCTGTACATTTTTCTATGAAAGAAGACACCGAGTCTTTTAACTCTTGGAACCTGTATAATAATGTAACCGAGGCTTTAAAACGTTCACATCCGCTGAATGAGTTTAAAGACTATCACAAGGTGCATGATTATTTCAAAAACTATATAACTATATGAAAATAGATCCAAAGAAACTTGCACGACAGAGACGTGTGGTTGATGTTTGGAAACAATCAGGATACAAAGGTACTCTCGAAGCTGTAACAGGCTTTGGGAAAACCTATGTAGCGTGTCTTATCATACAAGATATGAATAAGAAACTACCTGATAATACTACACTAGTTGTAGTTCCAACCAGATACCTATATGAACAATGGAAAGAGGTAACAACAAGCTTAGAGCTTAAGAATGTTAAGATACAAGTAATCAATACTGGTGTTAAAGGCATGAGCTCTGTAGACTTGTTAGTTCTTGACGAGGTTCATAACTACGCCTCTGACGTATTTAAGACTATCTTTTCTAATGTACACTATCATTATATACTAGGATTAACAGCAACTTTAGAACGTAGTGACAAGAAACACTACATTATAGAGCAGTATTGTCCTGTTATAGATACTGTGAGTATGAAAGAAGCTCTTGCTAATGGTTATGTATCCAATTTTAAGGTGTATAACCTCGGAATAGAGCTGAACGACAAAGATAGGTACACGTATGAAAAATTACACGACGGATTTAATAAGTATTTTAAGTGGTTTGACTTCAATTTTCAAGCTGCAATGAAATGTTTACAATCGCAGGAGTATAGACAGCACTACGCAGCAAAGACAGGATATGATGTAAATGGTATCATGGCAGCTGCAGTACAATGGTCTAAAAATATGCGTAATCGTAAGACTTTTTTATACAACCATCCGTCTAAGTTTTTGGCTGCGAAGGAATTAATCGATACCTTTGACGTCCCGACAATTACATTCTCTGAGACTGTAAAATTTGCTAACGAGCTTACAAAAACGTTGCAACCTTGGGCGGTTTCTTATCATTCTAAGATGAAGCCTTATGCTAAACAGATGGCAATTGAGAACTTCAAAGATCCTAAGAGTGACATCAAGGTTATATCAACAGCTCGTGCATTAGACGAGGGATTTGACATTCAAGGTGTATCTATGGCTATAGTATGCAGCGGTACCTCAACGTCTAGACAAGATCTACAGCGTACAGGTAGAGCTATTCGTTGGGCTCCAGGCAAAACTGGTTTAATGATAAATCTATACATAACAGATACACAGGATGAAAAGTGGTTAAGACAGAGACAGAAGAAGACAATTAACGCTACTCACGTTAGTTCAGTTAAACAAATTAAAGAAGCATTGAGTAAAGCTTCTCTAGAATATTTAAACGTTATATAGTATGCTATTAAACACTCCGCAACAGTATGTAGACTATTTGTGTAAACACAATATTAGTCCAGATCAGTTCTTATTTCTTTATATTATTTATGAAAACGACTTTGCCTCATTATACAAGTATGTAAATGAGAATGGTGGCTTTGAATTAAGTAGTTTAGAAGATTTAGAGAACAGGGGGTATTTAATTAACGAGGGAGGTAGTGATACCTCATGGGCAGACAACTACACTGTGACAAATAAATTTATCAAAGAGCTGTATAATACAGATATATCAACTGCATATGATGAGTTTTTCGAAGCGTATCCATTACAAATTTACATTAACGGTAAAAAACTACCGGGCAGAAACGCTACAATGAAAACACGGACTTTTTACAAGAAGAGTATAGCACCTAAACGTGCCTTACATACAAAAGTAATGAGTTGTCTTGAATGGGCGGTTAACAATGCACAAATACACATGGGCATGGAACGCTGGATAGAGACAGAACAATGGAAAACAATCGAACAACTAATGAAAACAGATATAGATGGATTTGAATCTCCAAACGACAAAGTTTACTAGTCTACAAATAAAGACTGCACAACAAGCTATTAAAGAAGCAGATCAGTTCTTGCATGAAGGTGCAACAGGACAACGTCCGTTTCTAGCTACCAGATGGCAAAAAGTAAACACAATGTTACTTGGTGGTTTTCATTTTGGTCAGACTTATATGTTATGTGGTGCATCAGGACACGGTAAATCATTTTTTGCTAACATGTTGCACACTGACTTTACATCTAATTATTTAGGTAATCAAGATGTTAAGGTCCTGCATTTCTCTTTCGAGATGCATGCAAAAGACGAGATGATTCGTAAGATGAGTCAGTTAGGTAAAGTAGACTACAGAAAACTAGTCTCCTCTGACAACCCTTTATCTTTAGATGAATTAGAGTCTTTACGTAGTGAGTACGGTAAAATGAAGAATGAGAATGTCTTTTATGTAGAAACCCCCTCTAACAGAGATAGAATTTATGCAACTATTAACGATTTTTGCAAGGAGTTTAAAGACTCTAAAATAGTTATCTCGTTAGATCATACCTTGTTAGTAGCCCCAAACCCAGGTGAAAACGAAATACAATCTCTTGCTGAACTTGGTAAAATGTTTATACAAGTCAGAAAAGAGTTTCAAACATGTAATATTTTGATTGGTCAGATGAATGACAAGATGGAGAGTAAAGAGAGGAGAGATCCAACTAACCCTGCATTACATTATCCAACCAAGACAGACATACATGGTTCAAAGCAAATCTATCATGCTGCAGATGTAGTTATGGTATTACATCAGCCTATTTTATTAAACATAGAGCACTACGGTAAGAAACGATTTCCTACTACTGATCTTGTTGCCTTACACTGTTTAAAGAACAGAACAGGTACAGCAGGTCTAGTGCGTCTCAAGAATAATTTATCTCACGGTAGATTTGACGATTACAGTTCAACTTTATTTTAAAAACAATTATATGGAATTACCAACTCAAGTAGTAAAATCAAAAACAGTAAATCCTAGCTTGCTGACTATATTCGGTCAGTCAAAAGCAGGTAAGACAACTATGTTGTCAAAGCTCGAAGGGTGTCTTATTATAGACACAGAACGAGGTAGTAAATACATCGATGCCTTAAAGGTAGAAGTAAGTACTACTAATGAATTAAAACAACTTGTTGGTGCTCTGAAAGCAGAGTCTAACAAGTATAAATATATTGCGCTCGACACAATTGACAATGTAGTATCATGGATAGAGAGAGACATAGCTAGAGAGAATAATTTAGACTCTTTTGCTAAACTTCCTTTCGGTGATGGCTACAATCAAGTGCGTACAAGAGTTATGGGGCTTATTGATGCTCTATTAACATGTAGTGAGCATATTATTCTCGTTGGTCACCGTAAGAAAACAATCATTGGTACAGACTCAGTAGAAGTCAATGTAAGCAGCTTAGATCTTTCAGGTAAACTCAAGAATTATATCATGGCTAAATCCGACGCAATAGGATTTGTATATAGAAACGATGAAGGAGTTCTTAGTATATCTTTCGAAGCTTCAGACGAAGTGGAAGCAGGTACAAGATTACCTCATTTGGCTGGTCAAATTATGAATTTTGACTGGAAACACATATACAAAACAAGTATTAAATAGGGCATATTTGCTCTATTTTTCGTATATTTATATTAACTAAACAGTAAAACAAATTTAATTTTAAAAATCAATTATGTATCAATTACAAGAAACACAAACAGGTGCTCCAAGTTATAAACTTATGAGCCCAGGTATCAATGAAAACGTTAAACTAGTAGACGTTACTTTCGATACTCTTAGACAAGATGGAACAGGTGGAAACGTTATTAGATTCTATTTTCAAGATGAAGAAGGAGCTAAATTTACACATACACAGATGGAAGTTACAAGCTTGGAAAGACTACAAGAGTCTTCTAAAAACGCTGCCTCTGCAGGAAGAAGCTGGTCTTCTACTCCTGAACAACTACATGCAGATTTAATTAGAAATACAGGTGAGGTATTACATCACATATTATCTGCTTTTATTCCTAAAGATCGTGTAGCTATTGGTGGTACGTCTTGGAATGATTTAGGTAAGAATGTTATCGATCTTATTGGTAACTCTTATGAAGGACACAAATTCAAGATTAAGTGTGTGTATGACAAGCAAGGTAAGTATTTACAATTTCCTTCACGTCCTGTACAACCGTTTTGTTTACCTCAAGACTCTTCGCAACAGTTAGTTGTAGGGTATAGAGATAACATCACAGCAGCACAGCCTACTAATGAGGCAGAAATCAGTTCGAATACGAACAACTCTACAGCAGGAGACAGCTGGTAATCTAAACATTAATCAGACATTACAGGAGGCTTCGTGCCTCCTTTTTTGTCTCTAAACTATAGTAAATGTACAATTTAAACCCAGTAATAACGAAAGAATACATACTGAAGCATTTAGACCAAGCACAGATACTAGAGTATTATTTAGGGGTTAAAGTTGATGTTAACACAAAAGTAAAGTCACCTCTGCGTAGAGATAATAATCCTTCTTGTTCATTTAAAATGATCAACGGGACTATTTACTTTAAAGATTGGGCACAAGGCTTTTCTGGCGACTGGATTAGAATCATACAGTATAAGTACGGAATCACGTACGCAAAAGCACTAGAAAAGTGTGCTATAGATTTTGGTCTTACTAACGGAAGTGTCAATGCAACAGTTGTTAAAATAGAATACAAACCAGAAAAACTAGAACCAAAGGAGTCTAAAATAGAAATCAAAATTAGACCTTGGGATCAGTATGACAGAGAATTCTGGTCTAAGTATGGAATTAACAAGTCAATTCTAACTCTTTATAATGTATACCCTTGTGAAATTGTGTTTTATAATTCTAAGGTAGTCTACACAAGACGTAAAAATGATATTGCATATGCGTATAGATTTGGTCCTGGTAAATATAAGATTTATATGCCTCAGCGTAATGCGTTTAGATGGCTATCTAATTATAATAGCTGGCAAGGTCTAGAACAACTACCTGAATTTGGTGATCACATTGTAATTACAAAGTCTATGAAAGATGTTATGGCACTAAGACAACTTGGTGTTGTATCTGCAGCTCCGGCTTCAGAAGCAGTTATACCTGATGATGGTATAATGACAGAAATTTCTAGACGATTTACAAATATTTATTCCTTTATGGATTTTGATTTAACAGGTGTTAAAATGGCTAATACCTTACTTAAGCGTTATAATATTCAACCTTTATTCTTAACTGATGGTAGGTTTGGTACTATAAATTATGGTGCTAAAGATATATCAGATTATATAGAAATTAACGGTACTACAGAAACATTAAAATTAATTAATCAGTGCAAATATGATAGAAGCAATCGGTTGGCTAGCAATAGCTATAGTAGTAATGATAGTAAGTAAAGAAGTAGCAAAGAAAATATTCCCAGAGGATTGGGATAATAACCCATTTGAATAAAAGCTAAAAATATGACAACATCAATAGAAATACCACAGTTCATCAAGAAAGTGATGGTAGCTAAGGCTCGTAGAATTAAGTATTACAAAAAAGGAGGTAAAATACCTAAAAAGTATGCTAACAATAAGTTTGATAAGAAAGGGCGGATGATTAACAGCGATGGTGAGCATGTTGTAGCTAACCCTAGAACTATAGGTACAGCTAGATATCTTACAATAAACGGTCAACAGCTGTATAATGCTCGTATGAGCCCTCATATGAGGAGTAAAATAGTAAACGCAGTAAAGGATAGTTATATGCCTTACGTCAAAAATGTAAAGCCTATCAAAAAACTGCCAGTAACTATATCATTAGACTTCTATGACACAACTAGACAAGCTAATTGGGATTTAGACAATCAATGGTTGTACGGTAAATGTTTTCAAGATTTAATAGTAAAGTTAGGTATAATACCTGATGATGATATTAAATATATAACACAAGCTAGTGCACCTCGTTTCTTTCCTGTAGATACAGAAGAAGAAAGAAAACTTATATTTCATATAAGAACAGAAACCCGTGTAGAAATACTTAAAAATAAATTTTATGATACATTTTACAGGAAAGGTAAGTAATGGTAGAATAGTACCAGACGATCCTATTATGGTTAATGATGATCTTAATAAACTACATGATAAAGATGTAGAGATTACGATCAAGAAAACCAAAACAAGAAGCAATCCACAAAACAGATATTATTGGGGTGTTGTAGTTTATCTTATTAAAGAACGATTTAAAGAGCTAGGCTATACACGTACAGATATTCAACAAGACAATGTAAGCAGTCCTATAACTAGAGACGATGTACATACTTTTCTTAGAGAAAACTTTCTAAGAGATGATTGGATTGTGAAAGATACCGGTGTAGTAATCGGAACTGTAGCAAAATCAACCACGGAGTTATCTACGGATGAGTTTGTTATATACTTAGAAAATGTGAGAAATTGGGCAGTAGAAAGTTTAGACATAGACATACCTGATCCAAATACTCCTATTAGCACAAACATAGAAATCAAATAAATCAATAATCATGGGAAGAATGAAAGAGTACTATCTTAATAATATAGACTGGGAACACGAACACATTAATCAACCTCCAATGGAAGAACCAATGTTTTGTAGTGATCAAAGTCCGCATGTACAATGTCCTAACTGTTTTCAAGGACGTATAAAAATAAACTACACATCTAAAGAAGGTGTGTGTGAAAGTTGTGGGCAAGAGTTTGTATTAGTAGGAAGTAACACAGTCAGATATAAATAAAACAATAATTTATGAAAATAGTAAGCAATGCAGACATACAGCATGTAGGTACTATATCAGAATCAATAGATTTTGGTATAGATAGTAGTAATATTGGTATATTGTTTAGAGGTTTCTCTGATACTTTATATTCCAATAAAATAGGATCTATAGTTAGAGAAGTAACTTCTAACTGTTTTGATTCTCACAGAGAAGCTAACATCAAAGACGATGTAGTAATATTATTATCAAAAGCGGACCCTCTTACAGGTAAATCAGGTAAAATCTGTTTTAAAGATGTAGGTGTAGGATTAAGTCCTGATAGAATCAAAAACATTTATTCAAAGTATTTCTCTTCTACAAAAAGAGGATCTAACAATGAGATAGGTGGTTTTGGTATAGGTGCAAAGAGTCCTTTGGCTTATACAGACGCTTTTGAGGTAAAAACTATATACGATGGAATAGAATACCATTATATAGTACATAGAGGTGAACAAGTTCCTAGAATAGAGTTGTTGACTAGCAGTGTAACTGATACTAGAAATGGTACTGAAGTTATACTACCGGTTAGAACAGGAGACGAAGACAAGTTTATTACAGAGTGTAAAAGACAGCTACGTTTCTTTGATAACATCTCTTATAGAGGTATGGGTATAAACAACAACTACAAAGTAATGTCTGGTAAAAGCTGGATAGCAACTGGTAGTACTGGATATACAGATTTTAAGATCTCTATATGTTTAGGAGGTGTAAGTTATCCTCTTGACGCAGATCAAGTAGGTCTTGGTAGATACGGTGCTGATGAAGATTATTTAGATACATACTCACAGACTACTGTAGCTTTGAAGTTTGATGTAGGTGATATAGACGTTACTATGTCTAGAGAATCTATAGAATACAACGATAGAACTATAGCCGCTATTAAAACAAAGTATAGAGAAGCTAAAGAAGAGCTAAGAGAGCTTTATTATAAATCTTGGAAAGAAGAGACAGACTTTAAACGTTACATAGATCTATGTGAAGAAAGCAGAGGAGTTCCTAAAATACCGGTTACAAAAGAAGAAAGTATTAGTATAGACTTTTGTATAGCTGGTTCAGATAGACCAGAGTTTGCTCCGTGGGGTATGTCAGTTAATCCTTCAGACATTGATTTTATATTTAAAGGATATGCTGTTACTGATGGTAAACGTAATACTAAAAAGTACAGTAATACTGCATCTCATTATTTTTCTAGAAAAGCTATTACAAACTTTTATAGAAAGAGAGGTAAGTTAAGCAGTATTAAGAGTGAGTACATAGAGTCACTGGTAGGGTCAAATACTTTTATTTGTCTAGAATTACAAGAAGATGAGACTTGGAAGAACAGTATGCAACAAAGTAAAGTAACAATGTTAGAAAAGCTGAAGCCTTTGCTGTTAAGATATATTATAGACAATACAAAAAGCTATGATAATCTTGTTGTTCCAGATACTTTTAAACCTTCTGTAAAAGCAATAGCTAAAGCTAAACCTCCTAGAGATTTAGTATGTGCTAGACAACTAAAGTGGTATAATGACTATGACAGGAAGTTTGAGTACGTTAGATTTTATAAAACAGAAGCATACTACAAAGATTTAACTAAACTAGTTAACCAAGGTGTTAGTATTGTTTATGCTTCTTCAGAAGAAGAGGAGCAGCTTAAACGACTAGGTCTTGTTTTATACAACAGTAAGTATAACTCAGGTAAAAATAGGTTAGGTAGAGCTGTTTATGGACCTCTTTACAATGATTCTAGAATACAAGTGCATAAAATTGCTAAGTCTCACTTGAAGTGGTACAAGCAAATAGGTGCTCTTACTATTAAAGAATTTTTAGTAAAGAACTATAACTATCTTATGTGTACTAAAAACATAGAGTATTTACACGGTCTTGTTAATAAGCATCCTGTTTTATTAGGAGAAGCATCTAATGTATCTCCTATTCCTAGAAAGTATCGTACTGATTTTGCAACCATTATTACGGATGTAGCTACACAAAATAGAACTGATCAACGTGTAGAAAACGTAACTAAGCTGTTTAATCATTACAACATAGCCATGACTGACACTAATGCTACGGCATATGGTAAACAGGGTGGTTATTATATGGATGGGCTTTTAGATTTTCTTAAAGATCAAGCTAACAAACTAGTGTTTTTAGAAAAGTATTTCTTAACTATAAATACTACCAGAGATGACAAAGCTGAGAATATTATTAAAAACATTATTCCACAGTTTTATACAAAAAACAATTTTAAAATTAAAAACTATTTCAATGAATCAAGTATTTGCAATTAGAAGTAACAAAGACGTTACAGCGTTAGTTAATGGTAGCAGTTTTTATAAAACAGCTAGCACAAAAGAAGAAGCACAAACCCTATACGAACAGGTTAAAACAGTTGCTCTAAATCCTAAAGATAATTTAGTTAGAGAGTTGATTGAGAAATTTGACCCGGTGTCTAGAGTTTATAATAACCAAGATCTTGTAAAAGACAGTCTTGGTAACTGGTATTTAAAGGGGTTCAGCGAGCCCCTACCTACCAAGCTTCTTACTAAGATGAAATCATTCTTAGACGAAGGACATCCTATAACACCACTAGTAAATTTCTGGAAGTTATTAATGTTGAATCCTGCAGAACATGTAAAACGTGATTTGTATTCTTTTATGGATCAATACGAATTCCCTATTACAGACTCAGGATATTTTGTAGCATATAAATCTGTTAAAAAGACAGACAAGACCTACAAAGCAGTAAACATGTGGGTGCCTAAAGAGTACATACAGATGAAAGCTTCGGGAGAAGATCCTAAAGACTACACAGTTATGGACATTGATGGTAAATTCTCTATTGTTAAAACAGAAGTTGTAGCAGATAGCAATGGTAATTTTATAGCTCCTCAGCACGTTGCTGGTAATCTAGATGAAATGTTTAATAGCATGAATGATCTAGGAGGTGATGTAGATGCTCCAGAGTTTACTGACTGGCATGGTGGTAGTACACAAATTCGTTTGGGTTCTCCTGTATCTATGCCTAGAAGCTCTTGTGATAGTAATCCTAACAATACATGTTCTAGTGGTTTGCACGTAGGTGCCCCAGGATATGTAAAAGGATTTGGTGGTAGTGGTGGAGACACTGTTTTCTTAGCAACGTTAGTTAACCCAATGAACATTGTTGCTGTACCATCAGACTATTCTTATATGAAAATGAGATGTTGTGAGTACTATGCATATGGTATTGTAGATCTAGCTAATGATATGACAATTACAACTCCTTATTTTGAGCACGACTATAAAACTTGGGAATCTGAGTCTTTAGAAGAGCAATTAGCTGAAATAGGACAGTATAGCACTTCTGCTCAATTGGCAGAAAAAGCTAATATCGTACAAGAGAGACTTGTAATGGTAGCATAACTTAAAATAGAGGGGTCAAGCGTAGTGATACGTGCAGGGTTACCGAGTCCCAACCCCTCTCTTTTTAAAACTTAAAATATGACAATAAAACAAGAGCATATAAGACTTATATGCAAAGCATTGAATAGAACAGAAGGACACAAAGAAGAAGCATCAAAACTTTTAGGAATTACAGCTAGAACTTTATACAGGTATTTGGGAGATTATTCAATAATAAAAGTTAAAGGAAAATATATAGAAAATGATAAAATATCAGAAAACAAAAACCCTAGTAACAAAACCGAATAATAACAGTGCTAATTGCATTGCACCAAACCTCATCTATGGTTGTTTTGGTGGTTGTGTTAACACTTATTGTTATATGTCACGTTACAATGGGACCAGAGTATATGTTAATGAGAACGTTGATGAAATATTTAACTCTGTAGTAGAGTGGGAAAAGACCTATGACAAGGTACCTGATCAACAAGACCCTGTATACACAATGGTAGACATTGCGTGTAATACAGATTTAGTACTTATGCAGAAACATGTAAAGAAAACAGGAGTTTCTTTACACGATTACTTGCTTATGTATGATAAACACGAAAATCTTAACACAACAATGGCTACAAAGTATCCAGGACTACTAACGTTAGACGTAAATTCTTTCAAAAAACGCCCTCGTATACGTGTTTCTCTTATGCCACAGGTATATTCTACCGTCGTAGAGCCTAAAATGCAGGATATTTACTCTCGTATTGAAGATATTAATAGATTGAAAGACTTAGGATGGGAAGTACATATAAATTACTCTCCTCTTATATTTCACCACCACTGGGATGAGCTTTATGAAGAATTATTTCAAGAAGTATCCGCAGTTGCTGGTGTTAACAAATGTGAAGTAATAGTTTTAACTAACCATGTAAATCAAATGGCTAAAGCATCACCAGAAGCAAGACACCTAATGCAATATAGCAACGAGGTAAAGAACAAAAGTGGTGTAATGCGTTACCCTTTGAAACATAAAAGCAGATTATTAACAGAATGGACAGAACTATACAGTAAGTATTTTCCTGTAGAAACCATTAGATATATATTTTAATATGGACCCAGTAGATTACGGAAACCCCGCATATGATAACGACGAATACGAATGCACGCACTGTGAAAAACCTATGTCAAGACCAGGTTATTGTAGCAATGCATGTTTCGATGCAGATATGTTATAAAACATTTAAAAGAATCTTGTATATTGCATACAGTAATTACAGTTAAAAAGAAAACAATAATATGGATTATTATCAAAGTACAAAAATCAGTAATTCTTCTTTAAGTTATATAAATCCGGAACAAGGAGGATCACCAAGAAAGTTTAAAGATTATATAGATGGAAATTCTAATAATATTAGCAGTCCCTCTCTATATGCCGGTACAACTATACACCAATATTTTTTAGAACCAGAGACTTTTATAGTATCTGATGTAGATAGACCTAGTGATACTATTGTGAAAATAATAGACAAGGTTTATCAAGTTACTAGAGGCGAACTAGATACCGATATTAACTCACATCAGGATTACATTTTAGGATCTGCTAAAGAATTTGCGTATGGTCAATCATGGAAACCCGAAACATTGCTTAAAAAAATCATCGATCAAGGTAAAGAGTATTATAACTTTTTACATAGAGCGGATGGCAAGACTTGTATAGACCAAAAAATGGCAGCTATGTTAGCTAACATAAAAGAGTCTGTTAACAATAATGCAGGCGTTAAAAAACTGTTGTTTGACACACCAGGAGTTAACGAAGAGGATGTATATTGGGGTCCAGATGAAATATATAAATCTAAAATAGATAGATATACTTCTAATGCTCTCATAGATTTAAAAACAACATCAAAACCACTAGCCTCCTTTAGAAGCTCTTTTGATTTCTATCACTACGATAGACAGCTAGCATTTTATAAAGATGCTTTAGAGTGGATAGGAAAGCCTGTAGAGCGATGTTATATTATAGCTATAGAGACAACCGGTTATAACCAAGTGCGAATCTTCGAAGTTGGTGAGAAATTGATTGAACAAGGTAGAGAAAAATATAAAAATCTACTTAACAGAATAAAGTATCATCAACAAACACAACAGTGGATAGAACCACAAGAAGTGTATGAAAACAATGGTATAACTTTATTTAACTAAATCAATGATCAGTAGACAAGAAAAAAGCAAAGGTAGAAAAGAAGCACACGAAGCTTTAGAAAGAGCAAAAGCTCTAGTAAAAGAAAGACAAAAAAATAAAGATACAGCTGGTCCTTTTTACAAGGACGGTTGTATGATTTATTGTAGTAAAGAACGTGAGGCTGAAGTAAGAGAAAAGTTTAACATAGGTAATGATGAGCCTATTCAAAGGCTACATCCTATTAAGAAATATTCAAAACCAGATGGAAAAAATTAAAACAATAATGAAGCAAATTGCTTTTTTAAAACGAGTAACTAGCGCAGATACAAAACGTAGTATTCAAAAACTACAACAAAAATTAGATGTTTTAATAAAAAATAAAAATGCAAGAGATACAGATAAATCCGCTTAGACCTGAGATAGGTCATATTAGCTTAGAAGAAATAGAAAATGTAGTACGGGAGATAGGACTTATAGACATACGTATTGTTTCAAGAAAAAGAAATTATGTATTACACAGAGGCATCTTTTTTATGATAGCAGTAGCATATACAAAGTACTCCTTATCACACATTGGTGACTTTTTAGAAAAGGATCATGCAACAGTAATACATGCAAACAAAACAACTCCTTGGACACTAGGTCAAGATAGAGATGCAAAAAACATGTTTAATGCTATCCATACTAGAATAAAGCATAAAATTCATCTAAGACTAAAAGAACATGAGTTTGTTAGAGACAATAGAATAGAAACTCCAACAGACTATACGAATGTATACGACCGTGTTGATCTACTTTTAATAGAAATAGAACAATTAAAAACACAATTAGCAAAAGATATAACAGTAACATATGATACAGCAGAATGATATATTAGAAATAGTAGATAAATTTAATAACAAACTTCTTATAAATAAGACTAGTCCATACACAATAAAGTTACACCAGAGTAACGAAAACAGACTCAGGGACTTAGGATTTTTAGTGCAAGTAACTCCTGAAAAGGTAGTATACAAAAAGCATGAAAGAGAAGCAGACATTTATAGAAAAACAAAAGCTTGGAGTGTTCATGCAAGAATTCTTGACTTTGCAAATGAGATAGAATATGAAACTTCTGATGCGGTGTACAAGATTAGTACACAAGAGGCAAGAATAAAATGTGGAAAGATGGTATACAAGAATGCAAGCTATACCCAAAAGATCTATATCCCAATAAAGTATTGGACTGTAGAATATAAAAATCCAGCTAACCAAAAATTATATGAGTATTTAGGGTATGAATGGTATAGTGAACTTAGAGATCTTTTTGATAAAGACTATATGAAAAGTATAGGTCAATCAGTTAGTAAACTAAGAGCTACTAATATTGTATATCCTGCAAAAGATGAGGTGTTTAATGCTTTTAAGTATTGCAGCTTCTTAGATACTAATGTAGTTATTATAGGACAAGACCCGTACCATGACGGCAGTGCTCACGGTTTGGCTTTTTCAGTACGAGAAGGTCAGACTAAAGTACCTCCTAGTTTACGTAACATACTTAAAGAAGTTCAGGATGATTACTATTCCGGTAACTTTGCTTTTAAAAGCGCGCATAGTCCAACACTAACACGTTGGGCGTCGCAAGGAGTATTAATGATAAACAAAACTTTAACAGTTAATAAGAGTCAAGCTAACTCTCATTCTAATCTAGGATGGAATAAGTTTACTCAGGAAGTTATAGACAAGCTTATAGCTTCTAAAACAGCCTCAAAAAAACCACTTGTATTTGTATTGTGGGGTAAAGAGTCACAGAAATTAGCACCAGAAGAGTCTGAATACATTAAAGTAATCAAAGCTCCTCACCCTGCAGCAGAAGTATATGCTGGAGGTAAAGCAGGTTTCTTTGGATCTAAGCCTTTTACAAAATGCAACGAATTCTTAGAAGAGTTTAAACTTCAAGGAATTATATGGTAAAGATAAGCCTCGCTATATGCGGGGCTTTTTTCTTTCTTAGTTAGTCAACTTAGTAAAGTTTCTCCAAGCTGTTTCAGGATCAAATTGTACCCCTCCACTATAACCTAAACTTTGTAACGCTCTTACTTTAAGTTTACTTTCTCCTTTTTTCCACACACCGCTGTCTCTTTTATATTCAGCAAACGGATCAGTTAACTGCGCAATAAGCTTTTCAGCACGCAATATAGAATTAGTCATTGCTGTAGGTGATCTTAAAATTCTAAGTAAATCAGATATAGCTCCCGGTGTTGGTGCAAATGCATTAATCTCTCCTTTTAGTGTAGTCATTAAATACAATAAATAATAAGCACTTGTTGGTATT
>Ga0228670_1000051_pt1 | contig 77215 bp, 65 predicted proteins | sample 85DmetaG_FD_182785 | JGI IMG/M metagenome (GOLD analysis project Ga0228670, IMG submission 182785) | Seawater microbial communities from Monterey Bay, California, United States - 85D | ecosystem: Environmental > Aquatic > Marine > Coastal | place: USA: California | collected 2016-10-13
ATTAAAGCATATAGATGAAATATCTTTTCATAGGTAATCCAAACCTAAAAGTGTTTCATCTATATGCTTTAATTTTCTATTTTTAACCCTAAACAGTCTCTGTATCGTTTGATCTGATATTTCTAAACTCTCTCCAAGAGAACTCACTGCAAGGTACTCAGTAGGGATTCAAAAAACTGATACTTCTGGCTCCTCGCTTCAGAGTGAACAGATTTTTCATACATTTCATCCTCCACAATTTTCTCACTCTACTTTGTAATACTTGTAGGTTGTTTTTGATCCAGGAACTAATTTGCAGACAAGCTGAATACTCTTACAGGTCTTCAAAGATGACCCTCATCATCATCCACCTCATCAACCTCAGCTAGAAACTGATGCTGCTTTTGTAGTGACGGTATATGTATCACTCACTCCTCATATATCCAGTACCACATTACTTGCTATAGAGTAATATGAAGAAGAAGTTACCTTAACCGTAATAGTATCTCCAGAATCTACACTCCCAGCTGTAGAGGTATAAGATCCTCCATTTACACTATACTCTCATCAGGTTACTGATATAGTTGAACCTGTATTGGTTCCCGCAAGCACTATAGAGTTTGAAATATACTCTGTTCCTACTTCTGCATCTGTCACATCTGTAAATGAGAAACTATCTGGGGTAGAGTCATCAGGGTCACCTAATGTAAAAAGTGAAAACTTATCAGTACTAAAAGTACAAATTCCATCTGCCACAAGACAACTTGTCAGATATGAATGAGTAATTCATCCATCGGTAGAACGAAATATTCATAAATTACGTCCATTATAAGTGGTTCAAACTTCTATACTTACCTCAGCAGTACTTCCAGAAAGTACCAACTCTGAATCATTACTTCATATATCATAAGTAAGTTCTTCTATATGGTTAAATGAAGTGTCGGTAAATGTTCCACTAAATGATACCGGTTCTGGTGGATTAAAGACTCCATCCCATCATGAAGATTCTATTACTAAGCCCTCTAAATTGAGCTTTACCCCATGTTGACTATCGTCATGTCTTATATCAAGGTCCCCACTTCCCGAGAAAACAACACCAGTCGCTGTAAGTCAAGTTCAAGTAAAGAGTATTGATCAAGTATTTATAACTGATCCACTTAACGTTTCAAGACGAATATCTTTTCATGTTCTAAAACTTCCTGTATGAGACAATGATCACGTATATCCACTATTATAGACCCTTACTTTATAATAGTACTTTGAAGCCTCACTAAGAGATGGAATGGCAATACGATGTAACAATCATCCTGTATTTTCTAAAAGAATATTATCTAAATGATCTGCTCCCGTTCCATATAAAACCTCTCAAGTCGCCGTCAGGTCCGTACGAAATTTAATAATAACAGCTCCTGTTCCAGCAACATTATGAGAGATATGGTCTAGTTTTGCTAATCTCACAATATTAAGTGAACCCGTTGTTATATTTCCAGCAAGATCAGAACCGGTATAAGAGATTGGATTATCTCAACTATGAGAAAGTGCTATTTGAGTACGAAAATTTTCAGAAGAAGTATCTATTACATCACCATTTATCTTCAATGATGAAAGTCCATTCGTATCACTTATTGTTCCAGTAAGCATTATCGAAGAAGATATCAATTGAGCATTATTTGAGTGGGAAAGCACATTGATAGTAGGGGGAGTTTGATCAATAAGAATACTTCCAGTATAGCTCGGGCTATAATTATTTCCAGAGTCTTTATATAGAACCGCAACATTTTTCGTACCCTCTCAAACTGCAAGGTCAAAAGCGATACTTCCACTATTATAAATAGTTCCTGTATAAGTTTGAACAAGATCACCACTTAACTCATATTCAACTGGGTACTCTGAAGAAAATAAATGAATTTGAGTGGTGCTACTATTTGAAAGAGAGCCGCTCAGGAAACTCAAGCCTCCTGTTGGAACGACTGTTTCTTTTAAAGCGGAACCTATTTCATCCACACTACGATTTCAAGCACTATCAGAAATAAAAGCTGAATAGGTTATATTTCCATCTGAAAGATGAGAAATATCAATTCAAGTAAAATAAAAGCTTTCTCCATCAAGTATCCCAGTTCATGTAATACTTCCCGTTTATGTGTCTGAAATGTTATACGTAATAACATATCAAGTATCTGCTATGTTCCCTGATCAAGCAAAAACAATACTACCCATATTTCCAACATTCACTATATTCCCACCATTAAATACGAGGTTTGTAAGAGCTGTTGGTGGAGTGTTATCCAAAATATATGTTTCTGAGTTTATATTTCCAGTATTTCATAGTACATCTGAAAAAGTAGCACTCACCACAAGCGATGATGATGTTTCTCATCCTACCGTATAGGTAAGTCACGTTCCAGTATGTGCATTTAAGTTATTGCTCCATGATATACTTCCACTATCAAAATCACTATCAGATGAAGAAATACTAAATTCTATATCTTTCGCTGCTGATCAAGTTGCAGTATTTGCAGTAATTGAAACCGTAGGTGCTGTTTGATCAAGAGTTATACTCTTTGCTAAAGTACTACTAATATTGCCTCATCTATCTTTATAAATTAATCAAACACTTTTTATTCCATCTCAAGAAGTAAGTTCTACTTCTATACTTCAGCTACTACTATGCAAAGTTCATGTATAGGTTTGTAGTAAACTTCCACTTAGTTCGTATTCAACTGGGTATTCTGAAGAAAACAAATTGAGAGCCGTTCATGTATTATTGGTAATGCTTCCACTAGCGAAGAGAAGACTTCATGTTGGCGCTATAGTATCTTTCGTAATACTGCCGCTTACTATCTCACTTTGGTTCCCAGCAGTGTCATACAAAAATACTTCATAAGAAATAACTCCTTCTGAAAATCAAGAAAAATTAAAAGGTCCAAAAGAGAAGTCACCTCCTGTAAACGGAATATTTCCAGCATTACTACCTGTCATTCCGTAAAAATAATAACGCAGAAAGGTTCAACTACCAGCTAGGTTTCAAGAACCCGATAAAAATATATTCTCAAGATTTGATTGACTAATAATAGTTCCACCACTTAGAAAAACATTTGATAGATTATCTGGAGGTGTATTATCTATAATATGAGCATCAGATATTACACTTCCTGTATTTCCTGCCATATCTGAATAAGATACTGTTACTAATAGAGAATCAGAAGTTTCTCAACTAACCATATATGTCAACCCTGTTCCTGTATTTACATTTAGATTATTGCTCCATAAAATACTCCCAGTATCAAAATCATTACTAACAGGGGTAAGTGAAAACCCAATATCTTTTACTGGCACTTCAGGACTAGTATCAACCAACCAAACAACTACTGGAGCTGTTTGATCAAGAGTAATGCTACCAGTAAATAATTGGCTAAAACTCGATCCATTATTTACTGTCAATGAAACTACCTTCTCTCCTTCTCAAGGAGTAAGTTCAACAAGAATAGCTCCACTATTATTCAAACTCCCCATATAAGTTCAAGCCAAGTCTCACCCTATTTCATAATTTATCGGGTATTCAGATGAAGATATATGTATAGTAGTTCAGGTATTGTTTGTTACTCCTCCACTAGCAAATTCAAAACCTCAAGTAATAAGGTAGGTAAAGTCTAGTAAAGTAGATCAAGAATATGCCTCAAGAACAATTCCGGGTGAAATTCATTCTGATTCAACTCCATTCTTATAAATAGTATAATCAAGGGAACCTGAAAAATCTGATAAGATAGGAATAAATGAATCTTGATTCAAAACTCCATCATAAAAGCTTCCTAATTTTACCTGCACTCCCGTTCCTGAATACGATCAAGTATAGCTGAGATATATACCTCCTCCTAATACTTCTCTATTAGCACTTGTTATTACCTCTCCATTTTGTTTTTTCAAAAATATTTCAAAATCAGAGCTCGTAGTTAACAGTGCTGATGTTCCGCTCTTTACAGTGTTTCCAGTTCCAACTTCTATATTCCCAGTTCCTGAAAGAGTTGCCCCATTTTGTAAATTTACTATATCTCAGGTCCCTGTGAGAACAACAGTTGTTCACGAAAGAGTAATGTTTTTATTATCTAAGTCTATATTCGTTGCATAGAGAGTACTCTCATCTAGAGTTCAAGATTTTGTAAGTCCATACCTTTTAAAAACTTCTTTTATCGCATTTTTTGCATTTACCTTTCCTCATGTAACCAATTGAGATTGGAGCCCTAAGTTATCAAGTGTTGAAAATAGAATATCCTTTACATCAGTATAGAGCATATCTGGTTTATAACTCCAGACCATAGCAACCACTCAAGCTACCACTGGTGTAGCCATAGAAGTTCATTGCAAGTATTCATAATGCTTTACGGTCGTACTGGTTTTACTTATTCTTGGAAAATCAATATTACACCCCTCTCATACATCGCTATCACCATCTGATACAAAACGAAACTTCAAACGTAGATTATCAGAATAAAACTGACTATTAGTAATATTATAACTAAATTGATAGGTTCCATATGCCATTTCATCTATAACTAATTCCGATTGCGTATCAGTATCCTCAATAATAATCTGTAATATATCTCCAAAGTTATCATCTTTCGTCGTAATTCCCTCTGAGCTTCATAAATCACAAGCAAAGTACCCTGTCAAGCTTGCCTCGTCAGCTCCAGCTAAAGAAAAAGTCTCATTAAAGGCTATGGTTGCATCAATCACTCATGTATACGTCTCACCTTTTGGTTGTGTCCGGTATCAATCACCAGTTTCTAAATACCAAGTGGATCAAGTTCCTGAGACAGTCACTGCTCAAGTGCTTACCATATCTGCTGTAAAAATAGTGGCAGTTGTAGTCTCATCTACATAGGTAGACAAAATTCATCCCTCTCCAGTATCAAAATCACTAATTTCACCTCAAGGAGCAGCAACATCAACACTTGATACTCCATAGTTTGAATACCAAGCAAGTGTATCATCCGGTCACAAAGAAGCAACAGATATAATATTATCTAAGTCATAACTTGCAGGGTATTGAGGAGTATTATCATTATTCGCAGCATCGTTTCAAGCAGCAACAATATAGAGTACTCCATTATCCCTTCCTATTGTCATAGCATCAAGCATAGCCTGACTAAAGGTTGTTCCCCCATAACTCATATTTACTACTTTTGCTCCATTATGAATAGCAAAATAGATACCCTGAATAGAGTCTGAATGGTAGAAGCTCCCGTTCCCTATTTTTGTCCCTATTATTTCAACATTTTGCGATACTCATAGAACTCAAGTTCCATTATTTGCTACCGCTCAAATAGTTCATGCAACATGCGTCCCATGTCCATCTATATCACTATTATCATTGGTATCTCCATCAAAGTTAAAACCATTTGTAGGACATCATCCAGCAATAGTTGCTCAAGTATCACTCAGACACACTGAAGATAAATCTTTAAGGTTATCTATTAAGTCAGGATGTGTGGAACGAATACCAGTATCATTTACAGAAACCAATGTTTTGTCTGAAGTATCATCATAAAGAGACCAAGCACTATCAGCATCAATAGATTTCAGATACCATAGCTCTGAAGCAAGCGTATCATTCGTAACACTCACCCCTGAATAACTTAATGTTTGAAGGTAGTCTTTCTCAACATATTCTACATTTGAAAGTTTATTAATATCAGTGATCACATCGTCTATATTTTTTTCCTCAGGATCAAAAGAAAGAAATCACATATGAAAGTCTTCTAATGCATCAAGCTTTTCTAGTGCTTGTGATGTGGTTGATGAAACATTTGACTGTATATTACTCAGGCTTGGTACTCATCAGCCTCATCATTCTTTAAATTTAACAATAACTCTTTCTTGACTATATGATGGTGAGCCATTTATTTCTGCTTTATTTGGAAAATAAGCGTTCGTATGGAAGAAAAACACACTGATATAAGAAATAGAAAGAAGCCAATAGAGGAGAAGTCAGGTTTTTTTTGTCATCAGAATAGATTTTAAACAAATAATATCTATTTTAGAGTAACATATTTATAGGATAAATCAGAGAAAAATACATTTACATAAAATAGAAATATTGTCTAAATTAAAAACTGTTAATCTTTAAACCCTTTTGGAAACTCTTTTCAAAAACCGGTTGCTTGTTCATAGACATGAGCTATTTCAAATAGTTTTTGTTCTTGAAGTCTTGGAGTAAGTATTTGAAGTCAAACAGGAAGGTTTTCTTTCTCAGCATCTTCACTCTGAGCAAATCATGCTGGAACTGATATACCAGGAAGTCAGGCAAGAGAAGCTGGAATAGTATATGCATCTGAGAGATACATCTTTATTGGATCATCTACTTTTTCTCCTACTTTCCAAGCTACTGTTGGGGCAACTGGTGAAATAATAGCATCTACTTCTTCAAAAGCTTTTCTAAAATCTTCGATAATAAGCGTTCTTACTTGAGTGGCCTTTTTAAAGTAAGCATCATAAAAACCAGCTGAGAGAACATAGCTTCCAAGAACGATTCTTCTTTTTATTTCATCTCAAAACCCTTCGGTTCTATTATTAGCAAGTAACTCATCCGTACTTGTATATGGTGCATCAGTATTATGTCCAAAACGAATACCATCATACCTCGATAAGTTCGTTGATACTTCCGCTGGCATCACTATATAATAAGTAGCTACTGCATACTTTGTCATTGGGAGAGAAATATACTTTATCTCTGCTCATAGTTCTTTCATTTTTTCTATAGATTCTTCTATTCTTTCTCTTACTCATTTTTCGAGCCCCTCCTCAAAGTATTCATGAGGCACTCCAATTTTTACCCCTTTTAGATCTTTACTTTCCCATATTTTTGGATCTATAATATCTTTTCCTGGAATAGTTGTATTTTCCTTTTCGTCTTCACCATTGGTAATCCCATACAATAGAGCTGAGTCTTTTACGGTCTTCGTGAGCGTTCCTGGACAATCAAGACTTGATGCCATAGCTACTACTCCATATCTACTATTTCTTCCATAACTTGGTTTAAATCCTACAATTCCACACATAGATGCTGGTTGTCTGATACTTCCTCACGTGTCAGTACCAAGTGCTGCTGGAGCCAGTCATGCTGCTACTGCCGCTGCTGAACCCGAGCTCGAACCTCAACAGATTCTATCCTTTCCCCAAGGGTTGAGTGTATTTTTGAATGCCGAGTTTTCACCAGTTGATCCCATAGCATACTCATCCATGTTGAGTTTTCCAAGTGAACTCATTCCTGCTTCTTTAAGTTTTTCTATAACGGTAGAATCATATGGTGGTACAAAATCTTCTAGCATAACCGATGCACATCTTGTTGGAAATCACTTTTCTGAAAATATATCCTTTACTGCGATTGGAACTCCAGCGAGGGGAAAATCAATACCCACATCACTAGCTCCATCTGTATTTACGAAGTTATATGACTGTATAGTATCATCATATTTTTCTATTCTCTTTTGAAAATACTGAAACACTTCTTTATTCGTTGTTTTTCCTGATTTTATATCTTCAATTAACTGCTCTAAGGTCAAATCTTTCATTCTATTGAATCTTTAAAAAATAAGTCGCAAATATTATATGAATTTTTAGTTTTTTTGAAAATAATTTTATCGAGTAATAAAACAAAAAACCATTTAATAAATTGACACCAGTTCTATTGTAATTATAATATCTTTGGTTTTTTCTAAAAGCTTCTTATCTCTATGGGTGGAGATATGACAATTCATTAAAATAACTGTTATGAAAACAAAAATAAAAACTCCTTATTTCTGGTCAATTCTTACTTCACTCCTTATACTGGCTGTTGTTCTTTCCTATTTTTATATTGGAAAAACTAAGCCTAGCAATAATGATGTAGAAGCAGTAGTTGAAGATAAAAGTATAAAAGAAATAGAATTACTTTTAAAAAAAGGGTGGAATATTGACACTCGAGGATACTTTAACGATACTTCTCTCATAGTTGCAGCAGCAAGAGGTAAAATAAAAAAAGTGAAGTTCTTTTTAGAACATGGTGCAGATATAAATGCTGTTAATATGGTTGGAAGGACTGCTCTTATGCGGGCTACTGTAAATAAAAAGTTTGAGATGATAGAACTATTGTTAAAAAAAGGAGCAAGTATAAACAGTCTTGATAATGATAAAACTTCAGCTCTCTTATATATTTATACTATCCCTACCGTTGATATAAGCTCCAAAGATAAAAGTAAATTAGTAAACATACTTTTAAAATATGGCGCTGATGTAAACATTCCTAACAAGTATGGGTACACGCCATTTATGCTCGCAGTGGGAGGGCTCGACCAGATAGATAAACATAAGATAAGCGTTATTGAAAATCTACTTCAACATGGAGCAGATATAAATGCTATTGATATATATGGTGGAACTTCTTTAATGTTTGCTTCCAGTGTTTGGAGAGGCAGTACTGAAGTAGTAAAGCTTCTTTTAGAACAGAACATAGATATAAATATTTCTGATAAAGAAGGGAAAACAGCTCTTATACATGCAAGTGGTACTCCGAACGAAAAGACTTTAGAGGTTCTTTTGAAGAACAAGGCGAAGGTTAATTTTCGTGACAAAGAAGGAAAAACAGCTCTTATGCATGCTGCTTCTAACATCTATAACACGAAAAATATAGAAACATTGTTACGCTTTGGTGCAGATAAAACTCTCAAAGATAATAGTGGTAAAACCGCTTTCGATTATATCAAAAAAGATACTAATATGTTGAAAGAAAAAGAAAAATTTTTGAAAATATTGGCTATATAAAAATAAACCTGCATTACAGCACTCTCCTAGAAATAGGGGGGTGTTTTTACGTTAAAATTATGTAATGCATCATAATATATACTTCCTAAAGTCAACTACAAAATTACTTAAAAATATACCATATCTTTGACACAAACAAATACTTATCATATCATAAAAGAGAACGTGTATATAGGTATTTATTTTAACCCCCCTTACAAAACATGTCTCCAACAAAAAAGTCCCCTGTGAAAAACACAAGAGCAAAGACCTTCGTTACAAAATTAAAAAAGGAAAAAATAGAGTTTTTAAGTTTATACTTTACTGATGTAATCGGAAAATTTCATTCTATCACCTTTAGTGTAGAACACCTTTCACCAGAAGACTTAGAAAGCTGAGTTATGTTTGATGGCTCCTCAATTGAAGGATTCAAAAGCATTAATCATTCAGACATGATACTCAAACCAGACATAGAAACATACTTCAAAGAAATAAATACTGACATACCAACCGGAGCAGTAATATGCGATATTATAGAACCAAGTAATGGGGAACTATATATAAGAGACCCGAGAGGGACTCTTGCAAGAGTACAAAAACACTTGAACACATCATGAATCTGAGACACGGCATATTTTTGAGCTGAACCAGAGTTTTTTATGTTTCCAAGTGAAAGCGTAGATATAGAAAATGGCATAATAGAAAATACTCAATTCTACTCTCATAAAACAAAAAAGAAAAAAAACTACTTTCAACCATCATACTTTGATCCACATAAAGAAACAAGGTCAAAAATAGTAAAGGCAATGAATAAGGTGGGGGTAATTACGACTCTTCACCACTCAGAAGTATGAGTAAATCAAAATGAAATAGGAACCAAATTTAATGAAGCACTCCTCGCCGCAGACGATGTACAAAAACATAAGTATATCGTACACTCAATGTTAAAAGACACAGAAAAAGTAGCAAGCTTTATGCCAAAACCAGTTCCAGATGATAATGGGTCTGGAATGCATATGCACCAATCTATTTGGAAAAATGGAGAAAATACATTTGCTGGTAATAAATATGCCAACCTATCACAAATAGCACTTTGGTATATCTGATGAATAAGAAAACATGCCAAGGCTATAAATGCTTTCAGTAACCCAACCATAAATAGCTACAAAAGACTCGTCCCCGGATTTGAAGCCCCTTCTCACCTTGCCTATTCATCAAAAAACCGCTCAGCAGGCATAAGAATACCATATTCGAATAGTAAAAAGTGAGTAAGAATTGAAGTACGTTTCCCCGATGCATCTGCCAATCCATACCTTGCTATGTCTGCTATGATAATGGCTGGGCTCGATGGAATACAAAACAAGATTGACCCTGGAAAATATACCAATAAAAACCTTGATGCTCTCACGAAAACAGAAGCCGCACAGATTCCAACGACCAGCGAAACACTTAAAATCTCCCTTGAATCACTTAATGAAGATAGAGAATTTCTCAAAAAATGATGAGTGTTCAGTGATGATCAGATTGATGGGTATATAGAACTCAAAAAACAAGAAATAAAGTTTATAGAAACCAAAATATCAGAAGAAAGAGAGGAGAAACAAAAACATAAAAAAAATCAAACTACAAAAGCTGAAGTACAACAATACTTTTGAGTATAACAAAAAATTGAAACCTAAAAAAAGGGTTAGAATTATATTTCTATAATTCTAACCCTAAGTTTTTTATTCTTCAAAGAAAGTAATTTTATATTTTTTTATTATAAAACACTCTCTAAGAAAATAAAGCTCTATTATCCCAAATGAAATAATATATCTGTATTCGAAGGAACTGGCCACAAATCTTTAGGACAATAGCCTTCGCACTTATCCACTAAATCTCTTATAGAAACTAGTGTTGATGAGCTAATTTGCTCATACTTTCCAGCTTTTATATATATATCCTCCTCATTGCTTGCCTCACCAATTTTTATCTCCAACCCTGAGACACTGTTATGCAAAGAGTCTACGGAACCTTCTATAATTCCATTAGAGTAGATTTTTTTAGATTTATATAAGGCTGGGATATACTGTTGATTTAACATATCAATAGCAGTACGAGCTTCTATATTTATCTGGTTTACATACTGTTCCAAACTAATATTTACCCTCGCCTCTATTTCATCTCGAGAAAGAATGTTATACTTCTCAAAGAGTTCAATAGAATAATCTTTTTTGAATTCACAAATTGCTTCTACCGTAGATGTAATATTTGGAAGTCCTCTTTTCTTGGATTCTACTAACCACTCTTTCGAATAATTATCACCATTAAAGACTATACCTCCATAATTTTCCAAAGTATCTTTTACAATATTTGAAATTTCACTTCCTACGCTATCAGCATCAATTAACCTCGTAGCAAATTCGTCAAGACCTTCTGCAACTATAGTATTAAGAATAGTATTCACCATTGCAATAGAGATAGAAGACGGAACCATTCTAAATTCAAACTTATTACTTGTAAAAGCTAGCGGAGAAGTTCTATTTCTATCGGTACTATGTTTGTCAATCTGAGCTACTGCATCGTTACCAAGATCAAGTATTAATTTCTTTTTAGAAAAAGAAATCTCTTGAGAATCAGCAACTTTTTTCAATAAGTCAGAAATAACACTTCCAAGATAAACAGAAATAATAGCTGGAGGCGCCTCATGTCCACCCAAACGATAAGCATTCCCTGCATTTGTAGCTGAGGAACGTAAAAGTCCGGCATATTTATAAGCTCCTCTTATAACCGCACATACGAAGAGTAAAAATCTATCCATACTATCCTTGTCTTTCCCTGGAAGAAATAATTGAATACCATCATCTGTTTGAAGTGACCAATTATTGTGTTTCCCTGATCCATTCAAACCTGCAAAAGGTTTTTCATGAAGCAAACAAGCAAAACCATGTCTCGCTGCCACTCTCTCTAGTGTTTCCATAAGCAACTGATTTTGATCAGTAGCTATACTTCCTGTACTAAAACGAACAGCAAATTCAAACTGAGATGGAGCTACTTCATTATGCTTTGTTTCAACCTTAATCCCCATTGGAGTAAGCTCATTTTCAGCTTCCACCATAAACTTAAGAATATTTCCATGCATAGTTCCAAAGTAATGATCCTGTCCATCTTGACCTCTTGGTGATGGCTTTCCAAATAAGCTTCTTCCTGTGAGCTTTATATCAGGCCGTTTATTAAGAATATCAATAGGAATTAAGAAAAATTCTTGTTCAGCTCCCACACATGTAACTACGCTTTTAGAGGTAGTATTTCCAAGTGCATGTAAAAGCCTTATAGATTGTTCATTAATAAGTTCTTGAGATCGTAACAATGGAAGTTTATTATCAAGTGAATGTCCATTGTATGAGTATAGAATAGTTGGAATACAAAGAACATTATATCCACCTGAATAGGTTTTAATAAAAATAGGAGAAGTAGTATCCCACGTAGTATAACCACGTGCTTCAAAAGTATCTCTGAGTCCTCCATTTGGAAAAGATGAAGCATCTGGTTCTCCTTGAGTAAGACTATTGAATGAAAAATACTCTATAGTATCATGTTTTTCCGAAGTTCTTCCAGAAAGGGGTTGAAACCAATGTGTATAATGAAATACTCCTTTTGTTTTCGCCCATTTTTTAATAGCATTTGCCACTCTTTTTCCTTCCTCTTTCGTAAGGTCTTTTATCTCCTTGTTTTCAACTTTTGCTTTCTTTAAAATAGATTCAAAAGTGAGAAAGTTTTTTATTTTTTTATTTTTATTTTTAGTCATAATTTTTATACACTTATAGTTAACACAAAAAAATAACATCAAGAACTACAAAAGTAATATCTATGACGTATAAACAGTTTTTGTTAAAGAACAAAACACTGAAAAAAATTATAATATTTTATTTACCATTGTCAAAGATTATACAGAATATATGTTTGACTTTTTCATTAATCTAATTATAGTAAAAGTGTCTTTGTTTTAGACTTTGCATAAGATATATCCCAATTAGGTATATCTTCGTTCATTAACCAAATATTGAAATAAAAAAATGACAAATAAAATTGAACTTCCAAAAGAACAAGAAAAATCATTAAAGAAACAAGGATATACTCAAAAAGGTATTCAATATTTAAAAAAGCTATTAAATACTGATGAGGAAGTCTCTAGGTCAGCGAATTTTAAAGCTGGTTATATATTACTATTCTCAGCAACTTGTTTTATAATTAATTTTATACTAAAACTAAAAGGAGTGTATATAGATTTTCTTTCAAACATTGCATTTTTTTCTTGCTTGTTTCTTTTTCCAATATATAACTTTATAATTCTGTCTTCAACAATAGAGTTTGATAATGAGAACCCTGTATTAAATAAATCCAATGCTGTTGTTCTTGCTGGCTTTTACAAGACAGTCCCCGTTAAAAGGTTTTTATCCTTATCTATAGTTTTTATAGTAATACTAAGTATAGTGGGTATGGGTCATTGGTTTCTCGCAATACTTTTTATAACCTTTTTTATGCTTTCCTTTAAACCAAGCGTTGTTGAAGGAAGAAAGTTCAAAAACCTTATAAATGCAGAAGGTGAAAAATTAAAATAAAAATCTCCTTCCGTCTCAAAACAAACCAAAACACCCTAGTTTCCACTAGGGTGTTTTTTCTTTTCTTAAAATTCTTCATAACTCTTGATCTCTATTCATTCTTTTCCATTTAACTTCTCCATAGATTCAACAAATAACTTCGCTAACTTAATATTCGTAATAGTTGGCACCGAAAGATCAACTGCACTTCTTCTGAGAAGATACCCAAAAGTATCTTCTTTTTTACTCTCATCTTTTGGTGAGTTGATAATAAAGTCTATTTTTCATTTTTGAAGATATGAAAGTGCTGTTTTATCACCATGCTTTTCACTCTTATATAATTTCTTCGTTTTTACTCACCTTTGTTCTAAAAACTCATGCGTTTTTGGTGTTGCATAGAGTTTATACTCCATATCAGAAAGAGTTTGGGCCGTTTCTAGAAAATCAATTTTATCATCAAGTTTTCCTATACTCAGAAGAATTGTTTTTTCTGGAATAATGGTTCCAACAGATAATATAGATTTTAGAAATGCTTGATGAATATCACTTCCTATACAACCAACCTCTCATGTAGATGCCATTTCTATTCCCAGTTTTGGATCTGCACCCTTGAGCCTATGAAATGAGAACTGTGATGCTTTCACTCATACATAATCAAGGTCAAGAGTATTGTAGTTTGTTTTATTTTCTTTTCCAAGAATGGCGTCTACAGCTATCTCTATAAAGTTAAACTTTGTTACTTTTGAAACAAATGGAAAACTTCTTGATGCTCTCAAATTACACTCTATTACTTTTATATCATTATGTTTTGCTAAAAATTGAATATTGAAAGGTCAGGTAATGTTGAGTTCTTTAATAATCTTTTTTGTAATGTTTTTAACCCTTCTAATAGTTTCTACATATAGAAATTGTGCTGGGAGAACAATAGTAGCATCTCAGGAATGCACTCAGGCGTTCTCAATATGTTCTCCTATAGCATATATTACTAGCTTTCCATCCTTCGCAACTCCATCTATTTCGAGCTCTTTAGAGTTTTCTTGAAACTTTGAAATCACACTTGGGTGTTCTTCAGAAATAGCTGCTTTTTTTTCTAAAAATTCTTGCAATTGTGACTCATTGCTACATACCTTCATATTTGCTCCAGACAAGACATATGATGGACGAATAAGAACCGGGAATCATACCTCATTGGCAAATCATAGGGAATCTTCGATGTTAGACACCTCTGTCCACTTTGGCTGATCAACGTCTATCTTGTCTAACAAAGCAGAAAACTTATTTCTATCTTCAGCATTGTCTATATATTTCGGATCAGTCCCTAAAATAGGTATTCCAGCTTTTTTGAGTGGTATTGCAAGATTATTAGCAGTTTGTCATCACATAGATATAACTACTCACATAGGCTGTTCTTTTTCACATATATCCAAAACCCTTTCCAGGTTTATTTCATCAAAATAGAGCTTATCACTTTCTTCATAATCAGTTGAAACCGTTTCAGGGTTACAGTTCAAAAAGAGGGTCTCATATCCATTTTTTCTCAAAGTTTTAAGGGTATTTACACAACACCAGTCAAACTCAACCGAAGAACCTATTCTATAGGCTCAAGAGCCAATTACTAAAACTTTCTTTTTTTTCTTTTTTGAGAAATCAATATCATCCTCAGTTCAAGAATAAGTAGTATAGAGATAATTCGTCTGCGCTGCAAACTCTCAACCAAGGGTGTCAATTTGTTTTACAACCGGAAGAAGTTTATGAGAAAAGCGAAATTTTCTAATGCTTTCCTCCTTTATTCCACTGAGTATCTCAACTTGTTTGTCTGAAAAACCTTGTTTTTTTGCTTCCTGTAAAAGAGGTATATTCTTCTCTCATAATCTCGTACTTATCTCTTGAGATATTTTTATTTGCGTTTCAATAACATTCTTTATTTTTGAGAGAAAGAAATTATCAATCCCCGTAAGATCATGTACTTTTTGTAAGCTCATTCCATTCTGTATAGCCAAAACTACTGCAAAAACTCTGCTTGGAGTCGGTTCTTGAAGCTCTTTTTCTAGTTTTTTAAAGTCTATATCAGTACACACTAATCCATTCGCTCAAATATCAAGACTTCTTATAACTTTTTGAAATACTTCTTCGATACTCTTTCCTATCATCATTACCTCTCATACCGACTTCATCTCTGAAGATATTTGGTTACTTACTTTTTCAAATTTTTGCAAATCCCATTTTGGAAACTTTACTACCACATAATCAAGTGCTGGTTCAAAAAAAGCTTTTGTGACCTTGGTAATTGAATTTTCAATTTCATCAAGCGTATATCCAAGTCCAATTTTTGCAGCTACATATGCTAGAGGATATCCAGTTGCTTTAGAAGCAAGTGCTGAAGATCTCGACAGTCTTGCATTTACTTCAATAACTCTATATTCAGTAGCTTTTGGATTGTAGGCATATTGTATATTACACTCTCATACGATACCTAAATGTCTAATCGTTTTTATAGAAACTTCTCTTAAAAAATGGTAATCTTCATTACTCAATGTCTGACTCGGTGAAAAGACTATACTTTCTCAAGTATGAATTCCCATTGGGTCGAAGTTCTCCATATTACACACGGTAATACAATTATCATCTTTATCTCTTACGACCTCATACTCAATCTCTTTCCATCATTTTAGACTTTCATCTATAATAACCTGACTCGAGTAAGAAAAAGATTTCTTTAAAAGTTTTTTGAGTTCTTTTTCATTGTTTGCAAATCAAGAACCAAGTCATCAAAGAGTAAATGCTGCTCTTACCAAAAGAGGATAGCCTATTTTCTTTGCTACTTTTAGAGCTTCTTTTTCACTGGAAGCATGCTTTGAGTTAGCATACTTTACGTCTATTTCATCGAGAGCCTCATTAAATTTTTTCCTATCTTCGGTCATTTCAATAGTCTTGACTGGAGTACCAAGAACTTGAACATTATACTTTTCAAGCACTCAACTTTTTTCAAGCGCCACTCAACAATTAAGAGCTGTTTGTCATCAAAAAGAAAGCATAATAGCGTCTGGTTTTTCTTTTTTAATAATTTTTTCTACAAAGTACGGGGTTACTGGAAGGTAATATATAGTATCTGGAAAACCTGGATCCGTTTGTACCGTTGCTATATTAGGATTCACAAGTACTATCTTGATTCCTTCTTGTTTTACTGCCTTAATGGCCTGACTTCAAGAATAATCAAACTCTCCTGCTTCTCCTATTTTTAGAGCTCCGGAACCAAGGATAAGTATTTTCTTTATTTTTTTCATGATGTATGTTATTAAGGATAATCCCTCCCCCCTAACGGGGTACTCCCTTTAAAAAAGGGAGATTTGGGTTATTTAAACTTTTTTTATTTTTATTATCTCCCTTTTCCAAAGGGAGTACCTGAGGAACGAAGGGGAGGGATTATCTAAAGTCCCTCTACAAACTCCTTAAATAGATATTCACTATCAGTCGGCCCAGGAAAGCTTTCTGGATGAAACTGCACACTGCGAATGTTTTTATTGGTAAATAAGATTCACTCATTACTTTCATCGTTAATATTTTTAAACCAAGGTTTTATATTTTTTGGTAGGGTAGACTCATCAATTGCATACCCATGGTTTTGAGAAGTAATAACACATTTTCCATTGGTAAGGTCTTTACACGGTTGGTTTTGTCCTCTATGTCCAAATTTTAACTTGTAGGTTTTTGCCCCCGAAGCGAGAGCAATAAGCTGATTACCAAGACAAATACCAAAGGTAGGTACATTCGCATGTATCGCTTTTTTTATTTCCTCTATCGTATGTGTGTTTTGAGCTGGATCCCCTGGTCCGTTAGAAATAAATAAACCGTCAAACTCTATTTCGCCATTCATAAATGGAAAGTCATGAGGTACCACTATAAGAGTAGTATCATACTTCAACAAACTTCTAATAATATTGTTTTTTACTCACATATCCAATACACATATTTTTTTCTCTCCTTCCCCATATATTTGCACTTCTTTTCTACTCACTCATGAGACAAAATCTCTTGAAACATAGTCTAAAAATTCTTTTTTTCTATTGTGAGTAAAAAGCTCAGTTCAAGGATGGTCTCAAATGATTATTTTTCATAGAAGGTTTCACTTGTCTCTAATTATTTTTGTTAGTTGCCTAGTATCTATTCCGGTAATTCCTGGTACTTTTTGAGATTTTAAAAAATCACTAAGAGAGCTGTCTGCTTCCCAGTGATTATAACTATTAGAATATTCTCAAACGATAAAACCGTTTAGATGTATTTTGTCTGATTCAAATGTTTTTCTAATTCCATAACTATCAAAGTTCTCAAATTCAGGAATTCAATAATTTCATTGTAGTGGATAAGTAGAAATAAGAATTTGCCCATGGTATGATGGGTCGGTAAGTGTTTCAGGGTATCAAACCATCCCTGTGTTGAAGACCAATTCTCCTGCTGTACTAGCCTCATATCCAAAGCTTTGTCACTCAAAGCTGGTTCCATCTGAAAGGTAAAGCGTTGCTTTCATTGAGATAATAGGGTATTAGAAATTAAATATACTATTGTCCGTTCTTGCCAACATGGAATTATATGAAAATATAGAATAATGCAACCTTGATTTTATATATTAATTTTTTATCCATCTAATTCCCCAAACTTCCCTCCACGAAAATCATCCATAGCTTCACGTATTTCACTCTCTTCATTCATAACAAAAGGACCATAATGAACCACCGGTTCACCTATAGGCTCTCAAGCGAGCACCAAAACAGTGCTCTTTTTTATTGATTCAATAAGAATATCCTCAGCATTATTTGAAAATAAAACAAAACTATCTTCTTTTATTTTCACGTCCTCTATCTGAATATCACCATCTAAAACCACTAAGCATACGTTATAGTTTTTCGGAAAAGAAAGATCTACTTTTCATCATTCATTTAGCCTTATATCATACATACCTATCGGAGAGAAAGTCGATGCTGGTCACTTAACTCACTTATACTCTCCTGCAATCACCTGTACTTCACCAGTATTACTTTCAAAATTATATATTCACCTCTGACCTAATGTAATAGCTTGATACTTTGGATCAGTCATTTTATATTTCTTTGGAAGATTCACCCAAATTTGTGTCATTTGAAAAATTCATCCCTTTTCAGAAAAAGCTTTTTCATGATACTCTTTATGAAGTACTCCAGAACCTGCTGTCATCCACTGAACATCTCCTGGAAATATAGTACCACTATGTCCCGCACTATCATGATGAGACACACTCCCATGAAAAGCTATCGTTACCGTTTCAAATCACCTATGAGGATGAGGACCAACTCACCTCTGAATCACACTAGGAGAAAAGTTAAACTTTGGATTATAATCAAGCAATACAAACGGACTCATCCTTGATGACTCTATGTCATTGCTTGGAAAAAAACTATGAACACGAAACCCATCTCCTACCATATGAAACTCTGATGGTTGAATTACTTTTTCTATTGTTCTATTCATTTTCCTTTTTTATATATTAATCTTTCGCTCCTCAAAAAGATATACCACTCAAGTCTGCCATTTCCTTCTTCCAAGTAGTGATATCATTCTGATTAAACTTATTTACATCATCATGGCCACAGGCACGAGCCATAACAGAAATAAGATGAGTAGAGTTCTCAAAAAAGTTTTGAAGTTGTTTTGCTGATTTCTCTACGTCTATTTTTTGTCGCAGATCCTTTTTTTGTGTTGCAATTCCTGCTGGACAATTATTCGTATTACACATTCTTGCAGCTACGCAACCAATTGCCTGCATAGCAGAATTCGATACCGCTACTGCATCAGCTCAAAGAGCAAGGGCTTTTATAAAATCTTCTGGTACTCTCAATCATCCGGTTATAATAAGTGTTACATCACTCGCACCTACTGTGTCAAGATATTTTCTTGCTCTTGCAAGTGCTGGAATGGTTGGAACAGAAATATTATCTCTAAATAACAGTGGTGCCGCTCAAGTTCCTCCTCACCTTCCATCAAGTATAATATAATCTGCTGAAGCATCAAGCGCAAACTGAATATCTGCTTCAATGTGATTTGCTGAAAGCTTAAAACCAATAGGAATTCCTCAGCTTACCTCTCTAACTCTATCTGCAAACTCTTTATAATCTTCAGAGGTATGTAGGTCTGAAAAAGTCGGAGGAGAAATAGCGTCAGTTCCTTCTTCAATTTTTCTTACTTCAGATATTTTTCCTACATTCTTTTCTCATGGCAAGTGTCCACCTGTTCAGGTTTTTGCTCATTGCCCTCATTTAAAGTGAAACGCTTGTACGTTTTCAAGAAGACCCTCATGATATCAAAACTTCGCTGATGCGAGCTCATAAAAATACCTTGAATTTTCAGCATGTTCCTCTGGAAGCACTCATCCTTCTCCAGAACAAATCCCTGTTCCTGCTAATTCAGCACCACGAGCAAGCGCTGTTTTTGCTTCTTCGCTCAATGCTCAAAAACTCATATCAGAAACAAAAAGAGGTTTTGACAATCTAAGTGGTTTTTTTGCTCTCGGTCCAATAACTACTTCGGTACTGACTGGTATATCTTCCATAAGTGGTTTTGTCGCCATTTGAGCTGATAGTATTTGAATATCTTCCCACTTTGGAAGTTCGGTAAGTGGTACTCACATAGCTCCCATTTCCCCATGATGCCCAAGCTCTTTTGCTCCTCTCGAAAGAGCTTTTATTCTCTCTAGATATGGCTCTTCTTTTGTACTTCATCAACCTACAGTACTTTCAACTCAACCAGGTTCACCCTCTTTGGGAAGGTTCGCATGTGACCCGTCACAGTATGGTGGATTTTTTGTATATTTACACATACAAAGTGCTTTTTTTTCATCACTCTCTACCTCAAACATCTTTGGTTTAAAATCAGTTCCGGCATGTGAACCATCACAATATGGTTGATTCTTTGATTTTCAGCAAGAGCACCAAAAGTACTTTTGTCCTGCTTTTAGATCTAAAAGTTTTGGAAACTTTTCTGCTATATTTGGTTTCATAAAGATATACTTTAAAATATAAAATATTTCCAGTATTATACCAGCTTCAAATCTATCTGCAATTAATAGTCACTATTTCAGGTATACTTTTTAAAAGTACCTTTCATAGAAAATACCACTCCTTTATACATAAACTTGATTTTTATCTAAATTCACAATACTGAGTATATAAGTATATTTTAAATATTGGTAAAATGTCAGATACAAAAAAACATCATGAGTGACATTGCCCCATAATGTCTATATTTATCCAGCTTTCAAAGAAATGGATCCTCCCAATTCTCCTGAATATCAGTGCATGAGAACAGTATTTCTCGAGTCTGAAAAGGTCCCTTGGAGCTATAAGTTCAAGAACTCTTTCCCTGAGACTCAAAGAGCTTCAAGAAAATGGTTTTATAGAAAGAACAATTGTTTCCGAGCAACCTGTAAGAATTACCTACACACTCACTAAAAAATGAAAGAGCTTTTCTCATGAGTTAGATAGTCTTGCTCAATGGTCAAAAAAATGGAAATAAAAAAATACTAAAACGATAATCGTTTTAGTATTTTTTTATTAAATTCTCTTTATTTTTCTTCTTTCTTTTCAGCTACTTCTTTTTTCTCAACTGGAGCTTTTTTAGCTTTTGTTTCTTTCGCTTCGTCTTTTTTAGGAGCTTCTTTCTTTTTTTCTTCTACTGGAGCTTCCGCTTTCACAGCTTTTTTAGGAGCTGCTTTTGTTTTCACAACATCTTTTTTTACTTCTTTAAGTCTTGCAGCCTTACCAGTAAGATCTCTAATAAACTTAATAGATTTTCTTCTTACTTTAAACTGTCTAATAATATCTATTTTTTCAATAGTTGAAGAGTGAATAGCAAAAACTTTTTCTACTCCGAATGCTCCTACTTTTCTTCTTACTGTAATTGTTTTTTCAAGTTCGTGTTTCCCAGCAACCTTAATTACAAGACCTTTATATCTTTGTACTCTCTCTTTTCCTCACTCTCTAATAATTTGGTATACTTCTACCTCCATACCGGTTCTAATTTGCTCTCTTCCATCTTGTAAAAAAGCTGATTGAACCTTCTTTATTAACTCTGAATTTGTCATAATTTTTATATAAAAAATAAATATACTTTCGTAAAACGCGCATATCATATTAATAAATATATAAAAAGCAAGTCTTTTTTGCTAAAAAAAGACTTATATAGTAAAATAAATATAATATATATTAATGTGTAAGTAAATGGATTTCAAAAAAATCAAAGAAAAAGCCTTAGAACTAAAAAAACAAGCTGAAAAAAAAGGAAAAGAAGCTATTGATTATAGTGCAAAAAAGCTTGCCTGATCAGGACTTACCATAAGCACAAAAGAGGACTTTAAGTCATTTGTTGAAAAATCAGCAAAAACAAAATGACAAAATAAAGAAACTGGAAAAGTAAAATACTTTTCTCACAGGGTAATTATTATTATCTGAGAGGAAAAATCAGAGTTCTTTAAAAAAGCCCTCTACCAATTACCAGTTCTTGCTACCAAGTGATTCACACAAAATACTCCTGTAAAGCTTGCAAAAGCAAAAATTACCTGAGTTGACTTTAAAGAACACGGTGTAAAGAAAGCTCCTGCTATCATTATTTTTGAAAATAAAAAACTTCTCAAAACCGTTTCTTGAGAAGAAAATATAGCAAAACTTGTAAAATCTTTCGATTTCGATATAAATAAAGCTATAGATAACATGTAATTTCACCTCTTATGCTCACAATACTAGAACTTCTCTACGTAGTACTTATAATGTTCACTTGAATTATTGGAACCCTTATTACTATAGCACTTTTAAGAGTAATTAAAATTCTTGGGCCCATCACAGAAATTGCTGACTTCTATAATAAAGTAAAACAAATTCTCTCGGCCTACAAACAAATTCCTGAACTTTTTAAGGAGAAGGTGAAAGAGGTGCTCGCTAAAAAAGATGGAGAATAAAAGTACTCATTGCAAAAACTCTAAAAAAAACTATTATTAAAATAATACATTAATAATAGTTTTTCTATGTCCAAAATAATTAAATTAGATAAAAACCTAGCCAACCAAATCGCAGCTGGAGAGGTAGTAGAGAGACCAGTTTCGGTAATAAAAGAGCTCGTTGAAAATAGTATAGATGCAGGTGCTGATAGTATAACCATAGAAATTCAAGAATGAGGAAGTGAGTATATAAGCATTAATGATAATGGGGAATGAATAGAAAAAGAAGACCTCCCCCTTGTAATAGAAAAATACTCCACCTCAAAAATAAAGAACCTCGAAGACCTCTATAATGTTATGACCTTCTGATTTAGATGAGAGGCACTCGCTTCCATCTCATCAGTATCAAACCTTACCCTTATATCGAAACACATTAAAGCTGACTCTTGATACTCATTCTCAACAAGTAACTCTGAAATATGAGATATAAAACAGGCTCCTTCAGAAACAGGAACAAAAATAGTAGTAGAAAACCTCTTCTATAATACTCCTGCGAGACTGAACTATATAAAGAAACCAAGAACCGAATACAATCATATTCTTTCTTTTCTCCATCAGGTAGCTCTCTCATATCCAAATATAGGCTTAGAATTTATTTCTGATAACAAACAAATATTTAAGTACCAGAAAAATGAAGACCTAAAAACAAGAATTTATAATATCTATGGAAAAGAATTCTCTGAAAACCTTCTAGAGCTTAACTTTGAACTCAATGGAATACAAATAACAGGATATATTTCTAATCCAAAAGTGAGCTTCACGAATAAAAATAGGCAGTCGCTGTTTGTAAATAAAAGAGTCATTAAATCTAACCTTATTTTTAAATCTATAAACGATGCCTATAATCGTTTTATACCACATGGAACCTCTCCTTGATATGTACTGAACATACAAGTAGACCCAACCCAAGTAGATGTAAATGTGCATCCGAGAAAAATGGAAGTTCGCTTTGCGTCTGAACAAAATATATTTCGTTCTATCTATCACGCTATTCAAGAAAAACTTGATAAGGTCAGTCTCATATCTCATGAAAGCATGCACGCACCCGAAAAATCTTTCAATTGAAACAGAGTAAAAGAGCCTGAAAGACAATACTACACTGGCTCGGGAACAAAATTTAAAGCATATTCTCCATACTCCGAGAAAATACCGAATCCTTCACAGTGAACGATTAATGCTTCCCTTAATTTTTCAAAAGAATTACTGGACAATACAAAAAGCCCCCTCAATCCCCCTTATCATGGGGAAGAAGAAATAGGGAAGTCAACTGATCTTCATGATACTCCATTGGGGAAAATAATATGACAGTCACATAACTGCTATATTATAGTTGAAACAAGTGAATGAATAAAAGTTCTCGATCAACATGCACTTGCTGAAAGAGTTATATATGAAAAACTTGTAAACACTCAGTACAAAGCAAAAACTCAGTGACTCCTTATATGAGAAAACATAAACCTTACTCCGAGAGAAATAAATATACTAGAGGAAAATAAAAAAGTTTTTGAAGATATCTGATTTGACTACGAAGTTCTTTCTGGGAATACCGTTTTAATGAGCTGAATACCTGATTTTATAAAAAAAGAAAATATAAAAAATATTTTCTTATGAATACTAGAAGATATTTGAGAGGAAAATTTCTCAAAATCTAAAACTATCGAAGAAGTAAGAAACAAAATATTTGCCTATACTTCTTGTAGGTCAGCTATCAAATTTTGACACAGACTCAATCTATTTGAGATGAATAAACTTCTCAATGACTCAGCACTAGACTATTCAGCTACTTGCCCTCATGGAAGACCTGTAGTATTTGAAATCAGCTTAGGTGAGATGAAGGATAAATATGAAAGATAAAAAATTAAATTTACAATTGACTTATCTTAAAAATAAATTATAATATTTTCCTCAATTTTTTGAGACTGTTCTTTAATTATCAACCCTCAATTTAGGTTTTATATGTCTATATTTTCCAAAAAGAAAAAAACTACAACTCAAGCTCATAATATTATAAAAGAGCTTAATATTTCAAATTATATAAAAGAGGCCAAAAAAAAGTCTCCTAATATAAATGAAAAAAAACTTGAAAATGAATATAAGCAACACTTGCTTATATTATTTGTAAATGCTAACAATAATCAAAATGATATAGTTGCACCGACTGAAAGTGCCGATATTATTTGGAAGCTACATATCTTAGACAAAGAAAATTATGAAGCTTTTTGTAAGAAGCTCTTCGGAAAAACTATTTCTCGAAATACAGATTTAGACAATAAACAAAAGAGAAAAAAAGCAATAACCAACACTAAGGCTCTTCAAGAATCTATCGATAAAGAAGATTGTTTTATGGAGTGCTTATTTTTAGCATATGCATTTGGTGCTTTCGATGACTCTGAGAGTGAAGATTCTGATTGTGAAGAACTAGATGAGTGTTGGGAAGATAATGAGAGTGATTATTTAGAAGAAGAGGATGAAGAGGAAGATAGAAATGATTACGAGTCTGATAATAAAAATGACTCTGGTTATGACTCTGACAATGAAAGTTCTCGTTCAAGCTATGGTGATAGCGATAGTTCAAGTGACTATTCAAGTTCAGATGATTCCTCAAGCTCTGATTGTGGAGGAGGTTGTGATGACTAAATAGGTCTTCACTCATGTAATATGGTGGAAGAGATTAATTTCTCTTCCACTTTTTTTATAAACAAAAAATACCTTATTTAAAGGTATTTTTTTAAGTTCATATTTCTGGTATCCCCAAGCAGTAAGTAATGCCGAACTTTGAGAACTGTTTGACGAACTGGAAAAAGTTGATTAATTAAATAAAAAGACGGATAAAAATCCGTCTTAATTTTATTTTCTCCCCACCCTCTCACAATAAGTAGTATATCCCTCTCAAGGAATAATGCCAACATCTCAAATTCAACTATAAGGGTTAAATTTTTTGGTTAATAAAGGGCAATCCCTAACAACATTGTTTGCATCTCTTTCCTTATCGGGATGTTCGCTTCTATAGTGGCACATATCTGAATAAGACTCAAAAAAATATCTTTCTGGCTCAGGAGGGTTGAGAATATCATCAACACGACCGCAAACAGAATTTCTAATAAATTCTAGCCTCCCAAAATAATCGGGTAAATCCAATATTTCCTTCACCCTTTTTTTGATATGAAATCGCATAGGAATAGAAATATCATCAAAAGATTTGTTTAAATGACAAAATCGTATTTTTTCTTTAATTACCTCAATGAGAGTTCTTGTTTTTTCATCTAAAGAGCGAATATCAAAAAGTGGTCATTCTTGAGCATCCAAGTAATTCTGATATTGCTCTTGGGAAAGTTCATTTATTTGAAAATCAGGGTTATTGTTTAAATTATCAATTTCCTCTTCTGCTTTTTGCAAATTCATATTAACTTCCTCTACATCTCAGTCCTCAGTAATTGATTCTAAATCCATGTAGCAGAGCCTATCATCATTTTTAATTCCCTCGAATTCGATGGAATTAAGTTCTGATAATTTCTTGAAATAATAATGCTTGTAGTACGGAGTCATATACAACATGATTGGCTTCTTTGAAGAGTTCAAATATATCGCTTCGTTATCCCTAAGAGTTCTTATTTCTGATATTGTTTTCAAAGGTTCTTTTACATAAATCATTCTTCCTAATCAATCTACCTCTCTTGCGATAACATTTCACATCATTTTTTCGAGTGATTCACAAGTTTTTAAGTCACAACCTCATAAATATATATGGTTAGCAATTCATCAATGAATGATTGTTTGTGCATCATCTCAATAAAGAGCATGAATTTGGCTAAAATTTTGACACAGCAAAGCCAGTGAAAGCCTGTACTTACGAGAAGTAGTAATAACCGTTGGAAAATTCTTTCCCATTCTAATTTGACCAGCTTCATCTATGATTCCAACCACATCTAAATCTTTTTTATTTGGCAAAGTTTCCATGCAATTATTGAAAAATTGCGTATAAAAAATGGAAATTAATACTGAGTAAACATGAAGTAAATGTCATGGAACTTGAAGATAATAAATAATTTTCTTTTTTCTTAACTCCTTGAAATCAACAGAATTTGAACTGGTTAATTTTGCCACCTCTTCATTTCACACTATATTGAGCGAGATAAGAGCGGTAGCAACGAATCAAGCGGTTGTTTTTTCATTTCAAGAAATAAAGCCTTTCCAGTCATGGAAAACTCCATAATCTGCATAGGTAGAAACAAATTTATCGAGTCATTCTCAATTTTCTCCGAAATTATTCAGTAAATATCTAAGTTGAGAGAGAGTGCAAAATTTAGAGTAGTCTTTTATTCCGCTCTTTTTTAATTTTTCTCTTTGCAAAACAAGGCAAGCAATCAGTATTTCGAGTAATTTTATAGCCCCATTATTCCAAAACGAGTCTCATTTATTTGAATGACTACTATGAATCAATATATGAGCTATTTCTGATATGGATTTATGGTCGTTTACAAATTTAAGCGGATTATATTTTTCACTGATTCCAAGATTGGTAGGATTCAAAACTTTTACTTCATATCATTTTGCTTTCATGGCTCATGAAGTTTTTAATAAAAGTTCCCCCGAAATATCGACTGTCAAAATAGAGCAATTATCGAGTTTTAGTAAATTGGGTATTGCGAATCATGAAGATTTACCTCCTCACACCTTTCAAACGAGCAATAAATTTGTGTAACTATCCTTACGACTTAATCTATCATAGAGTCAATTAAGCAATAATCATCTATGAAAAGGATTTAAAAGATAACTTCTCAAAAATATATTCATAAATCCTTCGGGATGTATGAAAGCTCTGATAATTAATCTCCATAAAAAAGAAATCGGAACAATAATGATATGAAAAAATGATATTTTTATTTTTTCTAGCAATCATTTGAAATGCTGATGAGAAATATTGCTGTAAATCATCTTTTTTTGTCTCTCAGAGTGTTTTTTCTTTCTATGGGTATGAACAAATTTCAAAACATAAAAAAATACTCCTGAGAGGAGTATTACAGGAATTATATATTCCCAAAATCATATTTTGTCTTGGGTCACTGTTTCTTCATCAATATAGGCATAGGTTTTTTGAGATAATAGAAGCAAAGTTATGAGAAGAGATAATAGAAATGAAAGCAGAAGTGACGATATGAAAATCGCTGGAATCTGACCTCTCTTTATATCTTTTTCTTGGTAATATGAATATTCACCAATTTTTCTATATAAATAGTTTTGGATTTGCTGAGGAAGAAGATTCAAAAATTGAGATAATAAAAAAATAGGGCGAAGCCTATTATTTTCTTTTCCTCCCTTTTTGCTGATAATGTCATGTTGTGTGCCTCGTTCTCATACTGGCTTATATCCTAAAGCACGTGCAAATTGATATTCCGTAAGAATCGGTTTATCATCTCACTTGAGATATAAATTATTCTTCCTAGTTCCTTTTCTCTTTTTCAGAGATTTTGAGCTAATATTTAGCTCTTTTGTATTTGTTTTCATAAAAATAATATGATTACAAAAATAAAATAATGGCTCGTTAGAGCCATAAATTATTTTATCACATAACTTTCTAAGAGTTTATTTTTATGAATTTACAAAGGAGATTTTTTGGCAATTATTTATGATAATATTCCAAGAAGGTTATTTAAAAACTTCTCATCTTTTGCTTTAATAATTTCCACTATATCATCAACTAAATCATTTCTCTTCATATCAATATTACTATTAATCTCGATAATTTTTCTATCAAATAATTGCTCTATTTCAACATTTAAAGCCTCAGCTATTTTTTCCATTAATTCTATACCAGTGGAAGGAATGCCTCTTTCAATATTTGATACTGTTTCCTCACTTTTGCCAATCATATCAGCAAAATCAAACTGAGTAATTTTTCTTAATTTACGGTAATATTTTACATTATTACCAAATTGTTTTTTTATGTCTTTTTCGGTCATAACAATACTAGAGAATATTCATAATAAATGGACTATTCTTAATTATGTTACGGGTTTTTTGCATATACCACCGAGCGAAACTGCGTATAGTGTTGACTATAATATATTCCGCATTTAAACTACGGATAAATATATTATTTACTCAAAACTATTATGAAATTATGAAAAAAATCTTATTTTTTATGCTACTTTCCATATTCTCTTCAAATGCTTTTGCTGGTAAGGGCTGGACTATGTTACTTGAAAGTAATACTTACAGAGTCATAAAATATAATGATTCAAGAGTAGCAGAATTGAACTATAATGGAAAATGGAAAATAAGTTGTTTGAAAGGAAGAAAAAGAGGAAAGGTTGGTCGTAAATATGATACTTTAAAATTGGCTTCAATAGCTGTCCAGTCAAATTGTGATAAATATTAATTTTGAAACTAAATAAAAAATTCATAGTATGTGAATATGTGCTAGACAGTAAAAAAACTGCAAAAGAGTGTTTAGAAAAAGCATATCAAAAGGTTAAACAAGACACCAGTGTTAACATACCAAGTGATGAAATAAAAGGAAACTGGGGCAAACTTATTGAAATACTTGAAGATACAAAAAAACTTTCAGATACACCAGAGCATATTCTATCTAAAACTGTGAAATTTTTCCCTGACTCAAAAAAATTTGACGATTTTTGTAAAATGTATAGAATTAAATTAGACATTAGGGGTATTTTACTTGCTAACAATGAAGCTTTGACCACGAAAAGCAAGTTGGAATATGGGGATATATATAATGAGGAAATAACAAAAATTCTTCCAACAGATGAAGATATTAAAAATGAGATTGAAGCAAGGAAAGAGCAGAGTAGAAAATTACTGGAAGAAAAAAAGGATGCTTGTTTTGATATACCAAGATATGACGGAATCTTTGAAAAAGATGAGGATACTATTTTTTTCTTAGAAAGGTTGGGTTTTTTAGGAGAATTACCTTTGGATATTTATAATCAACAAAATAGGATTAGATACATTAAAATATCGCGTTCTCTTTCTTCTGATTCTAGCAATTTGAAACATATAGCGCTTGAGTTATATAAGAAGACCGACAAATACAATAGAAATATAATAACATCGGTAAAACAGTTGCAATTATTTATTTTAAGTATTGCAACATATTACTGCGATAACTATAAATCTGTTTATGAATGATATTGAAAACGATTATTTAAACACGCTAAAGAAAGTAAAAAAAACAATAGCTATTAAAGAAGTAGTAGTAGTAAAGGATTCTATACTAAATGCTATTGTCTGTTTTAACTTGCTACCTTGTGATGGCATTAATGATGTCAAGGAGAGTGTTAATGATATAATTGATGATATTGCAAAAGATAATGATATTGTAATATGAGCATGGATGATAAAGAGGTTGCGCTAAGATTAACGGAAGCTAAAAATGACCTCAGAAAGCAAGGATATAATTTTCAAGAAACTGCAAAAATAACTCTATGTAGTGGAATTGTTGTATATTTAGCAAGTAACAATTATAGTGGATGTGCATTCTATATATTTATTGTTAGTTTAGGTTTGTCATTTCTTGCTTCAATGCTTCTGATATGTGGAAAGTTTAATAGTCTTTTTAAAATAATATTATCATTATCCAGTATATTATTTATTACAGGTCTTTTTTTTCTTACTACTTTTAGCAAAATTAATAATAATCATAAAAAACAGAATATTTCTCTCAATACTCCTACATGCAAATATACTGTGCCATATTCAAATAAATCATACACTATTCATGGAGATATAAATGATAATAAATGTGAGATAATCGTAAAGCCCTACGCTAAAAATTCTCAGTCTAAAAAAGACAACAAAGGCAAAGGTGAAAAACCTGAAAATGGAGGTTAGAGATGAAGAAATGGAATGTTGGTCAATTCAACTTAAACATACATGTTAAATGTAAAACTTTTGCTATCTCCTCCTAACTATCTTCTTACTCCTAGACTTCCTCCTTACCTTATCCAGCTCCCTCAATCTAGATTTCTGCTCACCCTCATAAGCAAGAACATTCGCAAGGTCAGTTGTCAATTCTGGCATTTTACTAAATCTGAAAGAATATTGATTTTTGGATAATCACTCTTTCTTGAGATTGAGGTCAATAATTCCAGAAGCTCATCTGGAAGTATAATATTCAAGATTATGATTTTTCAGATTTTTCTGTAAATCATCAAGGGAATATGAAATAGAAAGAGCTTTTTGGCTCAACTTCTTTACTCTATCAAGATTTGTCTCTCTTCTTGTTTCGGAAGTAGAAATATTAATTTTATCCTCTCATTTTTGTTTATCAGGAATATTAGAAATAGCCGTTTTCTGCTCAAGAATATTCAGCTTATTTTCAATCTCAATTTTTCTTCTTTTTCTTCTCTTGTCATAAATATATTCCTCTCAAAGCTCAGGAAAATGAGTAATTTGATAATGTTCTAATTCTCTTCTATTCCTATTAAATCTATGCCTATCAGAAGAATTCTTCCTTGCTCATATTTCATTCGATGAAATCATAATATGAGCGTGAGGATGGTCTTTATCTAAATGAATCACTCAAAAAGCAAGATGAAGATTTGCTCTTTTCTGTATATATTCACCCATAAGATGATATAGAATAGCTACCTGCTTTGATTTAGAAATAGGCAAATTCTTCGGTAAAGAAATAACCTCATGATGTAAATAATTTCAATTCTTACGTTTTTTTAATGGTTTGGCATTTTCTAAAAATGCTCTTACTATTTTTCTTATATCAGTAGGTTTTGCATGAATTCAATGTACCAAAGCAAGAGGATTCCCATTCTTGCTTCTCGCACAGTTTTTGAGCATATATTTAGAAAGATTATCGTGATATTTACTCTTTCACGCTTTGGATTTTATTATCATCGTCATTTTTCTTCTTTTTCTTATTATTAATGTCGTCAGATTCTATTCATAAAATATGGTGCATTTTCTCAACATAAGCAACATTACTATTTTTGAAATAACCCATTTCCTCAAGTAACCTCTCCCATTGTTTTTCCTTCAAAACAGCAGTATCAGGATTTTCTAACATATCCGTCATGATACCCTTGGCTATCAAATTTATATTAGAAGTGGTTTTCACATAAACCTCCAACACCTTCTTCATAAATTTCTGGCTTTCCTCAAAAGCATCCATTTTCCTTTTATCAAGCCCCAGCTCTTCTTTTCCAAGAAGTCATGGAGATAAAGCCTTCGCCTTTATCAAATCCTTGTGAGTGAGCTTATTATTTCCCAAATATTTCCTCATAATCTCAAGCTCATCATCAAGGATTTTCTTTTCCTCTAAAGAAAAAGTAGAAATACAACGAAAATGCTTTTGGCTATAATTTTGCCAATAGTTTTTTTGACATGCTCACATGTCAGTATTTGCTACTTGTTTCTTACTTGGTTTCATATTTGAAATGAGTGAGGAAAAGAGATAAGGGATATTTAAGGGAAAAGTATTTTCTCTTGAAATCGGGTCAAGGGGCGATGCTCCTTGCAAGGGGGGATTTTTTTAAAAATGAATTTTCGTTATTATGTGCAATAATAACATAAAAATTCATTTTGTACAAAAAATCCAAACTTGCTTGAAGAAGTCAGCTTAAATTTTGCACAAAATTTAGAAGGAAAAGTTTTTGATAGATGGAGCGGTATATATAGAATGGACTTGTAGTTATTCTTCGGTGTAGCGGAATCTGTCAAAAACTTTTGATTCGCCTGAAGCTGTCTTCTTCAAACGAGGGTTAGCGGAGTTTCCTTATTTTGGGTGGGTATATATGAAATTTATTGAGATTGATTTGTAATAGGTGTATTTTTGAGTATATTTCCTATACGCAAAACATAACCCATTACAAATAAACATTACCTCTGATGGGGGTAGGTTGGGTTTTGTTTTGCGACAATGTTTATTTAACCTACCTCCTTTTGAGTTAGGTTGAAAGTTCGCCAGAGCAAGCAAAAAGAGTCCCTATGGACTCTTTTGTTTTTAGAAGGGGCAAAAAAACTTCGCCCCTTTTTTTCTTATAATTCAAAATCTCCAATTTTTTCTAAAGTATCAATAATATCATCATCATTTTTCACTGAAAAAAGATGATTATCGAGCATATCAGAGTCAAAACAAGAGCAACAAGCGTTTAGGTGGATAGTATCGTAAGAATCCTCTTCAAGATATTTGAGAAGTTTTGTTACTCTTTCTAGCAATATATCTGTATTTTTATATTCTTCTGAATTTTCCTCCGAAATATCAAATTCGCTTAATGAATCCTCTAATGATTCCAAGGCTTTTCTTGTATATTCCTGTAATTGATGAATCCGTAAAACCAGCAATGAATCAAAGAAATAATTTATAGTTGCCAAACTATCATCAAATATTTGCTCTTTGCCCCAATTATCAAAAGTATGTTCTATAATATCAGGAAGAGCAATTTCATAATAATTTGCCCTTTCTACCAATATTTTCACATCATAAGAACCAAAGCTTGATACTTGGTAATAAAAGTCGTCCGTTGTGTAATAAGTCATAATTTTAGAAATTTAAGGTTAATAAAAACCTCTTCCTTTTGGAAAAAGGTTTGAGAGTGAAGCGAGCATCGCCTCGTCTCAAACCCTGCCCAAGTGGCGAACGACCATGAAAAATAAGCGAATGCAGTGAGCGTTTTGCAATTTTGAGAATCACCGAAACGCAGTGGAGGGAAAGGTGGAGAAAATCAGAATTTTTGGAGCGTATAAAAAGTTTTTTTATCTGGAGCAAAGCGGAAGAGAACCGCAGGGGAAAAAGTTTTTATGAAAGCGAGGAAAATTGTTATTTTACTACCTTGATGAGCAAAATTGTGGTTGTGTTGAAAAAAGAGAACTCTTCCTATTTATAGGAAGTCGTTATTAAAACATCTTCTAATGAAAGTTTGATTTTAGCCAACTTCTCATTAAAATATCTAGAATAAAGAAGGTTTGGAAATTAATATTGAATAAATGACAATTAGCTTTGAAAAAACAGAAAATGACTTAATACTTGTGTATGAGGCACGAGATAGCAATAGGTGGCTCTATGAAAAATTTAAGGAAAATAGCTCTTATTCAATAAGTCGTATATTTGATATAAGTAAAAAAAATCTTGCAAAGCCTTATGATTCAAATAAAGAATATGATGAAGGCGAGCCAATAAGATTTATTTTTGGGAAGAAGGTTGAAGCTGGCTATTTCCTTATTGAAAAGGAAATATTGGGTATCAGTTTTGAGTTATACTTGCACAGTTCCGTAAAGCTATCTTCAAAGCAATTTATAATATCACGTAATTTTTCTCTATTTAGAGAATTAGAAGAGTTAAAGCCTAAAGAAATATATATAGGTGGAGAACATCAAGATAATTTATCGGAGAAAGATTTCAATAACCTCATATCAACACTTCCAAGTAATACCGAGATACATAAGTATATTATCGCTCGTACAAGTAAAGTCTTCCAAGAATATTTTCCGTTCAAGATTGATGGAGAAGAAAAATATAACAACTATCTAAACAAAAAATTAAAAATAAAAAAAGGTAAAATATGCAATATTTTTGCAGAATCAGAACTAGAAAAGTATAGTATTTTACTGAATAAGCTGGAAGAAATGTTAAGTAATGGATTTTCTTATAATGAATCTCAGTGGCAGGAAGAAATATCCCATTTTATTCTTTTACTATTTCCTAAATATATAAAAGTTTTTAGAGAAGCTAAAACAAAGGGTGGTAAGAAAGTTGATTTTATACTTATTGATGCAAATGGTAATGTTGATATTTTAGAAATAAAACGCCCTCCGAATTCAAGTGAAGAACAATCTTTAGTTACAAAAAACCCTTATTACAGAGGAAACTATGTGCCTCTTAGGGAATTATCTGGCTCTATAATGCAAATAGAAAAATACATATATGAACTTAATAAATCAGGAGAAAGGGGGGAGATAAATTTGAATAAGGAATATGGGGATAAACTACCAAAGGATTTTCATATTAATATAACAAATCCTAGCGGGATTATAATAATGGGTAGATGCCTTAATATGTCCAGTGAACAAAAAAGAGATTTTGAAATTGTCAAAAGGAAATATAAAAATATCGTAGATATTATTACCTATGATGATTTACTAAAAAGACTTAGAATTATGATTGATAACTTTAAAAAAGAAATCAAATAAACAGCTCTATTTCTTTATACCAAAGACTTTCTGTATTTCATCTAAAAGAGGTTTGAAGTTTTGAAAGTTCTCTTTAGTTTCCTCAAGTTTGTTTGCAAAGGTTGTTTTGTTTTGACTCCCTTCCTTTAAATAATAACAGAGGATTTTTTTATTATCATCTTGTGTTAATGTCTGAATAATAGTTGAAAGCTCTGTAAGTCCATTGCTATTTATATGGTTAGTCGTCTTTTGTTCTTCCAAAAGATTATTATCATTTAATAAATCAAAACCAAATAAAAATTCTATAGGATATTGAATTTTATTGTTATCAATACCATCACATTTATGAACATCTAAAATAGGGATAACTATTTTTTGAATGTTCGTATTATTATCATTTTTGATTGTAACGCCTCTTCCCGCTGAGTCATTATCAACTAAGAGTATTAATTGTTTATCACTTGAATAACTAGGTAATTCCTTAAAAAAACTAATAATTGTATTCATGGTGCTTGCTCCACAACAAGGTATGATATCAATCTCCTCAAGATTTATGTCTTTTAAAACCTTCATTGCTTTCTCAAGGTATATTTTATCAGACTTGCCTTCTACAAATAGTATCTTATCTTTTGTGCTTTGAGCTAATAATGATATAGTATCAACGCTATCCTCTAACAATATTAAACCTGTCGCTAAATTTTTAATAACCTCTTGTTTAGATTTTTTTTCATCGCCTTGCAAAATCTTTCCTTCTTCCATCCAAAAAACACTCTCCTCTTCACAATAAGCAATTGTAGATGGGCTATGAGTAGTTAGAATAACCTGCATCTGAAATTGTCCAACTAGCACCTCTTTAACAATTTTAATAAACATTTCTGCCATAGAAGGGTTAAGATGTGCATCAAATTCATCCATAATAAAGAGCTTGTTGTAGTTGCCTGTTTTGGCACTACTTGCACTATCATAAGACCACAAAATGAGCTGTACTATCACTTTTTCTCCTGATGAAAGCTGAGTAAAGTCTATTTCTTGTCCAGATTCTGTAACAAATTTAGGAGTATAATTGTTGCTATTAATAGGTTTTGATATTGTATGTTGAAATTGATTATCCTTAAGCTTTTGATTTATTAAATCCCATGGAGCTTTCTCATATCCAGCTTTTTTAAGTTTTTCCCTTACCTTACTTTCCTTTTCCTCCTTAGTTATTTCTTCATAACATAACTTCAATTCTATTCGTTCCTTAATCTTGCAAAATTTAATAAAAATTTCAGATATCTTGATATTATTTATATTTCTCTGTATTTGTTCAAAGGGAATGTCAGGAACAATTTCATTAACATCAGTGTCTGAAAATTCTGTAATTTTCTTGTTATGTTGTTTTTCTATATATTCTAATATTTCATAATCTGCATTGCTCTGGTTGTTTTGTTGAAACTGAATTCTTGATTGTGGGTTATTTTTCCATTGATTTTTCCATCCCTTCAAAGTTTGTAATATTCGTGCTTCCTCTTGGGTGTATTTATTAACATCAGATGCTTGTAATAAACTGTCAGGATTATGGTTACAAGGAATGTAAAAGAAATCTCGGTTTGCTTGCTTTCTTTGGGTAGAAAGATGTTGAGTAATAGCATTTAAAAGCTTTGTTTTTCCACTTCCATTTAAACCTGTTAGAATGGAAACTTGTGGAATATTGCTCCAAGTTTGGATTTGTAATGCAGGAAGTTGACTTTTAATCTGTTGATTTATTGGCAGGTTTGGTAATATCATCATAAAAAAATTAATTAGTAAGTTTCTTAATACTCTTATTTCCGACCAAAGATTTCATTTGAGCAATAGCAAGACTATTTAATTTCTCTAACCTTTCTTTTTGTTCTAAATTCTGAGCTACTAGCATTGAATTGACTGATTCAAGATTACTCAAAACAATTAGCTGTTCTATTGTAGCATAATCTCTAATATTTCCTTTTAAATCCGAGTTTTCTTCTCTCCATTCTTTGGCAGTTTTACCAAAAAGAGCAACATTAAGTAAATCTCCTTCGGAAGCGTAAACAAAATTAGTTTGAGATTTTGAAATGAGTTTTGGAATAAGATTTTCCTTTATAGAATCAGTGTGAATTTTGTAATTCACCTTTGCCAAAGTCCTTTGTAGATTCCATTCTAATTTCTTGTTATTATTTTCTTCTTCTTTAAGCCTTTGAAATTCTTTAATGAGATAGAACTTAAATTCAGGAGAAAGCCATGCTCCAAATTCAAAAGCCATATCCCTATGTGCATAAGTACCGCTATTATAACGACCAGTTTTTGCAATAAGGCTTATACCATTTGTCTTGGTAGTCCATTTTTTTACTGAAAGCATAAACCTGTTTGTACCTGCTTCATTTTTAATTCCCTCGAATTCGGGGGAATTAAAATTAGGATTATTAATCTTTTCCCAAACTCCTAAATATTCGATAGTGTTTTTATTTCTCAGCCACTTTTCAATCAAAGATAGCCCATCTTCAAGATTCTTTACCATATCAGTTAAAGAGATATAATCACTATCATTTACCTTGATAATGCTTATTTCTGTATCTTTTACATTTATTATTTGCTTTTTTGATGCCATATAAATTTCATTATGTAACAATTTTGAATTATGGCGAATTCGCCATAATTAGATTATACTCTATTTATAATCATAATTCCTAAGAACTCAATTTTATATAGAATATTTTTGACATTTTTAATGAATTACACCTCTGTTCTTTCATTCAGAAATTTATCTAAATCACTCACTCTATATTTGCATAATCTGCCAACTTTTATAACTGGTAAGCTGTATCTTTTGTTACAAGCCCAAATAGCAAGCGTATTTTCTTTGACTCCAAGATATTCAGCAGCTTGTTTACGGCTCAATAATTGAGTAGGAGTTTGTCCTTGTATATGTAAATTTGTCATTTTTGCCTCAAATTAATTGTTATTACGAACTAACAAGAAGCATTTTATGGTTATGATGCTGAAATAGGCATATTCCAGCCAGTACAAACATTCCTCCAGCTAGCTGAAACATTCATGCTATTTACTGAATTTCAAACACCAACGATAGATTGTCTCACTTTTTTCATCCAAAAAATAATTTTTTGAATTTTGTAAAATCTCAAAATCCAAATTATATTTTTGAGCAAAATTATTTAATTCTTCATCATCTTTTTTATCAAAAATATTTACCAATTCTTTTTCTATTTTATCTGCTCTTTGTTTGGTACTGGTGGATTTGATAAGCTCCTTATTATCAAACATAGGCTTGATAATTTGATTTTTGATGATTTCGGTTTTTTGATGCCGTTTCTTTCCTGCGTTGCTTTTCTCAGTAACATATTTTTTTGAATTTTCTGCAAGAAGTTCATTTTTATTAGAAATTTCCTCTAGCTCGTCTTTGGCATTTTTTAGCTCATTTTTTAATTTGGAACTATCTCCAATTTGAAATTTAGGGTTTTGAGATTCATCATTGCGAGGTGGAGTAGCAAGAATAAACGATGATTTCGATTCTTGATTCTTCTTTTTGAATAGAGTTTTGAAGATATTTAGCATAAGTTTCTTATTATTTTTTATAACTTCCCATTAAGCCAATAGCTTTCTCCATACTTTGCCTTACTGGGTCATTGTTTAATCTTGAGTAAATTTGTGTGGCTTGGCTTGATTTATGACCTAAAGATTTACCAATTACTGGAAGACTCGCTCCTGTTATTGCTTGGTAGCTTCCAAGTGTTCTTCTTATATCATGAATTCTTAAATCTTGTATTTGAGCTTTCTCCAATATTCTTTTCCATGCTCTTTTTGGGTCTGCTAAATGACCAGTTTTACTACTAAAAGAAGGAAAAACCCATTGTTTCTGAAAATCTTCTAAACCTAACTTTTCGTTTTCTTTTTTTCTTTCCTTCAATAATTCTATTGCTGATTCAATGAGGGGTATGGTTTGAGGGTCTCCATTTTTTGTTTTGGGGATACGCCATTCTAAAATGGAAAAATTTATTTGCTCCCATTTTGCCATTAAGATATTAGTTTTTCTTGCACCTGTATAAAGAGAAAAATAGATATAATCCCTTACTACTGCGTTTTCTTCCTGTGCTAGTGCCTCAAAAAATCTTGGCAGTTCATCTGTTTGAATAAATCTATCTCGTGATTGTTCTTTGAATTTTTTTATGCCATTTGTTGGGTTTTCATTTTTATAGCCCCATTCAATAGCTTTATTGTAAATAGCTCTTATTCGCTCAAGTATTCTATTAGCTTGGTATAATCCATTTTCGCTTCTGACTTTTTCATGTAATGTCCTTATTTCTTGGTTGGTTATGGTTGATATTTGTCTTTTAAACCAGTGAGGGAGAAATTTATTCACTTCTCTTTCGTCATATTTCCAAGAACGTTTATATTTTTTGCTGTATTTTTCCATATATTCATCAAACAAGCTACCAAAAGTAGTTTCTTGTCTTAACTCGTTTTTTGCATCATTGGGGTTTATTCCTTGTGAGATTTGAGAGTTTACTTCATGGGCTTTTTGTCTAGCATTTTCAATGGATAAATCGGGATATTTCCCAAGAGTTACTCTAATAACTCTGCCATCTTTTTTTCTAGTCACTTTAAAAGATTTATTACCTTTATCTGTAACCATTATTTCTAATCCGTTTGTTTTGCTGTCTTTGTAATAATCTCTTTTACCAGCTTTTGCTGGTTCTAGTGATTCAATGAACTTTTTTGTAAAGTTATGTTTATGAGCCATTTTTTCTATTCAAACCATTTTCCTATCCTTGCAGTTGTCAAGAAATCCTTTACTACTGAAATTTCTCGGGGATACTTTGGGGATACCTTTTTAATCAAAAAACACCAATTTTTAACAAAATTGATAAATAGTAAATTAGGCTATATCCCTTTAAATATCAAGCTTTATGAGTAGAAATAAATAGAGATAAATATGATGTCTATGTGGCTCATAACCTGAAGGTCGTTGGTTCAAATCCAGCCCCCGCAACCAGTTTTTATAAGGGTTTATCTCCCTTTCAATTTCTCTTCATATTTCTTGGGGATACTTTGGGGATACCACACAGATAAAAGATAATCAATAATTTGGAACTTTTTATACTATAAAAAAGTGAGAGAGTAGGAGTGTAATATCCTTTTTATTTATCCTTTTCTTGCTTATCACTTATCTCTCCAATCCATTTTCTAATCCTATCTCTATCTATTTTTGCTTCTTCAAGCCCCATTGCTTTCTCAATAATCTTGGTTGTGAGATAAATGATTTGTTCGTGATTCATCGTTTTTTCTTTGAGTTCCTGTTCCAAAATTAATTTTGCTTTATCAATTTTGAACTGTTCCTTCATTTTTTCCATTTCTTGTTTATGGCTTTGCCTATCGGTCATCTGCATACCAAGTTGTGATATTATGGCACTGTAGCCACTCGATAGTGCATTAGAAACTGTTTTGTGCATATCTCTTCTCGTATCCAGTAAGGATAAATGCTGATTATGGATGCTGTTTTGTAAATCAAGATTGGCTTTATGAGTTAAACTCTCCCTTTCATTTTCTCCTTTTAGGCGTTCTATCTCCAAATCCTTGCTTGCTTTTTCCTCTCTTACGATTCTGTCATAATTTTCTTTTCTTCTTTGCATTTCAACATCGTGAGACTCCTTGCGATTTTGCAATTCTGTTGCTTGCCTTTCTTTGCTTTCCTGTTGCTCTCTAGCGACCTGTATTCTTTCATTATGCTGCCTTTCTTGTTGAGCTACCTTATAGCTTTCAATCTCTTGTTTTTGCTGTAATCTTGCTTTTTCTAAATTATAACTTCTTCCCTCTGGAGTTAAGTCAAAAATTGATTTTCCCATATTGATTCAATAATTAATTAGAATTTAGTAGCTCTTTCATTTGTGTAATTTGCTTGAAATAGAAATCAGCCTGCTCCTGTTGTAATTTCCTTAAGTCAGCATCTTGTTCCTGTGCTATTTTTTGAGTCACTTCCATAAACTGCCTTTCTAAATCAAGGATTCTCATTTTTGCTTCTATATCAATATTTTTCTTTTTCTCATAGAAGGTAAGTTCATTTTTATTACGCTCCGTTTCTTGTTGCTTCTTTGCTTCGTCTTTTTTTATATCTTCTACTCTCTGAAAAATGCTTTCCACTTCTGATGTGTAATAATCGTACCTTGATTCAATAATTTGTTTTTTTAAGCTTTTGTTACCAGATGCTACACTCATTTCTTCGGGTGTTTGGGATAAAGCATCTAGAGCACTTTCGTAAGTTGCATCCAGCTCAAAACTACTACTACTCAAATTTCTTCCAATTCTGTGAAATAAGGTTGCTTTAAAACAATCTGTTATTAATTTATCTGCATTTTTTTTTGAACTTGACTCACTCTTTGGCTCATAATTAATTTTAGACAATGAAAATAGTTCTGAACATTGCAATATGCTTTTCGCTGTTTCTGTATCGCATTTATTCAAATACTGAATGAAGTCTCTATAAACATTACTATTTTTATATTTCTCTATATATTCTACCTTTGCATCACTATAACATGAGTTGTAAAAGTCTTTTATGGTACTAGAAGTTCCAAAAAAGAAGCCTGATTTATAGGTGAATATGTCGCTAATACTGCAATCATAACAATAGTAATCATGAAATATCTTGCTATTGGTATAGTAGGATACATCCTCAGTAAATAATGGATATTTTACCTTTTTTCTCCCTTTTGTTCCTTTTTTTTGTGCCATAGTTTATTAATTTTTTATGTTATAATTTATTAAAAATATTGACCTTTTCTCCTCTAAAATCTACCCAAGCATTCTCAAAGTCTTCCTTTACTTTCTCAATATGAGAAAATAAAAGATATTCTCGAAAATGGCAAATAGCAGGAAGTACATGAACTCTTGCAAGAATATTTTTAAGAGTAGATTCTTTGCTTGATACTGAAAGGAGATATTGAGGTTGTTCTTTGGTTTTAAATCTTTTTGACATAGATGCTTCGCTCATAGCGTAGAGGTGTTGGTTTATTTGTTCCAATATGTCTTTGGTATTTGGGCTTCTGTGTATTTCTACCGAAAAGAGTTTTTGTTTTTCAAAATTACTGAGTACAAAAAGCCCATCGGGTTCTATTGCTAGAGGGTCTCTTTCTACTTTGTAAAGAAGTGTAGTTGGGTTGTATTTTCTGTTATTGATATTTACATAGAGTCTTCTTCTATCAAAATAATGATGAGATTCCTCTATATGATAATTATTTAGGTCTGCTCCTTGCTCGTCTGTTTGGTTCAGGTATTTTTCAAATTCTATGTAGAAGCTGATATAATCGCATCTGTGGAAATAGTCAGAAGCAAAACGCATATCTTTTTTTGGATAGACAATGCTTTGTGGGTCGCATTTTAAATAATCTGCTATGGTTCTTGCTCCTTCATCAGTGAGACAATAGATGTAGTGGAGCTTTCCTTTGGAGGGGTCTGATTTTATGAGTTTATTATGTCGTATGAGTGGTTTTTCTGCTTTGGCAAGGGGAGATATTACTTTATTTGCTAAGGCACTGGCATTTTTTTGAATCCCAAGAGCCATCATGTGTGGAGGTATGAGGTATCTGTATTTCGTAAATGCTTCTAATAATTTGGTTTGCGAGATAGTATAGGTCATGAGGCAACAGGAGGTTTTCGGTTATGGGCTGGGTCTTTATATTCTCCTACTTCTTTTGTGTCTTCGAGTTTTATTTCCTCTATTTCGCTATAGTATTTTTGTTTTTGTACGAATTCTATTTTTTGCCAATCTTTTTCATTCATTGAATGTCTATCTTCCACAAGATGAGAGAGCATTTTTGTTTTGATAGGGATATTATTTTCTGCTTTCACATAAAATTCTCCCTTTTTCAGGTCTTGTATTTCTTTAAGTGAAACTCCTATCTCATCTGCCATGGTTTTTAAATCTCCTGTGGTACTATGTCCGACCATTTTTATACCTGTATTGGTGAGAACAGATTTTTTGAGTTCAGAAGACATATTATGTCCGACATTTTGCTGGGCTAGTGTAAGGTAGATTTTGTATTTTCTGAGTTCTCGTAAGATTTCTCCAAGTGATTCGGTGATAAAGAGCTGGCATTCGTCTATAAAGATATGGCAAGGAGTGCGTTGGCTTGGTGGTATTGGTGTTCTTGCCAATCCTATGAGTCGTATTTGGGCTATGAGGAATTTTCCAAGAAGGTTTCTTGGGAGTTTATTCATTCCTGAGAGGTCGAATATAATGAGCTTCTTTTGTTCTATGAGTTCTGTGAGATTGAAGCTTTCTTTTCCGACAACTGTTTTATAGAGGGTTCTATATTGCAAAAGATTAAAAAATCTACTTCTGATTGCTTCCCTCGTGGGCTTCATATCATCATTGTAGAGCTTGCTTCTGAGGAAAAATAATACAGTAGCATCGTTGATATTTTCATTGGCAAAGCTGATGTATTTTTCTTTATTCTTCTTCTCCATAAAATGAAGAATATCAAAGAGGTTGGTATTTGGCATTTGAGCAAGTACCATAAAACAGTTTTTTAATACGGTGGTCATATTCTCACTGAGTTCTTGAGCGGTAAATACTTCTTTCATTATTTCTAAAAATGTTTCGGAAGCATCACTTATCATTTCTTCATAGAGTTCTTTATCTTCTGTTTTGGGAAATTCTAGGGGGTTGAATTTGGGTGAAAGTTTGGTGCTGAGTTTGGGTTTTATGTAAACGAGTTTATCGCTTTCTATATTTTCTTTAAATTGAGCTACTTCTCTTGCTATGTCTCCGTGTGGGTCAAAAAATATTATGGCTTCATCTTGGTTGAGATAGTGATGAATCAGGAGTTTGACGGTTTCTGATTTTCCATATCCTGTTGCTCCTGTAATGTAGGTGTGCTTATCTGATTTGGGTATAGTATTTGGTCTTTTTTTGTCAAAAAAATCTTTGGAAATGCTGGTTTTTTGGGTAAGATATTTGATATATGAAGTATAGTTTTTTTCGTACTGGGTAGTGATATCTCGTTGGAGTGTGGCTTGTTTTATATATTCCTCATATCTCTTATCATAGCCTTTATTTGCCTGATGTTCTCTATAGAGTGTTTGTACGAGTTCCTTTGTGATTTGGGTATCGCTTGGGCTATGGTCATATTCAATTTTAATTGGCTTTCTTATGGTTCTTCCAAAGTAGGAATAAAAGGTTGAGAGTGGCACAAAATCTTTATTTGATTCTAAGCAGTGGGTGAGGAAGTGATAGAAGGATTCGTTTTCGGCTAAGACGAAATTTCCAAGAGTTATCCCTCCTTGTTCTTGCGGTATTGCTTCTTGTATTTTTTTCTCTACAATTTTCATTATATAGAATATTTTAAGGAAGTTTATAAGGTATATTATAGAGTATAAAGCTAGGTATCATAAAAAGGCAAGGAAAACCTTGTGTTACTTAGTTGTTCTATGCTTTTTTGCTCAAAGCTCCCCTCCTAGTAGGAGGGTCTTGTTTGTTTTTTCTTCGCTTCTCTTACTTCGTTCGTTCATCTCATCAATCACGGCACTTCATCCCTTTCCTAAAAGTCGGGGATTGGGGGGGCTTCGATGACTCATCAAAAAAGAAAAAGTTCCTGCCTCCGATGAAATGAGGTTGTTTTTTTTGCTTTTTTTGTAGTGATAACTTGAGATTTTTCGTGACAAAAAAAGAATCAAAAAATACTCTTATTTTTGTCATTATGATGCCGTTTTACTTCAAAAAATCTTCACTTTAAAAATTTGTTTCTTTCTTGATTTTTGATAAAATTGACGTGTGATTAAAAAAAATATTTTTATTTATCACAATATTTTATTTTCTAATTTTTTCTTATGAAAAAAGACAAAAAGAAAATCCTCAAGCATGAGGAAGAAATTATAGAAATAGAGGAAGTGCATAATGTATTTGTATTTCATTGATATGAATATACAAAGGTCAAAATATTGATTTGTGTTTGTCATCTTGTGGCTTATGGAGGCATCACTTTTTTACTCGGGTTGTTAGCGTGAAAATAAGGCTTTGTGGGAAAGCCTTATTTTCAAAACAGTTGAGAAAAGATTTACTTTCCTCTTTTAGAATTATACGAAAAAGAGGAAGTAAATCAAAATTGGTTTAATTTTTGATTTATAACAGAATGGAAAATATAGAATTATCTGAATCTCTTGTAAAAGAGTTGTTTATGAATTGATTGCCTCGTATTTGATTTACTTCGGTTGATGGGGGTAATAAAAATATTGCGAGGGTGGTATGTGACTTTGGGTTGATGGATTGTAGGAGATTGAATAATGTGATGGAGAAATTTTGATATGAGTTTCAAGCAAATAAATTGAAAGGAAATATTTTGGGAGAAGTTGATAAAATTATTGGGATTTAGCCAGTACAGTAATTTAAATTTTAAATATAAATAATATGAAAATAACTTATAAAGATATTACTATTGATATTGAGGCAAGATATATAACTTGTGCCACAGCATGAGAAAAAAGCAGAGCTTTTAGAATATTATGGAAAAAGCTTTGAATGCCAAAAGCTACTTTTAGGAGTGATAGTTATACTTGATGAGATAGTTTAACTGTAAATTTAAAAGATAAAATTGATAATAAAACAAGGAATTTAATTAATGAATTTAGGGCGTTTTTTGAGAGTTGAAGATTTAATTGAATGGAGGATATATATGAACTCAAGGAAAATAATTCCAATCCATTTTCTTTTAAATATGCCTTTATTAATGAGTTAAGGGAATAAAACAAAATTTATATACTCTCAAAAATTGTAATTCTCTTTAACATCTCATCATGAAGCTTAATACGAGATTTTAGAGCCTTAATATCCCGTTTTTGCTTCGATTTTTTGAGAAGGGATACTTTTTTCTTTTCGTGCTTGGAAATGGCAGATTTACAGCCCCGAATTTTAGATTTTATTTGTTTTTTGAGAGTTGTGGTATTTTGTTTTTTTAAATATGAGAACTCATTTTCAAAATTGAGTTTATCATAATAGCCAATCCCTAATTTTTCTTTATCCATGGTAGATTTTCCTGTCCTTGTTTTTTTGACTGTGTTCGCTCGATTGAACATCGAAAGGGCTATGCCATAACTTTCTTTATCAAGATGGTTGTCGTGATTTTTTACAAAGGTTTTTAAATGCCTTTTTGTGTTTTTGAGTGAATCTTGAAACTCTGTTTTAAGTTTATGATATGTTCTAGGGTTTTGACCTTTCATTAGGTCTAATTCTATTCTGCCGAAGATTTTATCGTACTCATCTTTAACAAGGTTTCTCATCCCTCTTTTTTCGGGAACAATGAGAGTGTAATTCAAAGCACCTCTTCTTTTTATACCTATTTCATTGCCCGTTTTTATAGTGATTTTTGGCATCTTATCGAGATGGTAATCTTTTGATAATCTATTGGTGTTTTTTCTGTATTCTTTCCATAGGGCAGAATGAGAGAGCTTGGCTTTTGTTTTAATTTTTAAATATGGATATTCCATATTTTTTACGCCCTGTTTCTTATCGGAAAACGTAGAAAACTGAGCTTTCATTGTGGTAGGAGGGTATTTTGACTTTGGATTATTAATTGATATTGAGGTTATTTTTTTTCCAAATGTTTCTTCTGTGATTATATCAACTTTGGTATTATTGGATTTTTTATTCTGGATAGATTTTGCAAATGCCTCATCGACCTTGCTGAGATACTGAGAACTTGTTTTGACTTGTTTTCCTACTCTATAGCTTTCTTGCAAATAGAGATAATAGTGTCCTTTTACTTTTTTGACTACTTTATATGCCATAACTGATTCTTGAATATTTGATGATTAAATATCAAATATGTAGTGATAATTTTCAAGAATAAGTTGGCATTGAAGAGGGTTTAATGGAACATAGGCAAAGTTATATTTAGTTTTTTGTAGGAGAATTTTTGACAAATTCTTGGTTTTTGTGATAAGATATTATTGGCTTTACAAAAAAGCCCAAAAATAAAAATCAAAATATTCTAGCTATAGCAACAAATAGAGCCTTTCAAACTATTAAAATTATTTAATCTTCACTCGCCCTATTTGAAAGCTAGAATCTCATTATTTCAATAAAATCAATTACAATGTATAAACAAAAAAATAGGTATGTTTCTGCTATAAATAGCAGTATTTATGAACAACGATGAACTTAGGAAGTTAATTCCCCCTTCTTATTCAGAGAAGGAAAAAGATGAAATCACTGTGTTAATCAAAGACTTTGCAGAAATGTACCTAAAAATATTAGAAGGAGAGGAGTAATTCTCTTCTTCTCTTCAAGAGTATTATACATACTCTATTTATTTTTATAATTTTAAAATAATATGAAATTAAAATCATTGATACTTTGTAGGGTATCATCAGCAAAACAAGTAAAAGAATGAAATTGACTTCCTTCTCAAGAAAAAAGATGTAGAGATTATTCCGCGGATATTCTGTGAATTGAAGTTGAGAAAGTATTTTATGAAGAATGAATTAGTGGATGAGCCTGAATATTTGAAAGAAAAGGTATTCAGGAAATTTTGAGATATATTGATGAACATACCGAAAATCATTATGTGGTGATATTTGAAGACTTAAATAGGCTTTCAAGAGATATTCAGGTACATAATTTAATTAGGAATGAATTTAGAAGAAGATGAATCGAGTTGCAATGTCCTAATTTTAAATTTGAAGAAACTCCAGCATGAGAGTTGAATGAACATATTTCTGTTGCTGTTTCTCAATATCAAAGAAAGGAAAATAAGCAAAGAGTAAATAATAGAATGAGAGCGAGATTAGAGCAGTGATTCTGGTGTTTTAAAGTTCCTGTATGATTGAAATATGAAGAAGCAGAAAATTGATGAAAAATAGTTGTTCACGATGAAACAATTTGTAAAAAGATAAAACAAGCTCTTGAGAAATTTGCAAATAATGAAATTTGCACATTAGAAAAACTGCTTATTTATTTAAACAAAAAATGAGTAAAGATAAGTTGATTATGAAGAAAATGAAATGTTTTATCTACTGCCACTATTCATAGAATCGCAACAAGCCCCCTATATGCTTGATATCTTGAAGTAAAAGAATGGGGTATACCTCTTATGAAAGCGAAACATAAATGAATCATCTCCTTTCAAACTTTTGAAAGAATACAAAAAAAGCTTATATCCAATTCTCAAGTTGAAAGAAAAATTGAAAGAAATTGTGATAGGCTCGATATTAGTAATCATTTTCCTCTAAGGTGATTTTTGTACTGTAAAAAATCAAAAGCTATGTTGAGCTGAGGATGGAGCAAGTGAAGAAGCAAAAAATTTCCGTATTATACCTTTCCTAGAAAATCTCCTATGCGTTGAAAATCTATCAGTAGAGATAAGATTCATGGTGAATTTGAAAATTTACTACACAACATACACCCTAAAGAAGACTTAATTCAGCTTTTTGAAAAAGCAGTAGAATCATGTATTCAAGAGAAATATGCAGATGACTTGGAATATAAGAAATCTTTAGAAAAAGATTTATCAGATGTAGAGAGAAAAATTGCAAATTTTATAAAGAGATTGTGAGAAACTGAAAATGAAATTTTGATAGAAAATTATGAAAAACAAATAGCGGAACTCGGGACTCAAAAACAGGAAATTTCTAAAAAAATGACACAAGACCTAAAAATTGTTTGAACCCCTTTAAAAAAGAAGCTGGAATTGGTAAGAAATGCCTTAAATATACGGAAAAATAATAACCTCGAAGTAAAGAAACTTCTTATAAAAAACGTATTTCCACAGTGAATTCCTGTTAATGAAAAAAGGAGTGTTTGAACCCCCTCTTTGTCGCATATCTATCAGTCTTTCTCGGAGTGAGAAAAAGGTTTTTGAAAAATGGTGGAGCTAATGGGATTTGAACCCATGTCTTAGAAGGCAAATCAGATACATCTACTATCATAGTTTATTCTGATATTTGAATGAATAGAGAACAAACAAAAACAACATTCAAAAATTTCATTTATCGGTACTTGTATGTACAAAACGAAATCACACCCGATCATACAAGGCTTAGATTAATAATCTATAGTCTCTCCCAAGCAAAGATTCTATAGATGTGTAGCAGGTCAACCGACGCTCATCCCTCAGGAAGGCTACAGTTAGGCTATATTAAATAACTCTAACTACGCAACTGAAACAGCTGCAGGAGAAAATGCACCTTTAACAAAAGAAGCAAGTCCACCTAATCTAGTTTTAGCAATTATGCTTGTCTCTGATTGATTAAGGAAGTCCAAAGACATCTCCCTGATAGCATATAAGACCAGCGAATCTCCTAATAGAAACCAAGATTAGCCCCAAAATATGTATGAGTAGTATATAGTGAAAAAACGAAAAGTAAAGAATTGTTTCTTTCATACTACAAAGTTTCCAGTTCATAGGGAGTCTTTTGATATACCTCATTCACCCAATTCCTAAAAAAGGTTTCAGCATTTGACCTCCATAAAAGTTTAGGAGGACTCGAAGTATCATCATTCTCAAAATAATTCTTTGGTAAATCTATACTCTCTCCCTTCGATTGATCTCTCAAATATTCATTATAGAGAGTATTTCTATCATACTCAGGATGTCCCATAACAAAAACCATAGAAGCATCAGTATTCGCCACAATGTGGATTCAAGCCTCCTGAGACTTCACAAGAATATCTAAATCATCTACCTCGTTAATATCTTCTTCTAATACCTCAGTATGTCTTGCATGTGGACACCAGAATTCATCATCTATTCCTCTGAAAAGGGGATGATCATAGTTCTCATTTTTATGGTTAAATATACCAAACACCTTCTCAGAGACTCTATGCTTTTGAATTCAATAGTGGTGATACAATCAAGCCTGAGCTCACCAACAAAGAAAAAGAGTAGAGGCTACTTTTTCTTTCAAAATATCCATTATTTCTGTCAGCTCTTTCCAATATATTACATCTTCAAAATCAAATTTCTCTACTGGTGCTCAGGTAATTATAAAACCATCTAATCAGGTTTTCATGACATCTAAAAAATCTTTGTAAAAGAAATCAAGATGGGATTTATTTGTATTTTTTGGTTTATAGGAGGTCGTTTTTATAAAAACAGGATCTATTTGCAATGGTCAACTTCATATCATTCTGAGAATTTGAGTTTCTGTTTCTATTTTTCTCGGCATGATATTGAGTATCCCAATTCTTATAGGTCTTATTCTTTGATGCTCTGCCCTATCATCTGACATCACAAATACTCATTCTTTCTTCAGTTCATTATAAGCAGGGATTTTCGAATTTAACTTTATTGGCATAATGGTATATTAAGAGGGTAAAAACGGCACTAAAAAACTCTTCCCTATATCAGAAGAGTTTTAATACATTTCAGCAATACTAAAAATACTATCTCTTCGACATAGGAAAGTTCATGCACATCATCATAGATTGAGAGTATTTATATATCATCAGTAATATTTTTTATTTATATTATCTCTACCAAGATATACGTTTTTATCGTTTTGTAAAATGTTTTTATCTCTTCCCTCTCTTCAACTCAATAATCATATCCCTCAGTTCAGCAGCTTTCTCATACTCAGTATTTGCAGCCGCTATATCCATCTCCAACTCTAGTTTGGAGATTTCTTTTTTGATATCCTGTTTATCGAGAAGTGCATAATCTTTTTTCTTTGTATTTATTCACATATCCTTTATCTGACTAAATATAGTCGTTGGACTAATCTTATGCTTTTTATTATACTCATCTTGTAATCATCTTCTGTAGTATGTCAGATCAATAGCCTTTCTCATAGCCTCAGAAATAACAAGACCGTCTTCATTTATTAGTTTTCACTTATCTAATCTATATAACTTTCATAAATATATATTATCCTCTTCAAAAACTAATTTTCCTTTTTTTTCTTCCTTTTCCAAAGGAAGTACCTCGGAATGAAGTGGAGAGGGGATGGATTCTTTATATTGTTCTGAATACATATATACCTTCCCATGTTCATTTCTTGCAGCACGACCAATAATCTGTATGAGTGCAGAAGTCGATCTCAAAAATCATTGTTTATCTGCATCAATAATGGCAATCTTAGAAACCTCAGGAAGATCCAGTCATTCCCTCAAGAGATTTACTCATACAATAACATCGATTTTTCATTCTCTCAGCTCTTTGAGTATCTCCAATCTTTCGAGTGTTTCTACTTCACTGTGCAAATACTTTACTTTTACTCCATTTTCGATCAGATAGTCTGCAAGCTCTTCACTTGATCTCTTCGTAATCGTAGTAACCAGCATTCTCTGATTCTTTGCTACTACTTCTGAGATATTTTTCATCACATCATCTACCATAAAATCCATAGATTTCAATATAATTTCTGGATCAAGAAGTCAGGTTGGACGAATCACTTGCGGTATAACTCTGCAAGTTTGGGATGACTCCCAGGCTCCATGCTTCACTGGATCAAAATCAAAGAACTTTTCTGGTTCCTCGCAACTTTTGGTTATTTCATATTGTGATGGAGTTGCCGATACTGCAACAATTTGTTGTATTTTATTTTCAAATTCTTCAAACTTAAGAGGTCTGTTATCCATAGCTGAGGGAAGCCTAAAGCCATTCTCCACCAAGTTCTCTTTTCTTGCTCTATCTCAAGCATACATTCATCCAATTTGTGAAAAAGTCATATGGGATTCATCCACAAAACATAAAAAATCCTTTGGAAAATAATCCATAAGTGTAGCAGGTGCCATTCCTGACTTTCTCCCATCTAGATACCTTGAGTAGTTCTCTATTCCATTTACATATCATACTTCTTGCATCATCTCCAGATCATATTCTACCTTTGTTTTGAGTCTCTCATACTTTAATACATCTCAGAGGTCTTCTTTGAAGTATTTTAATCTTTCATCTAATTCTTTTTTTATATCTGGTAAAATTGACTCAATCCTATCCTTGGTCGTTACCGTATGTTTCGCTGGAAATACTACTACATCTTTCATGTATTCATAGACTTCACCCGTAAGATAGTTTCTACTTGATATCTGACTCACTTCATCTCACCAAAACTCTATAGTGACTACTGTTTCACTACTTGATGGATATATCTCTAAAATATCACCCTGTACTAGAAAATTTCAAGGCTTAAAGTCAGCATTTGCTCTTTTGTACTGAATGGACACTAATTGTTTGAGAAGGTCTTCTATCTTGTACTCTTTTCCTACTTCTATACTAAAAACTTGATCCTTATATGCCTCTATATCTCATATACCATAAATACAACTCACACTTGCAACGATAACAACGTCCTTTCTTGAAAGAAGGTCCTGAGTCGCTGCATGACGAAGTCTATCAATCTCTTCGTTAATGGTCGCTTCTTTTTCTATGTAGGTATCAGTTTTTGCGACGTATGCTTCTGGTTGATAATAATCATAGTACGAAACAAAATAGTGAACTGCATTATCAGGGAAAAACTCTTTGAACTCTTGTGCTAACTGAGCAGCAAGTGTTTTATTGTGAGCAATAATAAGAGTTGGTTTTTGTACTTTTTCTATAATATTTGCCATAGTAAAAGTCTTCCCACTTCAGGTTACTCACCAAAGTGTTTGAAAATCAGATCAAGCGTCTATATTTCCCATAATCTCTTTTATAGCTTGAGATTGATCTCAAGAAGGAGAGTATTTTGATTTGAGTTCGAACATAATTATATTTTGTTAATTTCTACTCCTTTCAAAAAATACTTTATAATCATAGAGAATGTCCATCCTCTATCTACGAAATACTGAACTCAGGTACCAGCAACTCAGATACCATGTCAGAGTCTCTGTTTTCACTGGCCACCTGGATCCCTTACTCATATAAGAAAAGGGAATCTCTCAGGGTGGGTACAGTCTGGAACTCACTTTGCAGTCCTACAAAACTCTATAAAATCTTTTGTTTTCCCATCACTACTTGAAAAATACCAAGGCTTTATAAGTTCTCCATCATTGGTTACTATAAGGTCTTTTGTTTCTTCTACAATTTTATTTACATTTGGACTTCTCTGTTCTAATCAAAAACCAAGATATCTCTGAAATACATTTGGATCATCAGAAGCTTGGTACCATTCTCCAACAAATTTTTCTGCTTTAGTCATATACCATCTTGCATAAGTTCTCGCGAGAATAATGATAGTTTTTATTTTCTCTTTATGTATAGAATCACTTACCTCTCAAAGTCATTTTAAATAATCGCTAAGAAACAATTCATTTACTACTACTAGTTCGTTTTCTTTTTCTCAATAAGCTTCCTTTTGGTAAAGAACTATATCTCACTTAAATTTATTATCATTATACCTTCCTTTTGTGTCCCAAGTAGGTACTCTGTCCCAAGAGGATATAGTAAGAAATAAATCTTTTGGTGACCTAACTCTGAAGAAATTACCAACTCAAAAGTCAGTTACTTCTTTTTGATTTAAATACAGTTGAGAACCTGTAAAGCTTAGATTTAAGTTAAACTTTTTTTCAGTTTTACATGCTTGTGTATTACACTCTTCAAAAGTCAGTATATATTCTTTTCATTCTTTTCCTATTTTTGGGGTATATTTTCATTTTACACTGATGTCGATACTATCATTTTTAGGGTAACTTAACTTTACTCTAATTCTATTATTCTCATCAAAACTACCAGTTCCGAACTTTGTTTTTAAGGCTATTTTGGATAGTTTATCAATATTTTTTTCGTTTCTGGTTTCTTCAATATTTAGTATGATTTCCTTTAGATTGGATAGTATTTTCAAATTCTTACCATTTTTCGTGGTATCTAGTTTTTCTTCTATAATAGCTAAAAATCGTATCAACTTATCTTCCGATACTCAAAAAAGTATTTCTTCTAACTTTTCCATAGAAAAGTTACTGGCCTTCGCTGAAGTATCAATCAACTTTTTTCTGAGTTTCTGCATTTGTTCATACAGCTCATCTCAGGGACAATTTGTATGTCAAGCATCTCTATGTCATATAATCGGGTAGTCATAAGTAACATCTAATGGCTTTGCATCACATTCATCAGATCAGATGCACCATTTAAAAGAAGGAACTTTCTTATTAAAATCTATATCGTATTTTTTTCATAAATGTTCAACAAGCTTTTCAAGGGATTGATACTGAGATTCTGAAATTGGTGTTTTATCATAATTTCATATAAGTGCAATCCCTACTGTTCATTGGTTATTCCACTTATCATGAGCTCATACTACATAATCCCCTCCTGCTCTTCATTCAAAAATTTCTCCTTCTAGTCAAATAAGGAAGTTATATCCTATATCTCACCATTTTCTCTGTAACGCATGATACTTATATATCTTTCTCATAGCTTCATAAGAATCATTATAGATACTATCTGTATGATGTATCACTATCGAAGTTTTCTTCTTACTTTTAGCAATAGGCCAAGCAAGCTTCCTGTCTCACTCAAATTTCTCTACACTAGAAATACTAAATATATCGCTGAAGTCAGTGACCAGAAAATCATTCGCAATTTTTGTTTTTTCGGCCCTTTTTAAAGCTTCAACTTTTTCTGCTTCAGTAAGTTCTTTTTTTGGAGCTTTATCCCAGCTATCAAGTATTTCTTTCCACTCTAATGAATCAAGGTACCTATAGCTCTCATCCGCTCACCATTCACTTCTTGAAATTATTTTTATATCTTCACTTGCAAAAGCTGAACTACAAAATAATAAAAACAAAAAAACACTCCCCAAAATTTTACTCATTTCACTTTTTATGATAAAATTAATAATAGTTACCTAAAACCTAGAATAACCATGCATAGACACACTAAAAAATTCCTTTTGAAAATATTTACATTGAGTACTTTTATTGTGCTTCTCTTTAATATATGAGATAATCTCTTAAATGCAAGTATTTCAAGCACAAAAAGTACCCAGAACAAGCTAACTTTTAAGAAAGCAAATAATAATTGACTGGGGAAAACTTGAGTAGCAATTGCTACAAATATATGAACGAATCATAAAGAAGGTGATAAGTTAGCGAGTTCTATATACAAAGAAATCCTATCAATAGAAGAGGCATTATCTGGTGATGCTTCACAATCAGCTGATATTATATGAGATAATATGAATACAATAAAAGAGTACTTAAGTATTCTTAAAACGGATCCAAAAGTAATAATAAATTCAACCTATGATAAATCTTCTACTCTCAATGCATATGTAGATCAACTTGAGTTTCGATACAAAAACTGAGTTTCAAATCAAAAAAACCTTATAAAACAAAGAGATATTTTTATCGCAAGTATGACAAACTCTGCAAACGAAATAGAAAGCTTAAAATCTAAAATTTCTCTTGATTTTGGAAATTCCAATGTAAATGGGAGTTTAGAAAACATAGATACGTATCTAGAGCTAAAACAAAAGTTTAATTTTGCAAAAATATACGTGACCTATATAAACCAGTTTCTCAATCAATATAACTTTCTCAATAACTATGCAAGAGATCTTGCTTGAGTACTCGTAGCGAACAAAGATGCTATTATCAGAGATGCCTATGTAGTCATTCCTAAAACAGGGTGAATTGAAGCACTGAAGAAATTTGATTTGATTTATGAACAGTAAGAAATAAATTATACCGTTATAAACGGAGCAAATACGAGTCTATTATTCTCATTTTTCATAAAATCCTCTGGGAGAAAATCTAGATTTACTTCACTTCTATATCAGGCATTCCCACGTTGTATCATCTTGTAACCTACTGTTTTGATTTTATATGAGACATCATATCTATCACAACTTCTTGGGCAAACATCATCGGTTGCATAGTACCCCCTACTTGGATTCTCAACAGCACTGGTATCACAGAGTCTTCCAGTGAAAATAAGAGCCCAAGGGTAGTATACATCCACTCATATATCTCATTGAGAAAGATTCGAAAAGAGTGCTGACCTTTTTTCCATATAATCAAGTGCCACTCTCCCGATTCAAAATTTATTCAAGAAGTTCTGATATATATCAAGACTTACTTCTGAACTGTTATAAAATTTGAGTTGCCATTTCACGATTTCTTCTCTGAGCTTGAGCTTTTCTTGTTCCGTTTTATTCCTTATGAGTTCTCCAGCTGGATGAGCTTCATATCAAAAAGTATCGATAAGAGGAGTTTTGAGAAGTTTATGAATCACTCTCCCGAAAGAAATTTTGAGGTTCGTATATTTAGTATTTAGTAATCTAAGTACTCAAAAGTCATTTACCACTACTTCTATAGGGTTCTTTATTTGTAGGTCATTCAGAAAAGCGAGTCACTCCTCGAGTCTCGCCATCATTTTATCTCATACATATGGAGTCACCAGTGTAAAAGTCCTCACGGTATGTGGTGGAAAATTTTTATTAAATTCTTTGAAGTTTTCGATTGCTTTTTCTATTTCTTTTACAGTAGGAGCAAGGTATTCACAATTATCACTTCCATAATATATTCCATCAACTTTATTAAATGCTTCTGATCAAAGCTTCTTTTTTATTTCCCTAATTGCCATGAAATTTATCTCATATTGAGGAGAAATGCTTTCTGCCAACTCCCCTGGAAAATTTTCCATGAAAAAAGAAGATATATCTCTATCTTTTTTTCATTGAGAAAGAATGTTTCATTCATTTAACAATTTAAAGTATTCTTTGTTGGTTCCTATGTGAATAAAGAGTTTCATTTTTTATCAGTATTATACTTCTAAGATTTTTGTAAGTTCTCATCTATTATGCAAAGAAGATATTTCAGTGTATCATCCTAGAAAATTTTCTTTTTGTATTTCTCATGCAAATACCTGAGGGACAGTGTAGCTTCCTGTAATATCCTGTATTTCTTCAAAATATCCCTCGTCTGATGTAACGTCTCTATTTTCATACTTTACTCAGAGGGAATCTAACAAACTCAAAGCTGCATGACAGTAGGGACAATACCCTTTTGTAATTATATTTACTTTCACCTGAAGAAATTTATATATTAATGATATTATTGTATAAAATCAAAGAAAAATAGCAAAAAAAAGAGATGGATTAGAGAGTGAGTCCAGCTTCTTTATTACGATCATCTAAAAATACAGGTATAGGTCATCACCTTCAGGCTTCAGCTACTCTATCGACAAAACGTCTTCCTATTGCCAACAATTCTTCAATAGTCATTAAAGTATTAGACTGTATAATCACTATATGGTCTTTTCTATCTAAAGTGTGTGCAATAGTACAATCTTTCTTTTTATTTTTAATGATATGACGCCAAGACATTCACTGCATTTTATAAATATCCTTTTCTCGTTCATCAAAAGTAATATCAAAATCATTTTTATTACAAAAATCCTCCAGGCTTCTCATATTCTCCAAACAAGGAACTTGAAGAGATGTCTCAAGAAGATTTTTAAAAGCTTTCCTATAATCCTCTACTAATTTTTTTGAATATCAATTCAAGTCTAAGTGATTCAAAACTATCTTTACTTTGCGATTATTGTTCCTAATCATACTATCAAAATCACTCTGATCCAAGAAATCTTTTCAACTAAAATCATCACCTCATCCTTTCATATTAAATACCATATTTTTATAAAAATTATAAATAAAAAATGATTTTCGAACAGTATATTCTAATTACCTAAAAGTCAATAATTCTTTGATTATTTTTTTTGTATCTTCTGGACTATCAACTTTTTTCGTATCTATTCCTGTTTTTACCACAACGTAGTCATTTCAACCAGGGAAAAGAGCATCTCAAACATACAGTATCTCTTCTTTTTCGAAACCATACAACTCAATCGTTTTAATCACTCAATAAGACTTATCTATTCATTTTTTCATAATATCTATAGAAGTAGTACCTCATATTCACACAGAAAATTCTTCTAATTCATCTGCAACATAATCTAGAATTTGCAATCTCTTTTTTTTATCGGTATCCCAATCTTTTTTCTCTTCTAATGGTGCTTTTTGTCATAAAGCAGAATAAGTTACTTGTGTTCCTCATCTGTTCTCTAATATTTCTCACCAGGTCTTTTTTGGCTGTAATTGCAATTCTCATATGGCTTTATTTAGTACATTCTCAATATGCTCTATTTCTTCTTCTGTGAGCTTCATGGCATATTTTTCTTTCCAATCTCATCATTCATTGAGAAACATCTTTGCTCCACAGGTCGGAAAAAGAATTAAATTTTCTAAATTTGCACTATCACTTAATTCTGAGACAACTTGGTACTCTATATTATTTAACATTCCTCAAGTAATAATGACTACTTTATATTTATCTAACAGCTGTTCAAATAACTCTACCATTTCTCTATCTGCTTTATTTTTAGCTGGACAGAGGGTATCATCCTGATCGAAAAAAATTATTTTATACATATGTGTTTTATTTTTTTAAATTTTAATAATGGTTATCTTAACAAGTAGAGTTTTTATATTCCTCTAGCCTCTCCTTGGTAATCATTTTTCCAGCTTCTACTCAAGGCTGATCAAATGCATTGACTTGAAGTAATTCTCACAAAATAGCTACCTGTGTTTCAAAAAACACAATAAGCGCTCAGAGAGTTTCTTCATCAAGTTTCTTTATTCTTATAGTATAGGTAAGCTTTCAAGTATTATCTATAGATTCTTGAGTACCAGATTTTGATGCCTTCATAAGATCTCAAAACGATATATTTTCCTGAGAAGATATTTTACAATCAACTCAAAAGTCATCTCACTCTAAAAAAATTATGAGCTTATCATTTGGACCTTCGCAATATAACTGCAATTGAGAATGTTGATCAGTAACTCACTGAGAACAACCTAGTGTAATTCATTTTCCATTTTTTCCCAAACTCTCTCATATAAGCTGTTTATACCATTGAGAGAAGAAAGAAAGATTTGAAATATAGGGAAAGAAGATAGTAATATTGTTACATAACTCTCTATAAGAATGATATTGGATCAATGCGGTCAGAAGTGCTTTATTTTCTCAAATATCTTTAGAAAATAAACTTTGTTTTATATTTTCTACTCACATGAGAAGCTTTTTAATATTAACTCAAGTAAAGGCAAGTGGTAGAAGTCAAACATCCGTAAGGACTGAAAACCTTCATCAGATATTTTCTGGAATATCAAATACAGACAATTCGTTTTTCAATGACTCTTTCTTCAGGTATGAGTTTTCTCCTGTAATAATAACAAAGTGTTTTTTAATATCTAACCCTTTCTTTATTATCTCAGAGGAAAAGAAATTATACTGGGCCATAGTTTCTATAGTAGTCCCTGATTTGGAAACAACAATAAAGAGTGTTTTTTTTAAATCTAATATTTCAGTTATGTTTTGTATTTCAGTTGGGTCTACATTATCAAGTACATGAAGCTTTGGATACCCTCATCTTTTTTCTTTCGAAAGTTCGTTATAGTATTTTCATTTCACTGCTTGAAAAATAGCCTTTGTTCAGAGTGCACTCCCTCATATTCATAGTACCACCACACTATCAAACTGTTTTTTATTTTCTTCAACAAACTCTGATATTTTATCAACTCATTCATATTCATCAACATTCAGAAAATCTAGACATCAATCTTCATATTTTCTCTTTATTTCTTCAATAGTCATATCTATTTCAGAATGATATTTTGTTTCAAGAAATCATTCTGAAATTCAATTATTATTTCATAAATTTATACCTATCATATGAATTATAAGTTTAATTTTTTAATAAAGTCAATAAATTCATCTTTTACTTCTTCATGTTTCAGTGCGTATGCAATAGTAGCTTTAAGAAAACCTATCTTGCTTCATGTATCATATCTATCTCACGCTATATTTACTCCATAAATATCTTTTTCTTGTCTCATAAGTTCAAAAGCATCTGCTAATCGTATTTCTCAAGTATGCTTCTTATCACAAGCTTTTTCTAAATACTCAAATATATCATGATTCAAAACATATTTTCCTACTACTCCATGTCTGGATGTCGTTTCTTGTACTTTTGGTTTCTCTAGAAATCTATCAACCACAAAGGCATTTCCATCCATAGTATTTGACTCGATAATTCCATACGATGATACTTCAGAATCACTTACGGGTATAGTTGCTATTACTGGAGAATTTTTTCTATTGTATACGTCAACTAATTGACTTGCAGCTGATTGTTCAGAGTCAATGATATCATCTCAGAACAGCACTAAGAAAGGCTCGTCTCACAGAAAAGATTTTACTCTGAGAATTGCCTCTCAATCACCTCTTGGATATGGCTGCCTTACGTAGACTATATTTGCCATATTGTTCAGAAGTTTCACTTTTTCTAAGCTCTCAAACTTATTCGAGCCTTCTAGCTTCTTTTCTAACTCAAAATTTGAATCAAAGTGATCTTCTATCGCCCTTTTATTTCTTCATGTCACTATAATAATATCTTCACATCAAGCAGAAATTGCCTCCTCTACCAAATATTGCATTATCGGTTTATCTATAAGTGGAAACATTTCTTTTGGAAGTGCTTTTGATGCTGGAAGAAATCTCGTTCCAAATCAGGCAGCAGGTATAACACATTTTTTAATTTTTTTCATAGTTTTTTATAAAAATTTAAATTCTTTGATCAAATAAGTTCAATGTCTCATCATCTTGAATATGAAACCATTTTCCATTATGGAAATATGCCTTTGCTTTATTCGTTTTGACAAAATTAGGAAAAAAGCTCCCCTCTATTTTTGAATTATCTATAGAGTCAGGAAGTATTTCAATATTCATCAAATATACTCCAGCATTTATAATAAAAGAAATATCTTCTCTATGTAATGGCTTCTCAACAAACCCTACTATATTATTTCCTTCTAGTTTTATATTTCCATAGCCCTGAGAGGCCTCAATAGTTTTTACAATGATAGATAAGTACTGACTATTGGTATTATGATAATATATGAAGTCTGTGAGATTTAAGTTATGTAAATAATTATCTCAAAGTATCACTAAGCATTTATTTGTTCTGAGTGTTTTTGAACACTCAGAAATAACCTTTTGGCTTTCATCTTGTTCATCAAAATCACTGAAAGTGATATCTACTCAAAAACTTTTATTCTTTAGAAAGTCTTTTATTTGTTCTTTTTCATATCATACTGCAATAATACACTTCTCTATATTTGCCTGTTTAAGAGACTGTAGGTGTTTCTCAATCAATGTTTTTCCATCAACTTTTATCAAGCATTTCGGAATATCTAATGGGTAGCTTCCATCGTTCCACTTCTTTTCATTTGCTACAATAATGGCTCAAAGATCTTGTCTGAGTTTCAGTCACTCTCATACCAAACTCTCTATAACGTGAGATCTATTCTTAAAGTTTACCCTATCCACCTTTTCGTCTACTTTTTGCAAAAGCTCGCTTCGAATAGATATAGTAATCTTTTCTTTATTTGTCATTTTCTTATTTCATAAATAGATAAGAATATTTATAATGTAATACTATTTTTAGAAATAACAAGTAAAAAGTATGAACTTATCATACTTTTATATTATACTTAAATTTCTCAAAATAAAATACATTGATAAAAATAAAAAAATAAAACTTTAGTATCATATAATATATGTCTGAAAGAGAAGCTAACTAAAAGAGGCTGCAAATTGCAGCCTCTTTTTTACTTATTTTTCCTATCCTCAAAAGTTAAATTACGCATATACTCAATATATCACTTATCGTATTCTTTTCTCAATTTTGCCCATTCTTCAAAATATTCTTCCCATTTAGGATTATTTTTTTCTTTATATATTTGATATAAAAATTTATATATATGCAACCCTGTATCTAATTGAACTTTCTTAAAATCCTTATTTAGTATAGCTCACTCATATGCAACCATAGCATTAATATATTTTTTTTCTTTGAAATAAGTATTTCATAACAATATATTTGTATGCATTACTAGAAAATCATCTTTCTCTCATCATTCAGTATATTCACTTTTTAAAGCCTCTAGCAACTCAATAAACTTCTCATTTCCAATTTTACTTACTATTGCATTATTCCTCATTACTTTCTCAAGTCACATTTCTCTATAGGCTTCTATTTTTTGTGTTTCAGTCTTGAGTCCTTTTATTTCTTCCTGGAAATTAAAAGCTTCTGGTTGTTTTTCAGGGGTTGAAACAGCTTCAGTGGTAGTAGGTTTTTCAGGAGCCATCTGTGAATTGTATTATGAAGATAAATATACTCTTTATTTTACCATATTTAAATACTTATAGCAAAAAAGAGAGGAAAATATTTCCTCTCTTTTGTTATACCTCGAATCTATTAAATAAATTCTCTCATTTCTCTGTAACCTTAAATACTTCTTTTCTACTTCTCAACTCTTCTAATTTTCATTCTTCTAACTGCTCTGAGTATTTATCTAAACCTATTTTTCCAAATAGCTCTGACATCTTTTCTGGGAAAAAGGTGTAGAGACAGAGTCAAACTTGTCTCAGAGATTCTGCCACTGTAAATAGTACTTCTTTGGTTTCCTCAACTCTTGTCTCATCTTTTATCATTTTCCAAGGTTCGTTTTCATCAACATACTTATTCACGATATCTAGAAAGTGAAAAGCATCATCTAAACTACCTTTTAAACTGAAATTTCTAAAGTTTAGGTCAAAGTTTTCATTTAGAATACATATATCTTTTGAAATTATTGGAGCCACTTTTGAATCAAGTTTTCAACTTCACTTCAATGTAAGAACCACTACCCTATTCACTAGGTTCCCTAGATTGTTTGCAAGCTTTGCATTGTAGGTCAGAAGAGCCTGTTTTTGATCAAAATCACCATCCTGTCAGATATTGAAGCTTGAAAGAAGATAGAGACTCAGAGCCTCCATAGAAAATTCCTTTGAGTATGCAACCGGATCAATTACATTTCCAAGAGATTTTGACATCTTATGTCAGTCCACGGTAAAGAATCAAGTGGTAAGGATTTGCTTTGGTGGTTCATATCATATACTCATAAGCATTGCTGGCCAATAAATAGCATGGAAACGAATAATATCTTTTCCAACTACATGAAGACTTGCTGGCCAAAAATCAGATTCATCTTTAAAATCAGCGCTCTGTTTGTCTCAGGCTCTACTGTATCTACATGATGTTATATAATTATAAAGAGCATCATACCAAACATAGGTAACTTGTGTTTCATCAAAAGGAAGCTTTACTCAAAATTTATTCGTTTCCCTAGAAATTGAAAAGTCCTCTAAGCCTCTTTTTACAAATGCTTTCACCTCATTAAATCTATCACCTGGAACTACAAAATTAGGATTCTTTTCATAGAATTCTAAAAGTTTATCCCCATATTTACTCAGTTTAAAAAAATAATTTTTTTCTTTTATCACATCAGGTTCTTTCAGATGATCTGGACATACTTTTTTCCCATCTTTTTCTATGAGATCGTCATCTTTCTTAAACGCCTCACATCATACACAATACATTCATTCATACTCTCATTCATATATATCTCAGTTATCGTATGTTTTTTGTAAGACCTCTCTCACAAACTCATGGTGTCTTGGTTCTGTTGTTCTGATAAAGTCAGTATAGTCTATCCCTAATTCATTCCAAACTGATTGATGCGCTTCAGCCATTTCATCAAGGTACTTCATAATATCCATTCATTGATTCTCTGCCTCTTGCAAAGACTTTTGAGAATTTTCATCTACTCCCGTAGTAAACCTGGTTTCTTTTCCTCTTATTTTATTATATCTCGTAATAGTATCTGCAATGAGTGAACTATAAAAATGTCCAATATGAGGAACTCAATTTACATAATAGATAGGAGTAGTAACGTAGAAATTATCTTTTTTTGGCATTAAAAAACTATTTTAAATAATAATATTCAAATAGTTTAGTTTCTTTTCAGTTTTTGTAAAGAAAATCTATCTCTCAAGGAGTAATTCAAGTATTCCTTATTCCTCATGGCGAGCAATAAACTTCTTTCCGCAACTTAAACAATAGTTTGCTTTTTTAGTATTCTTTATTCCACATCTCATACATTCTTTCACCCTCCTACTTTTCATAAGTACTCTTTGATTCTCTGCTGTCTCCATAAATACCATAATAGTCACTGCTGACCCAACTGCTAATAATAATGGTCATAGGAATACCACTATACTTCAAAATAGCTTTCAAAGTGGACTTATAGGATACATATCACCAAATCATACTGTTGTCATAGTCACTAATCCCCACCATAGAGTCATTGGAATAGAGGTAAACTTTGTTCAAACAAGATCTTTTTCTACATAATATACAAGAAAAGAATCAAAGAGCAAAACTATCATAAATAGTATTAACACTGCTTTGTACTCATCTCCATAGTCTCTCAGAGATTTCACAAAGCCAGAGGTAAGTGGAATCTTTTTTATAAATCTTAAAATCCTTAAAACTCTCAGTAGTCTTAACACCTTTCAGAAGTTTCATAAAGTAACAAATCAAAAGAAAAATGGAAGAAAAGATAACAGGTCGACCAGCCTATGGGGGTTCGCAAAAAAGTGCAGTTTAGATCGTGACTTTATTAATCTATATACATATTCTATAGCAAGTACTATCGAAATAAAAGCATCTAATATAAAAAAAGGCTTTGCTAAAAAGATATTTAAATCATCAACCGTTTCTAGCATCAGAACAAATATAAAAACTACCACCAAAAAACTGATGATTTTATTCAGACAAAGTCATAAGACATTATTTTCATCATCTAAGAAATTATCATATTTTTCCTTATCATAAGAGAAGTACTTATCAAGTTTTTTAAACATATATATTTTTACCAATAATCATTTTTATAGTAACATATACAGAGAAAAAACGCAAAATATAGCTACTTTTTAGATATATTACCCAAAGCTTCCAATCTTTTTAAAACGGTTGGGTGTGAATAATGAAAGAATTCATAGAGTGGATGAGGAGTTAGGTTAGATAAATTATTCCTTGATAACTTGATAAGAGCTGATTGTAATTTCTTTGCATCATAGTTTTGTCCAGCAAATTCATCTGCCTGATATTCATTTCTTCTTGATAAAACATTTCAAAGGAGTCACAAAACAATAGATATTGGTGTAAATAGTATACCAAATGCTACCGCTGCTACCCAAAAACTCCCTGTTTCAGCTCATAGCGCTTGAGAAACTTGATCATATTTTAAGGCAATTGAAAATATGAATAACATAAATCAAGTTTGCACTGTCGAAAATGCTAACATTTGTAGAGTATGTTTTCTTTTGTAGTGACCAATCTCATGAGCGAGGACTCATACTAATTCTGTAATCGTAAGATCTTTTATAAGTGTATCATAGAGTACTATTCTCTTCTTATGACCAAATCCAGAAAAGTATGCATTTGCTTTTGAACTCCTTTTACTCCCATCAATTACAAAGATATTATCAAGCTTGAATCCAACTTTCAGTGCAAATTTTTCTATCTCATCTCTGAGTTTTCATTTTTCAAGTGGTGTTTGTTTATTAAAGAGAGGTACAATGACACTCGAGTAAAACATCATCATAAAAACTGAAAAAAATGTAATTATAATCCAAGTATATATCCAAAACATATTCCCAGAAATAGAGTATACCCAAACTATAAGAGCCAATAACAATCATCAAATGAGAGCCGTGAGTAACAAAGACTTTATAAAGTCTGTAAAAAATATTTTTTTCGTCATTTTATTGAATCAAAATTTTTCTTCTATTACAAAAGTTGAATAATAAGAGAATGGTAAACTGATAAGTGTTTGTAGAAAAACAATAATACCAAAAAAATATAATGATAGTAGAATATCACTCTCTGAAAATTGTCTTACAAATCAATCTAAGTATCAAAAACCTCAAAATACGAGAACAAAAAATAAAATGAAGAAAGAAAACACTCAAGAAAGAGTAGAAAAACTATATTTTGTTCTTTCATATTTCATTGATGTACTATATTTCTCCTTATCATAGATACCTTCTGCTTCTTTTGGTAATCTATCACTCCAATTAAGGGTATTTAAGTATGCGATACTCTTTGTTAAGACAAATTCAAAGATAAATAATCAAAGTATAATATAAAAAATAGTTTCTGCTCTCATAAATATATTTTTATTAACATAATAATAGAAGTAGAATAATTGTTTTTAGATTGAAAGCAAATTTTAAGGCTTTGAAAAAAAGAAGCACAAAAAAAGAACCTTATTTTGTTAAAAATAGGTTCCATCAGGGGAAGAGGGTACTTTGTACGTACCTCAACTTCCCCCTTCATCACAGTGCCCATGTCTCATTTAGGTTACACTGCTTTCACTGATTCTTATCGATCTAACTACCCCAATTTTGCTTTTGTATGCTGACCTCTGTCAACGGAGTTTAAAGTTGATTACCGTGTAATCCAACTATAGATCTAGACATTAAGCTTATGATTAGAAAGTCAAAATTACCTTATGAAGTCTGTATATATTTATGTATTATACGCTTCATACTTAAGTACTTTAATACGAAAGAGTTTTACCTTTTTGTATAATCCTTGTTAATATTTCTATCATCTTTAATATAGTTTCTATACTATATCGATTATACAATCCGTACGGTAACGTTATGATCATTCATTATTCATGAAGCTCAAATTTGATAAGAATCAATGCTCTCTAAACTGACGAGAGAAGAGAATTATATTTAAATAATAATAAATGTCAAACAATAAATATAAAGCAAGCACTATTTCGCTTTATATAAAGCAAACAACGCCCATTGATTTTATTGTAATTTATTTTATAGTATATTTAGTGTATAATATTTTTGTACAGAAAAGACCTAATTTTTCTCTACCCTACTTCCATCTCTTCCATCAACAATCTTATATCACATACTTTGAATCTCATCTCTGAGTCTATCTGCTCACTCAAAATCTTTTTCTTCTTTTGCTTTATTCCTTAATTCTAGTTTATCTAGGACTTCAGTAGGTACTAATATTTCTTCAAGAATAGAAAAATCAAGTATTCATAAAACCTGGTTATAAGTCCTAAATACATCAAGAATAGAGTTTTTCTCTTCTGACGAAAAAGCATTCTCAGATACTCATGTATTTACGTATTTGATAAACTCATGAAATACTACGAGTGAATCCACTATATTAAAATCATCTTCAAGGTAATACATATAATTCCCTATAAAGTCTTGCATCGAATCTCTAAAATCTCTATCTATACCTGTCTCTTGAGTATTATAGTTGTGTATATTTTTAAGAGTTTCATCTATGCGATTAATAGCATTAAAATTTGCTTCGAGTTTATCAAAACTAAAGTCTATACTTTCTCTAAATTTACCATTTATAAACCCTAATCTAATAGCTCTATATAATACTGAAGTATTAGTACTGCTAAATTTTTCTTCTAAATCTTTTAATGTATGAAAATTTCATAGACTCTTACTCATTTTTTTTCCATCTACCATAAGATGACCTGAATGTAGCCAGTATTTAGAAAATTCTTTTCTTGAACACGCTTCAGTTTGAGCTATTTCATTTTGGTGGTGTGGAAAAATAAGATCCTCTCATCACATATGAATATCTATTTGAGGTCAAAATGCTTTCATGCTACAGGCACTACATTCTATGTGCCATCCTGGTCTTCATTTTAATATTTTTTTCTCTTCTCAAATTTCAAACTCTTCTTCCCAGAAGTTTTCTCCATCTTCTTCTTTCCAAGATTTCCAAAGAACGAAGTCACTTACAGAATCTTTTTCGTATTCATCGTTATCAACTCTCGCATTCGCTTTGAGTTCCTTCATATCTAGGTTTGCTAATTTTCAGTATTTTTTAAATTTTGAAACTTTGTAATATACACTGTTATCATCTGCTATGTATGCAAATCCTCTTCTCAGGAGTGTATTAATCATTCTTACCATTTCTGGTATGAGGTCAGTAACTTTTATTATATTGTCAGCTTGGTCAATACCGAGTTTTTCTATATCTTCTAAAAATACTTCTGTATATTTTTCAGTAAAATCTGATAGTTTTTCACCAGCTGCTACAGAATCACGAATCGTTTTATCATCTACATCAGTAATGTTCATGGTTGTTTTCACTTGATATCACAAAAACTTCAAAGATTTTATTACAATATCTTCAAATACATAGGTTCTTAGGTTTCCAATATGTGCGTGATTATAGACCGTTGGTCCACAATAATATACCTTCACTTCACGATCACTGAGCGGTTTAAATGTCTCTTTTTTTCTACTTTGAGTATTGTGAATTTGCATTTTTTTTCTTTTTTCTTTTAGGACTAAAAACCAGTTCTGATGCTTTTGCAGGAACGGCATAATTATTTATTTGACCATCTATCACTATATTTGGTCAACTTTTACATTGTCATAGACACATACAGTCTTCAATAATAACATTCTCTTTATTCAAGAATTTTTTATCATTTTCTAATCTCGTCACCACGTATTCCCTAAACCTCTCTGTACAGGTTTTTCATTTACATACTTGTACTTTCATAATTTTTTATAATTAACATATACTCTTTTTCTTATATCTTTATACCTATTTTTTGAAAAATTCAAAAAAATATTTGATTATTCCCATTTTTTCATATAATACCCAAGCTATATCAGAAATATACACATGCCGGGATAGCTCAGTGGTAGAGCAGAGGACTGAAAATCCTTGTGTCGCAAGTTCAAATCTCGCTCTCGGCACCATTATATAAAAAACTATACATGATACTAGCATGTATTATTTTTTTATCAAATATTTACGCGGGGGTGGTGAAATTGGTATACACGCAGGCTTGAGGGGCTTGTGAGCCTAGCTCGTGAGGGTTCAACTCCCTCTCTCCGCACCATTTATAGAAAAGAAAAAATGTATTCGTAAGATGCATTTATTTTTTTGTTCTCTTTTTAAATATTTACTTTATATTTTTTTTAGCTATATTATAAAAATACATTTCGAGAAAAAGATATGAAAAAAATAAATAATGGGAAAGAATACTGTGTATTTAGAAAAAATGATAACTCTGCTCATGTTTTTAAAGTACCAGTCAATCAAATAAAAGAAAAAGTAGATAGAGTCTTACAACATGAAGAAATACTCAGAGAAGAGTTAGGCTCTTTTTATGTGAGTTCTAAACTAAGAAAAACAAAGAAATTTAATTATGTACTCAAACAAAGGTTCATTCAATGAAAAACTTTGAATTTAGCTAATATAGAGTCAGTAATTCAACAATATGAACAGTTAGTAAAAATAAGAATCAACCTATCTGCAAAACACCCTCTCAGAATGGATTTTTTATGAAGAGTAGCCTTCATAAATTTAGTGAAATATTTTTTGTTTTTACAAAAATCTAAAGATACGGAACTATCAGATAATCTTATTATAGAAGAGTCTAGTGGAAAGCTTTTTTTAGTGGATAATGGTATGTTTAGCTTAGTTCCAATGAAAACTAAAATAAAAGACTTTATGTCTATCTCTGTATCTCAAATACTAATAAAGTGCTATAGACTTAAAAATAAACTGCAAAAATAAGTCTCTAATAAAATTAATATTACTTTAGAGTAGGGATTTTTATTTGAAATATTTTCCCTTTTCAATATACTGACACTAGATATTAACATATAAATTCAAAAAATATGTGAAACGCCATAAAAGCATTCTTGTATTGAGCTTCTTCAATAATAGATATTACTGGACTCAGATGAATGTCTGAACTTCGTAGTATGCATAAAAAATACGTCGAAAAAGGAGGAATACAAGATATAAAAAGTATTGGTTCAGACTTTCATAAAACTATTAAAAAGCTAAAAAAGTAATTATGAGTAAAACAAAAAGTAATAAAAAACTTAGCTTAGACAAAGATAATAACATACTCAATCTCGAACAATCATACGAATCAAACTTCCCTTCTCCAGCTGATTTTGAACTGTACGAAAAAGTACATCCCGGAATGGCAGCTGAGATTATCAAGATGGCAAAAAAAGAACAAGAATTTAGACATAAAACGGCACCAATGCTCATGAATAAGATGACATTTATAATTATACTATGAATGTTTTTTTCATTTATCGTAGTGCTTGCTGGAATGTATTTTGCCTATACTCTCATTCAGATATGAGAAAGTAGTAAGTGAGTCGTACTCGTGCTATGAGAGCTCCTGCTCATATGATGACTCTTCATTTTTTCACAGAAAGAAAATATAAGAAAAAAATAAAAAAACCATCCCTACCCCTTCCCTTTAAAAAAGGAAGGGGATTTATTTTATCTACTTTAATTCGTAAACATATAAAACACTGTCAAAACTCTTCCCTTCTTATGAAGGGAAGTACCCCGATAGGGGGGATGGGTTATAAAAACTTAAACATACAGTATATTTGACAATATTTAACATATATCGTATTATTGTAATAATACTCCTTACATTCTATATGAATACACAATTAGAAAAAAAATTTGAAGAATACCATACACAACAGAGTGATAGACAAGATATACGAAAAGTCTTTGATATAGCTGATGATGAGAGAAAAGTCGATATTATAAATCATATAGATATGATTTTATTGAAATTCAATGAAATCCACGAAGAAACTCTCAGAAAACAACTCGAAATTATCGAACAATGAACGCAGGATATTCTGGCTGATCTATCGATTTTTATAAACAACCAGAAATTCGTAGATGTTCTTGCAGAACTTGATTAATTAACTCTTAAAAAAATATTATGACTCTTACTACAAACGAAATAATATACTCTGATATAAAACAAGAACTCGATATACTATTCAAAATATCACCAGAAAACGAGAATCTGGCTACTATTTTAAAAGCTGCTGAGTATTTCAAAGACAATAAGGAAGCACTTTTAGTCATTAGAAATTGACTCAAAAATATAAACAACTGAGTTTTAAAAGTAAAACAAGATGAACAAGCACATCTATCAGCTGTCATTAAAAATATACTTGATTCGATTGAATATAGTTAATAAATAAGTAAAAAATGAGTGAACATAATAATAACCAATTATCTGAAGATATAAAAGTAGAAGAAGCTATTGATGTTCATGCAAACATACAAGAAACTCTTACTTCTCTATTTAAACTTGACCCTGGAAATGAAAACCTACAAAGCCTCAAGGGGCTAATAAGTAATTTTGGGAGCCTGCCACAAATCTCACAGCTCATACATGCAAAGTTAGAAAAAATGCACTCTCAAGTAAAAGATACTCAAGACCAATGAAAAAGAAAAGCTTCAAAGCTTCACCAAAATATGATAGCACAACTAGAAATAAGAGAAAGAAAATATGATGTTTAAATAAAAAGGATGAAAATTATTTCATCCTTTTTATTATTTTTTAACTTGAGCATAGAGCTTCCTCGCAGCATTTCTAATATTCTCAGAAAGAGCAGGATGGATAAATATCATATCTTTTATCATTTTTTCTACATTGAATCACTCTGAAACATAGACTATGAGCATATGAATAATATCCGATGCCTTCTCTCATATAATATGAGCTCAAAGTAATTTTCAAGATGTATCTGAAATGAGTTTTACCATCCCAACCTCTGGACGCATAGCCATTCACATCGCAGAATCTTTATAATAGTTTACTCCAACCAAGTAATCTTTTCAAACTTCTCTTCATTCTTTTATCAGTTCATCTTCGATTACTCATACTCCAGCAATCTGAGGATAGGTAAAGATAGCATGGGGAACTGGCGGATATTTTATTGGGGTTTTAATTTGATTTTCATAATGCTGAGCAAACAAATATTCTCACTCATAATTCACACTATGGCGAAATAGATAGTTTCAGACTACATCTCAAAGTGCATATACTCATTTTACAGCTGTTTCTAAATAATCATCTACTTTTATGTATCACCTATCATTCATTTGAATATCAGTATTTTCTAAACCAAGTTCTTTTGAATTTGGTACTACTCCAGTTGCCACAAATAAGGCATCTGATTCCATAACTTCTTCATTTCATTCTTTATCAGAAACGGTAACAAAAAATGTATTATTTATATATTCCACTTTTGTAGGACTTATTCAGAAATGCAAATTGTATCTCTCTTTAAAATCCTTCGTGAACTCTGCTCTAATATCCTTATCTTCATTCTTTATCATCTCACTCCTCACAAGAAAATGCATATCAGTTCCTGCCGCACCATAAAAGTGTCATAACTCTACTGCAATATATCATCATCATATTACAATCATCTTTTTGGGAAGTTTTGAATTCTTGAGAGCCTCTTTACTCGTAAAATAGGGAGTTCCTTCCAGTCATTCTATTCTTGGAATTTGAGGTTTTGAACCAGTTGCAATATATATAGTATCTGCCGATAGTTTTTCTCCATTTACTTCTACTGTTTTATTCTCTATAAACTTTGCATATCATTGATATAAGTCTATATTTTCGTGTTTCTCATACACTGGTTTGATACTGTGAGAACTTTCAGTAATTTCAGTATTTACTCTTTTTACTAATGCTTCAAAGTTTATTTTTATCTTTCAGCTAAAATCTATATCAAGCTTCTTATAGTCTTCTTTAAAATGAGTTACTAAATCAGCAGGATATATAAGCATCTTTGATGGAATACATCATCTATTCAAGCACGTTCATCATAAATTGGTATCCTCTATAATAGCAATTTTTTTTCATTTATCAGCAGCAGGTCTCAATTTGGTCCCTCATCCAGAACCAATAATAACTATATCATAGTGTTTCATATTATAGCTTGTTTATAAATAAACTAAATCTTTCTCGGTATACCATAGTAATCAAGCAAATATTCTGAAATCTCCTTAAATAAAACTGCTGAAGTCCTTCACCCATATCACCCATGAATTCTTGGTCTATCTAATTTTACTATTACCACAAATCTTGGATCTTGTACTGGTCAATATCAGGCAAATGAGGCAATGGTAGATCATACTCATGTTTCGTAGGTTCATCTATATGGTATTTGAGAAGTTCCCGTTTTTCAAGCCATAGAATATCATGGTACTTTAGCATTTCTAGCCACTCAATTCTCAATACCATCATATAACATAGAAGTAACAATGTCAGATGTAGATTTCTTAATAACCTTTCTTTCTACCTCTTTTTTGTATTCTATAACCTTTCAAGATGGAAATGCAATAGATTTTATAATACGTGGTTTTACATACTCTCAACCATTTGCTAACACGCTATAGGATTGGGCCATCTGCAATGGTGTCACACTTACTCAAAGTCCATATGAACTCGTCAAAAGTTGTGCTATGGACCACCTCTCCCAAGGCCTTATTTGTGAAAAGACCTCTCAACTGAGTGTGATACCAGTCAATTCTCAAAAACCAAAATCATTAAAATATTGGTGCATAAGTACCTTTCCAATTTTCTGAGCGATTCTAATCATTCATACATTACAACTATAGTTGAGAGCATGTGCAAAGCTATGATATCAAAGACATTTATCTGAATCATTCTTAATATGAAAATTATCTATCGTTACTTCTCATTTATCCATATACATATTATATCTTCCTATATCTCAAGTATCAATTCAAATAGCTACCGTAATCGCCTTCATAATCGAACCTGGCTCATAGAGTGAAGCTATAGCATCATTTGTATACACAAGTGGTCAAAAATCATTCTTATATTTATATTTTACCTGTGCTATATCTCATAGCTCTAGTTCGGTTGCCTTTCTTAAATATATTTCTTTAGAATCATAATAATATTTCTTGCCTCATTTACTGTCCTCAACAAAAACTGGCATTCATAAAAGATCAACTTTAGGGTCTTCATATTTTGAATACCTTACTTTCTCTAACTCATATACATCTCAGTGATTATTTAAATCATAGGTCGGATAATTAGCCATAGAAATTATTTCACCAGTTTTTGGTTCCATTACAACTACCGTTCACTTATTTGCTTGATATTTTTTTACTCCTTGTTTAAGTATCACTTCAATTTTACTTTGAATATTCCTATCTATCGTCGTTTTAATTTTTATTCCCTCTCATACGAGATCCTCTTTTTTGAGGCTAATAGGATCTATAATTCTTCACTTTATATCCTTTCTACTCACAATCTTACCACTATTTCACTTTAGGATGTCGTCAAAATATCACTCAATTCAATAGTGTCACACTCATGCATTATCTACAAATCATATGATTTGCGAAGCAACCTCATTTTCTGGATAGAATCTATGAGGTTTGGGAGTAAATATAATAAAGTTTCCTATACTATCTTCCCTATCTAATATTCATTTCTTAATTGCAATATCTTCATCAAATAAATATTTTTTTATTTCTTCTCATACTCATATAGATATTTTATTGATAATTGGTACATATCTTAGATCTCTCTTCTTAATAAGGTTTTTAAATCTACTCTCCTCCATTCATAATATAGGAGATAGAGCTAAGACTATTCTTTCAGAATCTATTATTTCTTCAGGGTTCACATATAAAAAATCATTTCTTATATAAATTCCTGCAAATCAAAAACTCTGTATCTTTTTCACATTATTCTTACTCAGCTCAACATCAATAAAAACACTCGTTACTTTTTCTCTGAGTACTTTTTCTTTGAGTCTATCAAGGATAAGTTTTTTTATTTCAATCTCATCTTTTGAAAAATTTTCAATTTCAATAATACGTAAAAATTTTAAAGTATTTTCGTAACAAGCCTCTCTTGTTTTAATATAACAAAGTTCCTTATATACTATATTCGTCAAAAAATCTATAAGCTTTGATTTATTTCATATGTTTTTTGGGTCGACTGCAATATCATAAAGGTTCAAGCTGGTTCACATAATAGTAGGATCATCCAAACCGGAATAAATAGTTCACCTGGTTACCGGAACAATCACCTGTCATATCTGCTGTTTATCGGCAAGATCTTTATAAAATTTATAATCAAAAACCGTATAAGAAAGCATCTTAGATATAATCAAAAGGAAAAACAATCAAAAAAATGCGATAATAATATTTTTTTTATCGTATTGTAACAAAACTTTTTCTATTTTATCTAGAAAGCTAAGGTTTTTCATTATTCTATTATTTATTTAAAAATTCTCTAAACTCATTAGGGATTATATCCTCATCATAGATTTTTGAAAGTTTATCTTCAATTTTTTTTATTTCAGAACGGTTAAATGATTCTACTACATCTTCCTTAAATCTTTCTAAAATAACATAATTTGAATTCTGATATTTCTTCAATGCTTTATAAAAGCTAAAAATGCTTTCCTCTACTGTTCAAACACACTCAAACGGTTTATGTTTTTTCAATCAAATCAATTCAGCAAAAGTATCCTCTAATAAGACTGAATCGAATAGGTTCTCTCAAAAGATCATTTCAAGATTATCTATATCTAGAAAATTTGATAATATCAGGAAAACAAACACACACTTTGGACAACTATTACACCAGCTTTTATCTTGTTTTTTTCATAAAATAGTAAAATTTCTATTACAACTTGAAAAACCTTGAAAGAAATTAGTTTGCTTTGAAAAAATCTTAGCAATCTTATATTCATACATTCATCTCAATAAAGAAAAGTATTTAATATCTTGAGATAGATACTTCGTAACATATTCTCAAAAATCTTTTTCAAATTCAAAACTTTTTGAATATTGGTGATTTATTTTTATTCATTTCCAAATTATATTCTCCTCACTTGAAGATTTTTCATTTGATAAAATTATATTTTTATATCCATATAAGTATGCATAAAATATTGATATAAAAGCGATCATTCAGGTAATAGGCACATGCCCATTATAATATCAAAGTTCATTGAGTCGAAATAGATTATCAGAAATTTTTCTCTTTACTAATAGAGGTTTTTTCCCCATGAGATGACTAACCCTATCTTTAATAATATCTCACTTTCCGAAAATAAAAGTATCAAAATGAGTCTCTTTTATCAAGGCATATGATACTATTGAATCTTTTCATCCTCATAGTAATAATAGATTTTCTTTACTTCATTCTATGCTTCTACCACTCTTATATTGCTTTTTATTTAAACAATTCTTAAACTGTAAAAGGTCTCTTGGATCTAGCATATTCGTTATAAAAAACTCTCAAAGCCCATATAAGTAGAACTTCTTCCAAAACTCTATCTGAAAATCATCAAGATATCAACTTTTTAGTTCTAGTTCATGTGTTGGAAACAATTTATAATAACTCATTCAGAGTGCCAGATGAATTTGAAACAAAAAAATCTCTCTCTCACTATCGTCTTTGTTTCATTGAAGATCTATATTGCTGGTATTAAAATCAACCTCTTCTTCAAAAAACTCTTCATTATCAAAACTATAATAAAAACAAGCTTTCAAGCTTGAGGTATCAAAAGTAAACTTCTCAAAACAAAAAGTATTAAATTCCTTCATTCATTATTTTATACAAATATATAAACCCATTCTATAAAATACCAATGTTTTTTCAATTTTAATTTGTCTTTCAGTACCTTTTTCGTATAATTAGTATCACAATTTACTGGTGTATTTTTCTGGTTTATTGGTTTCTATTTTATATTTTAAAAAATACAATTATGGCAGTTACTAAAGACGTAAAGAAAAAATTAGTTGGTGATTTCTGAGCAGAAGCAAAAGACACTGGTTCTACAAGTGTTCAAATAGCTATTCTTACAGCTCAAATAGAGAATCTAAAAGATCATCTATTAGAACATAAAAAAGATAATCATTCAAGAAGAGGAATCATGTTAATGGTTGCAAAGAGAAGAAAACTTCTTACATACCTAAAAAGAAAAGACCCTACAAAATATTCAGAAGTATTAGAAAAACTAGAATTAAGAAAATAATTAAATAAAAAAACAGTAAATCAATTGATTTACTGTTTTTTTATTACTCAACTAGCTAAAGCTAGCTGTTGAAAATACATTTAACAGAATGCTTTTGCTTTCTTATTTTTAAAGAAAATATTTTTCTTGTTCCTTTTTTTATTTCCCTATTTTTTTAAGTGTAAAGTCTATAAGAATATCCTTGAAGTTTAACTTCAATCTTTCTAATAACCTATCTATAACGAGATAATCATAGTCTAGAATAATCAGTTGCAAATATATCTCTACATTATTCCCTGAAAGTTTTCTCGTACTTATTTCATCAACATCAATATTCATAGAGTATATAATTTCACTTAAGTCCTTGAGAACTCAAATTTTTCTCTTAAATTTCAAGAAAATATTTACTGTTAAATTCTCGTCCTCAGTTCACTTAATATATGCAGATAATAATCTATCTTTATTTGCATTATCTAAGGTAATGCAATCCCTTTTATGTACGGTTATAATTCACTTACTATTTATATGTGCGACTATTTCTTTTGGAACTTTCCTTCTACAACAACGTCAAAACACATAGGACATATTCTCCTCACCTCCAACTACAATATCAGCCCTTTTCTCATGATCATCTCAAGTGTTTCCTTTCTTTCCACTTATATTAGATGGAGTCAAATACTCTCAATTTTCTTTTTTTGCTGGTAAAAGATTCTGAGTCTTCATTATTCTTTTCAATAAACTTCAAGGAGTAATACTGAAGTTTCATACCTGTTCTAGTAATCACAACCTATCTTCAAAATTATATTCCCTACCGTCCAAGACCTTTAATAGAGTATAATCCTTATCAAATACTTTGAGTTCTGCTTTTTCTAAGTATTTATTCATTATATCCTTTCACCTCTCCCTATATAAATCTTTATCCTCTTTTTTCAAGTATCATTTTATATTATTTTTTGCTTTGAGTGTTTT
>Ga0228670_1000052_pt1 | contig 76501 bp, 94 predicted proteins | sample 85DmetaG_FD_182785 | JGI IMG/M metagenome (GOLD analysis project Ga0228670, IMG submission 182785) | Seawater microbial communities from Monterey Bay, California, United States - 85D | ecosystem: Environmental > Aquatic > Marine > Coastal | place: USA: California | collected 2016-10-13
AGCAATCACTAGTGAAAAGTTTGACGGAGATAGTACAACAACTGCATTTACTCTCTCAAACTCTGCAACAACTGAAACAGTTTTTGTAAGTTTAAATGGTGTAATACAATTACCTACAACAGCTTACACAGTGTCAGGAACAACACTTACTTTTACAGAAGCTCCTGGATCTAATGATAAAATTGAAGTTAGACAAGTAGCACAATCACAAACAGTGTCGGCATTAACTAACAGTGGGGGCACTGCATACGTTGAAACAAACAGTGATGCAACAGTTGATATTGTAGGAACAGAAGTAAATTTAACAGGCATTATTAAACAACCACAGGCAACTAAGGCCGCAGACGCCACAGGAACAACAGGGCAAATTGCTTGGGATTCAGATTATATTTACATTTGTACTGCTACAAATACTTGGAAAAGAGTTGCATTAACTGGCGGATATTAATAAGTTATAATATACCTACATTATAACTCCAATCTGTATTACAGACGCCATAAACACTGATTCCTAAAAAATTCCTAGAAAAATACCAAGATAACAAATTTAATCATTTGCGGTAAATACATGCAAAGAAAGAGTATTCGCTCTTCTTTTACTTCGAAGTAGAAGATGTATGTCTTCTGAAAACGGAGCACATACACAACATGAGCCCAAAAAGCTCATAACACATTTTATAGGAATATACAAAATGGCAGTTACAAGAATACACACTAACCAAATGGCAGATAGTATTGTTACTAACGACAAAATTGTAGACGCAACGATTCAGGGCGGTAAGCTAGCAACAAACTTTACTTACGGTTCGAACTTAACAGTGTCTGGTAATTTAACAGTTAATGGTACAACTACTACTGTTGATACGGTTAATACAACAATTGATGATCCAATTTTATTATTGGGTGCCAACCAAACTGGTTCAGGCGCAGTTGATTTAGGTGTTTTAGGTGAACGTGGCGATGACACTAACGTGTTTATCGGTTATGACGAGTCAGACGACGAGTTTGTTGCGGCACTTACATCATCAGCAGATTCATCAACAACAGTTACAATTACTGACTATGCAAACATGCACGTTGGTGGCATAGAAGCTGACGACAATGCAACAATTGGCGGAACAGCAACAGTAACAGGTAATATTACAGGTGGTAACTTACTAACAGGTGGTGATGTTGAAGCAGTAAACGTTGACGCTTCAGGAACAGCTACAGTAGGTACACTAACAGACGGTACAGCTACATTAACAAGTGGAGCACTTTCAGGTGCAACAACTATTGCGGCAAGTTCAACAATTACAGCAACAGGTAATATCCAAGGTGGCAACATAATCACCACAGGAAAAGTTGATGCAGATATAGTTACCGCTGATGATTACGTAGACTCTGACAATGGTTATACTGTAGCCGGAGTTCAAGTTATTAACAGTAGTAGGAACCTTCTTAACGCCGGCACTGGATCATTTACTGGCCAAGTTGAAGCTGGTTCATTTACAACAGCTGGTGCATTAAACGCAGACGGTGCAACTACTTTAGGCGACTTAACAATTGACGCTTCAAGTACAGTTGACATGGGTGCTAACAGAGTTACAAACTTAGGTACACCAACAGCAACAGGTGATGCGGCAACAAAAGCATATGTTGATGGTTTACTATCTTCAGGTTTCACAGTTAGTGATTCAGAAGATACACCAAACACTTCAGTAATATCACAAGGCGATACTTTAACATTCGCTGGTGTTGCTAACGAAACAACAATGATTGTTGGTACAGATTCATTAACAGTAGGTCTAGTAGATAGTCCAACAGTTACAGGTACAATAACAGCAGGTACACTAACAGATGGTACAGCAACAATTACATCTGGTGCTATTGCTTCAGTTACAACAATTGGTGCTTCAGGTCAAATTACTGGTGGTACACTAACTGATGGTACAGCTTCATTGAACTCAGGTGCATTAACAGGCGTTACAAATGCAACTGCTTCAGGTACAGTAACAGGTGGTACACTAACTGATGGCGCATTTAGCGTTACTTCAGGTGCAGTTACAGGTGCAACAACTATTGCGGCAAGTTCAACTATCACAGCAACAGGTAATATTACTGGTGGTAACGTACTTACATCAGCATTAGTTCAAGGTGCTACAGTTACAGCTACAGGTGCAGTTAACGGTGCTACAGTTACAGCTACAGGTGCAGTTACAGGTGGTTCACTTACTACAGCTGGTACACTTAACGCTGACGGCGCAACTACTTTAGGTGACCTAACAATTGATGGTACAAGTACTATTGATATGGGTGCTAACAGAGTTACTAATGTTGCTACTCCAACAGCATCAGGTGATGCAACAACTAAAGGTTATGTTGATGGTTTACTATCATCTGGTTTTACAATAACAGATGGTTCAACTACACAAACAATCGCTCAAGGCGATACTTTAACATTTGCGGGTACAGCTAATGAAGTTAATGTTGCAGTTTCAGCAACAGATACATTAACAATTGGTTTACCAGATGACGTTGTTATTGGAAATGATTTAACAGTTACAGGTGACTTGGTTGTTCAAGGTACTACAACAACAGTTAACTCAACTACAACACAACTTGTTGATCCAATTCTACAATTAGGTAGAGGAGCAGACAATGCGGCACTTACATCAAACGATGGTAAAGACCGTGGTATTTCAATGTACTACTACAACACTGAAGAAAGAGTTGCTTACATGGGTTGGGATGATCCAACAGATGAATTTAGATTCATACCAGACGCAACTATTACAACAGAAGCAGTTACCGGTGCATTAGGTACAGCTAACGTAGGTAAAGTACGTGTTGACAATATTGACATTGACGCAAACTTAATTACTGCTACTTCTGGAGATTTAGATCTTTCAGCGGCAGGTAAAGTTACACTACCAACAGGCAACGAACTAGTTATTGATGACATGGCAGATACTGCTATTTTATTCTCTAACAGTGGTGAAGTTACTGATAATGCAACTGACTTATCGTTTGACGGTACAGACTTAGATGCTAAAAACATTACTACTCCAGGTTACGTGACTGCTACAGGTACAGTAACAGGTTCTACATTAACTGACGGTACAGCAACAATTACATCTGGTGCTATTGCTTCAGTTACAACAATTGGTGCTTCAGGTGCAGTTACAGCTGGTTCATTTACAACAGCTGGTGCGTTGAATGCAGACGGTGCTACAACATTAGGTGATCTAACAATTGACGGTTCAAGTACTGTTGATATGGGTGCTAATAGAGTAACAAACGTAGCTACTCCAACAGCAACTACAGATGCAACTACAAAATCATATGTTGATACAGCAGTTACTAACGCAAGTACGTTTACAATTACAGACGGTGTTACATCAGATACAGTTACAATTGGTACTGATACATTAACATTTGCTGATACTGCAAACGAAACAACAGTTACAGTTTCTGATAACACAGTTACAGTAGCATTACCAGATGACGTAACAATTGGCGATGCACTAACAGTTACAGGTGCGGCAACAGTTGGTACTACTCTTGGTGTAACAGGTGCTACAACAGTAGCGGCAATTACAGCAAGTGGTCTAGCAAGTTTAGACGGTGGTATTGATGTTGACGGTGCATTTACTGTTGCAGATACAACAGGTAATATTGCTACAACAGGTAAATTAGATGTTACTGGTGCGGCTACAGTTGGTTCTTTAACTGACGGTACAGCAACAATTTCATCAGGTGCTGTTTCAGGTGTTACTACACTTGCAATGACATCAGCACTAACAGGTGCTACTAACATTACTGGTTCAGGTACAATTACTGGTGGTACATTAACAGATGGTACAGCAAGTATTAATTCTGGTGCAGTTACAGGTGTTACTACACTTGCTACATCAGGTGAAGCTACACTGGCATCAGCTACAGTATCAGACTTAACAGCAGGTAGAGTTGTATACGCAGGCACTGACGGTGCTTTAGTAGACGAAGCGGCATTTGCATATAACGCAAGTACTGACACACTATCAGCAGTTAACGTTACATCAACAGGTACTAACACAGTTGGTACACTAACTGATGGTACAGCTACATTAACAGGCGGTGCTTTAACAGGCGTAACTACAGCTACAGTTGATAACATTACTATTAACGGTGATGATATTACTACAAGTGGTGCGGCTCTAACACTTAACGATGCTGGCGGCGACATGGACTTACGTGTTGAATCTGCTAACAACGAAAATATGTTAGTAGTTGACGCTGGTCTTGATCAAGTTATGATTGGTACAGCTACATCAACAACAGGTGCAACATTGAAAGTTAGTGCAACTGACTCAATGATGGTACCAGTTGGTACAACAGCTCAACGTCCAGTTACAGGTGTTGCAGGTATGATGCGTTATAACTCAACAACTGATCAGTACGAAGCTTATGATGTTTCAGAATCACAGTTTAAAGGCTTAGGTGTTCCAGCGTTTACTGTTATTGCTTCTGAAAACTTTGATGGTGATGATACAACAACAGCGTTTACATTAAGCGATAGTCAAACTACTGCTTCATGTATTGTAAGTATTAACGGTGTGGTTCAATTACCAACAACAGCTTACTCAGTGTCAGGTACTACATTGACATTTACAGAAGCTCCAGCAACTAGTGATAAGATTGAAGTACGTAAAATTACTACTACAACTACTATTACTGGTTTATCCAACGGTGATTCAAGTATCACTATGGAAACTGGTGCATCATCAGTAGATATTAAAGGTGATGTTATTCCTGAAACTGACGCAACTTACGACTTAGGTAGTTCATCAAAAGGTTGGGCAACAATCTATGGTGAAGCTACATCAGCACAATACGCTGACTTGGCAGAGAAATATGAAGCTGACGCTGAATATGCTCCAGGTACAGTTGTAATGTTTGGTGGTGACAAGGAAGTTGCTGAATGTGCAGACGATCATTCAACTAAAGTAGCAGGCGTTGTTTCAACAGCACCAGCTTACAGAATGAATGATGGTTTAGAAGCAGAACATACAGCTATGGTAGCATTACAAGGTCGTGTACCATGTAAAGTTACTGGTCCTGTTGCTAAAGGCGACATGATGGTATCAGCAGGTAATGGTATGGCTAGAGCAGAAGCTAACCCAACATACGGTGCAGTAATTGGTAAAGCACTTGAAAATTGGGAAGGTGGAGAAGGTGTTATTGAAGTAGTAGTTAAATAACAACTAGCTCACAAACCAAAGAAATATAGACTAAGCCCTGGCAACAGGGCTTTTTCTTGACCTTAAAATCTAATAACTTTTCAATAATGATAAATAATATACAAATAAAGAGGACTTTTAAATCATGGCAAAACAAACAGTTAACATTGGCGTATCAGCCAACGATAATACCGGCGATCCGTTACGCACGGCCTTTGATAAGTTAAATGATAACTTTGATGAAGTATATGCGGCAGGACCAGTTGGTACAAACATAACAGTATCAAGTAATACTATTGCATCAACAAATACTAACGGTAACATTGACTTAAATCCAGCAGGTACTGGTAAAGTTTTAATTAATGGACCAATGGATGCAAATGGTGTTGTAACATTAAATTCATCAGCAACAATTACAGGTAACATTAAACCAACAGCTAATGTTACATATAATATTGGTAGCGATACCGAAGCCTATGATGAGATTCACGGTAACGTATTACACGTTGGTAGCTTAATACTACGTGAAGTAGACACACAATTAGAAATTTTCCGTACAGATGATTCAACAAACGCTATTTTATCAGGTAATTCAACAACAGCAGGTTCTGTATTAAATAACGGTAATACAGTTGTTGCATTAACTCAAGATGGTCCAATTACTTTCTTTGCTGGCACATATGCATCTGGCACACCAAACACAGTTATTAACAGCGGAAACATTACAACTCCGGCAGTTGTAGCAACTGGCAACGTAACAGGCGGCAATATTGTTACTGCTGGTAAAATTACAGACGGTGCACTAATATCAGATTCAGGAACAGTTACAGGTGTAGTAGCACTTACAGCAAGTGGTGCAGTTACCGGTGGCTCACTAACTGATGGAACAGCAACACTAACAAGTGGAGCATTATCGAGTGCTACAACAGTTACAGCAAGTGGTGCAGTTACAGGTGGATCATTAACAGACGGCACAGCAACATTAACAAGTGGTGCAATAACAGGTGCAACAGATATAACAGCAAGTGGTACAGTTACTGGCGCAACACTAGCAGGAACATTATCAACTGCGGCACAAACAAACATAACATCAGTAGGTACACTATCAGCATTGACTGTAACAGGTAACGTTGATACAGCGGCAGTAGAATTTGGATCAACAGGTATTCAAGAAAGAGCTACATATGAAATGTTCCATTATCTAACTGCAGACGGTAGTGCTATTTCAGCAACTCCAACAGACGCTTTTGGTGTCTCACCAAACTTAGATGCTGGCAAGTTTTACGAATTCTTTATACAATTAAGATTTACTAACAGTTCAACAGGTAATCCAGTGTTTGAATTTAATGATGTATCAGGTGACTTACACGAATTTGACTGTCAGCTTACAACTGGTATTGCTGGTGGCGCTGTTGGTGCTGATACTAAAGTCTTTGATAATGCAGGCGACACTTTAGTTAGTTCAACATTGAATTCCGCAGATACATATGTTGCTACATACCTTGGCTCATGTAGACCAAACTCAGGTGGTAGATTAGATATTCAAATAAGTGTAGATGCAGGAACAGTTACTCCTTTAGCAGGCAGTAGCTTTAGATTTACAGAAAGAACAGCGGCATCCTTTGGAGATGTAGCTTAATTAAAAAGGGGTTAGTATGGCATTAACCAGGCCTAGAGCCCATCAGTTATCCGGCGTAAGTGCTAAATCAGCCGTTCGGATACTTAGCAGTTCAAACGTAACTCTCAGCGGTGGCACTCCAGCTACCGTTGATGGAGTTAGTCTTACTATTGACGATCGTATATTAGTCACAGGTCAAACATCAGCTTCAGAAAACGGATTATATAGATGTACAGTTGTAGGATCAGGCTCTAATGGTACCTGGATACGTAGTCGTGACGGTAGTCATCAAGGAACTATTGTAGCTGGTATGACCTGTATGGTTACAGAAGGTTCAACATATGCTGACACCCTTTGGAAATTAACCACTGACGGTGTAATAACAATTGATTCAACAGCATTAACATTTGAACAGCATTCATCCATTGATAGCAGTTCAGTGGATGCTCTAGCAGACGTTACACTTACATCAACAGCAACAAACGATTTATTACAGTATAATGGCTCACAATGGGTCAATAGTTCGTCAATAGATATATCTGGTGATATTACCGTGTCGGGTGATTTGGATATAGATGATGCTGATTCAGTGTTTTTACACGGTGACACAGGTTTTGTTAATAAAAGATATGTATTATACGGAACAACTACAGACGACTCAGTTACTGAAATATTTGTAGGTGGAACAACAGATTCAAGAGTTTCTATTAGCACTGACACAACAATGTTTTATACAGTAGATATTGTAGCTAGAAGAACAGATGCCACAGGCGAATCAGCAGGTTGGCAGTTAAAAGGTGTAGCAGATAATTTTTCAGGAACAACAGCAGACGTGGGCACAGTTTACGAAGTTGCTGTTGCTCGTGATGACATTGACTGGACTGTTGATGCTTTAGCAGGTGATACTGAAGATGCAGTTGTTGTTACTTGTCAAGGAGCCACAGGCAAGACAATTAAATGGATGGCAGTGGTAAAAACAATGGAGATTACTAACTAATGGCTTGGTTCACATCATATTCGAGACGTTCACGAGGATTCAGATTTGATAACGTTTTTAAAACATTTGCATTAGGCGGAACAACTGTTGCTGATGCTTCTAGTACAACTCACTTTGATGGTGTGGATAATCAGGATTTAGGTTTAATTACCGACAGGAGTACTAGTGAAGAAGACTTAGGACTAGTAACAGATACACCAGCTACAGCAACATATAATTTAGGTGTTTTTGCTACAGCAATTACAGCTAGCCAACTAAGCATTCCAGCATACACAGTTAGTACAGTGCCAACTGCTACTAGTGCAGTAGCACAAATTATATATGTTAGTGACGAAACTAACGGGGCTACTTTAGCGTTTAGTGATGGAACTAATTGGCGACGAGTTCAAGATCTTGCAATAATCAGTTAGTGATAAATACTAATATAATAAAGGAATTCAAACGTGGCAAAACAAGTACAATTTAGAAGAGGAACAACAGCACAGAATAACTCGTTTACTGGTGCAGTAGGAGAACTTACTGTAGACACTGATCGCGATGTGGTTCGTATACACGATGGTTCCACAGCTGGCGGCTTTGAAATTCCAGGATACACTGTATATGCTGATGTGTTAAATGGTCAAAGTGATGGCACAGGCAATATTGGTAATTCTACTGTAGGATTTAATACAGTTCATGCTAAATCAACATCAGCACAATACGCTGACGTTGCTGAGCGTTACACCACTGACAAAACTTATGAACCAGGTACTGTCGTTGTTATTGGCGGCGATAGTGAAGCAACTGAATGTACAAAATCAAACGATCATGCAGTACTAGGTATTATTTCAACAGACCCTGCTGTTAAAATGAACCAATCAATTGACGGACAAGACATTGCTCTATTAGGTCGTGTTCCATGTAAAGTTGTTGGTCAAGTCAACAGAGGTGATCTATTAGTAACAAGTGCAACACCAGGACATGCAGAAGCACGCAACGGTGAATATGTTCCTGGATCAATTATTGGTAAAGCACTTGAAGCAAAGAACACGGACGACGCAGGAACTGTCGAAGTAGCGGTAGGCAGACTCTAACATGCAAGAAATTTACCGTAAAGATTATGACGGTGAATATGTTGTCCTTAATACCATTATCAAAGACGGCAATCGCCAAACTGAAAAAGAGTGGATTGATAATCCAATCAAAAATCAACACATATCAGGTAGAGCCGCTATTATGGCTAGTGGTGAAAGTCGATTAGCATATGATGTTACAAGATTAGAAAAGCACAGAGGCGGACTACTAGGTCGTCAAAAACTTCAAACATACGGCACAGGCCAACTGCATAATGAAATGCAGTTAGATTTCTTTATTACTTTCGACGACACAAAGTTACAAGAGTGTATTGACAGCGGATACACACAGCGTTGTACAGTATACACATCAGCAAAAAACTGCATAAAATATCCTGGGGAATTCTTTTTAATGCCGCAATCAATGCGTGGCAGAACTGCATTAGTAGCAACTTGGCTAGCATGTTTTGACGGACATAAAGAAATATTTTTATTAGGATTTGATAATCAGATGAGCCCAAATTATAATAATAATGTTTATGTTTCTCAAGATGATCCAGATAAACATCGTACTATAGAAGATCATAAGATGAGACAACAAATGCACAAGCTAATGACAACTTACCCAGGTGTTGATTTTTATCACGTTAGCAATGATATGCCAGTTCCTAGTACTTGGAGAGATTGTCCAAACTTTAGTAGAATGTCTTACCAAGAGTGGGTAAGCTACTGTGATGTTCAGTAATTAAATAGTTAGTTCTATTGTTTTAATTTTTTCTTTTATTTCATCAACATTAATTGTGGCAAAGAACCCAGGATGTAACGGTTTGGGTATTTCACCTGAGTTTACCCAAGCATACCCTAAATGTTCATGATTCAATGTTGGTACAAATTCTTTAGAAAGTACTCCAAAGAATGTATGATAAACAAACTTATTGTCTGCTGATGTGAAATGTTCTATAGGAATAAGTTTAATAACATCAGGATATTTGCCTAGTTCTTCTTCGCACTCACGTTGCATTGCATCTAATAGACTTTCGCCAAGTTCAACCTTGCCGCCAGGCAGTCCCCAACTTCCTGGATGCTTTGGATCATTTCTTAAAAGATAAAGATATCTGTTAGTTGCTTGGCTATACAACCAAACACCAACAGCATTTATAGGACTAGACTCCATTCGCCACCTTCGTATAAACCTTGATAACTTTTAGTCCAAGTAGTTCCGTCCCATTTAAACTGAACACTTGTTGTTAGGTTAGTTACATATTGCGTAGTAGAAGTTGCACTAGCATCAGTTGATACTGTCCAATTAGAACCATCATATTCAATGATATCATTTTTTGAAGCAACTAGACTACCCCAAGCATCTGAGGCATCTGTATTATCACTATCACCTATTGCATTTAGTAATAGATAACGTTGACCACTTGCCGCGACCGCCAACCCATCACCTGGGCCACTAGTCAGTGGGTCAATAACTGCGGTTACTGCTGTTAAGGTGTTTGTAGGAATAGTATCTTCATCAACCGTAAATAGCAAGTAATGATCATCTGCTGGATGATATGCTACAGTACCAACAACTTCTGCTGTCGTTCCTGGAATAGTTAATCTAATTTGAGTAATACCTGCACGCAATTCTCCGTACACATCTACTAGACTTTTCCAAAAAATACTACTTGGTTGTCCTTGTGCAGGATCCAGTGTTCCTTCGTTTGATTCAACTTGATTATGTTCTAATAATTGTAGTTGATTACCTATTAGCACAGTTTGATATCCAAACGGTGTAATCTTTTGTCTTGTGCCTAACAGTAAGTCATCATTGACTAGTGCTTCTTTAGCATCACCGTTAGCATCAAATACTGATGCAATAATCTTATGCACAGCACCCATTTTAGTAACTCTTGCTGGAGGACTAATCCATATAGGTAAGCTAAATGTTAATGTACTGATGTCAATATTTGTGTCTTGCCCCATTGGAATTGATCTTGATGACCAGTTAGTATTGTTTAATTCTACAACACTCAATGAAGTCCAGTCAACATAGTTATCAGTTGATTGTATTTCTAAACTTGGATTAAACAGAGTCAATACTTGTTCTAATATCTGTAATTTCATTGTAGTGTTTGTAGTCCATATATCTAAATTAAGTGTTAAGTTATATGGTACTGGCATTAGTCTTTCTACTGTAAACGCATTGCCTTGTGTCTGTTCGTATGTCTGTGTTTCATCGTCCCAGGTACGTTGCCTAAATACTTTTTTATCTACAAAGTTAGGTTCTTGCATTCTATCTCTAGCATAGTCTAAACTAGTGATATGAAATGTCATCAATGGTGAGTTAGGTATTTTGTTAGCTGAATTATCTGCCATAATAACTGAAGCCTGTTTCGAACTATCACCGTAACGAATAGGCACTCTAGTATATGTTGGCTGACCGCTATCATTTCTGCCATACTCAACTTGAAAGTTTGAAAAAATTCTTGTGAACTGTAATAAGAAGCGTCTTATTTGTTCATCATAAAAGAAACTTTGTAAAGCCATTAGTTATCCTTTGTAGGCTTGAGCAAGTCACTAAGTGATTGACGACTTGAAATATTGCCTCTGTCTGTTGTTGTAATTGTTTCAGAATTATTAACAAATCCACTGCGTTGTGTTTTATTATCACTACCTGGAGTAAGATCTGTTCTCACGCCATCTTCTACTTTAACCCAACGAGCTCCGTCATAACGGAATAATCTATTTGGAAAGTAATCTAATCTTAGTGCATAATCACCTTCTGCTGGACTGCCTGGAAAAGAAACTCCGCTAGTCACAGGTTTACCATTTGGAGGTATGTTATTGCCTGTTAAGTAACCTACTAGGTAACCATCTGCTTGTGCTGACACACCTGGTGTTTCTGTACTATCGCCATCAGCAACATCTTCATGATTGATTGGTTCATCGTTTTTAGTAGGAACAACATAGAATCCTGCATTGTCGTAACCACTTGATGGAACTTCAACTTCAGCTTGTTGTAATATTTGATCATTAATTTCTAAATTCTTTTTCTTTTGACTTACAAAGTCTTCAATGGTACCAGCTGATGGATTATCCTCATCCATTGGCTTGTTAAGTATATCATTGTATTCTTGACTTGCTGTAAGAGGTGTTAGTTTAACACGCCATAGGTGTGGTAACCATGTTTGTGAGAAACCTTCTGATGCAAAACTTGCATCTTGCACTACATAATATCTTGGTAATGCCTTAGGACCCGAATCGTCTAACGGATGATAATCTTTTAAATTAGGAAACTCAATAACATCACCAGCCATAAGTTTACGACCTAGTGTATCGATCATATCATTATAATGGAATGTTACAAATACTGTGTCGCCATTTAAGAATAATCCAAACTGTGTTAGATCAAAGTCAATATCTTGTGCATTATAGACACCACGCATGATGTATATGCTATCATCATATTCACGATCTCTATTTTCTAAGAATAAAACATCTTCAATGAACAAGGGATTTGATTCATCATAGACAGGTCTAGTTGCATCACCAGTATCTCTGTCTGCAGAATCTCCTACTGTTTTTGGTCCTAGATATTTGTGAACGTACATATCCATACCACCAACAGTATACATTTCTCGGATAGTGTTATCTAAGAACTTGTAATCGTTTGTTTTATTTGGTCTGTATAAACTTAGTCTTGGCATTTCTATTTCCTATTTTGTATTATTTATCGTCTTTGTCTGCATTGACAATATATCCAAAAGAATATATAATAGCTTTACTTTTATAAAATTTTCTATATAGTTAGCAAATGGATAAAATACATTCATCAGTTGATTGGCAAGCACTAAGAAACCATTTAGAGCAAAAAATCAGCCATTTAGACTATAAAATTCAAAAAGACTTATATATAATGTTTAAAAATACAGATATATTAGTAAATGAATTAAGTATACAAGAAGTTGAATGTCGTAGACTGCATAAGCCTACAAGAAAATTTTTAACTAAGTTAGAAGAAACAAATACAATGATAGCAGATATAAACAAGATGATAACCATGGGAGCATTACTTTGAAATTTAAAGAACTTAAAGTAGGAATTGAAGATCGTAAAGCTAAAGGCGATGAACCAAAATTTACTACTCAGCCAAAGCCTGAAGAACGTCGACTAAAAATGATGTGGGCATACAACTGGTATGGATATGTCTGCGATAAGAAACAAGCTAAAAAATGGATAGTAGAATGGCTTACAGAAAATGACAAAGAACAAAGTAAAAAGTTTAATGCTATTAAAGACAGTTGGACACCAACAACTATAGGTTGGTTAATTAGAATGCAACAAACAGGCTTAGAGCTAACTGCTGAAGAAATAGAATATATCAGTGTAAAAGCAAAAGAAGCTATACATAATAATGCAAAGAGTTTAGCTAAAGACGATGCTGAACAAGAACTAAAACCTAAAGCAAATAAACCTAACATACAAGAAATTATGATAGAGCGAGCACATTTAGCCGCAGGTGACATTGATGGACTATGGGACGAATACTTATCGGGCGATATTAAATCAAATGAAAAGCCAATGGTACAACAGTTTTTAGCTGAAAGAAACATACTTGCTCAGCATGTTAATATTATTAAAGATGAATGGACAAAACAAAAAAGAGAACTTGAGGACTCTGTCGCTGGCGTAGACGCTGATTTAAGCGAAGGATATAGTTGCTATACTAAGACCCAGCAAAAGAACATGATCAAGTACTGTGCGGCGATTATAGCAGAATTAGACGCATATCATCAAAGCAAGAAGGCCAAAGTAGGTATTAGAAAGAAAAAACCAGTACCACCAGAGAAGCAGGTAAGAAAATTAAAACTGCTAAGAAAGTTTGAAGAGTTTAAATTAGAAACTGTAGAACCTACTAAAATTCTTAAGTCAAGTGAGATGTGGGTTTACAACATTAAAAATCGTAAACTACAATACTATGTTGCTGATGACTATGCTAAAACTTTTACAGTTAAAGGTACAAGTATTTTAGGATTTGATACTAACAAGTCAGCACAAAAGACACTACGTAAGCCACAAGAAGTTCTCAAAGAACTTAGAATGTCGGGCAAGCCAGATAGTCGTAAACTGTTCGACAAACTAAAAACAACAGCCACAGCAGTTAATGGGCGATTCAACGAAAACTTAATTATCATTAAAGCAACTTAATCAATACTCTGCCGAGTTGATAAATACTATTAACGGAGAAACTTAAATGGCAGATTTAACAACACTAAAAGATGAACTATTCAACTATGTTGACAAACGCCTAGGTGGCGGAATTGTTGACGTTGAACTAGATCCAGATCATTACGAAGTAGCGTACGACAAAGCATTATCAACTTATAGACAAAGAGCACAGAATGCTTACGAAGAAAGTTATAATGTAGTTGAACTACAAGAAAATCAAAATACTTACACACTTCCAACAGAAGTTAGTTCTGTTAGACAAGTATTTAGACGTACAATGGGTGACAGTACTGGCCCATATAGTTCAAGTTTTGATCCTTTTTCATCAGCAACTTTAAACGTTTATCTATTAAACTATTCACAAGCAGGTGGCCTAGCAACATATGATATGTACACTCAGTATGTAGAAATGGCGGCAAGAATGTTTGGTGGTTACATGAATTATACATTTAACCCTGTGACTAAAGTATTAAGTTTAGTCCGTGATCCTAAATCATCAGGCGAACAAATACTGTTATGGACATACAATCAGAAACCTGAGATAGTATTACTACAAGACAATGCAATGAAGCAATGGCTAAGAGATTATACATTTGCGGCAAGTAAAATGATTATCGGCGAAGCAAGAGAGAAGTTTGCCTCTATTGCAGGTCCACAAGGTGGTACAGCACTTAATGGTGCATCACTTAAAGCTGAATCACAAGCCGAAATGGACAGACTGATTGACGAGTTAGCAACATACACTGATCACAGTCAACCACTTACTTGGATAATTGGTTAATGAAAATTTCAGAAATTATAACTGAAGGTGCTGTTTTTGCTCGCTCGGGCAAAGGTGGAGCCGGTGGGTCAGCTAAAGTTAAGATGAAATGGCGATGCGACAGTGGACCAAGAGCAGGTCGTATTGTAGCAAAACCTGCAGACTGTGGCGGTGCTATTGATGTTGCTAAACGAGCAAAAATGAAAAAGACTCGTGCTAGAACTAAAGTTAGAGCGGCACGCAGAGCCAAAAAGACAAAAAGATTAAATGTAGCAAGTCGTATTATGCAGTCGTTAAATAAGTTTCATCGTAGAGACTTACAAAAACGTGCTAATCAAAAAAGACGTAAACCAACAGAAAAAATCAAAAAACGTGCAACACGCCCAACAAGAGCAACACGTCCAAGTAGAAAGCCAAAAAAATTCAAATAGGTTGACCATTTAATTTGATAATGCTATAATACGCATTATGGACTTAATGATTGACATAGAAACACTCGCAACTGGACCTGATGCTATGGTTATGACAATAGCGGCACAGGTATTTGATCCTTTATCTACAGGATGGCCTGACCGCCACTTCTATGCTAGAGTTACTCCAGAAAGTCAGCCTAATCGTAAAACAGATGATACTACTATTGAATGGTGGGCCCAACAAGGACCTGAAGCACAGCGAGAAGTGTTTGAAGAAGTAGGAAGAAGAGATTTACACGACTGTTTAGACGAACTTGGTAAACTGATATGGCAAAGTGATCGTATATGGGCAAATGGCATTTGTTTTGATATGAACATACTAGAACATGCTTTCAAAGAACATGGTATTCCTTTACCTTGGAAGTTTTGGAGTGTACGTGATGCTAGAACTGTTTATGCTCTTTGGCCAGATTTGCCTCAACCCAAGTCTGCTAGCCATCATGCACTAGATGACTGTAAACGACAAATTAAAATGTTACAAGATTGTGTTAAACACCTAGGGATAAACAAACTAAAATGATAATAGCACTTAGCGGAGTAGCAGGAAACGGCAAAGATACTGTAGCAGACTATCTTGTAAATAATTATGGATTTAGAAGAGAAAGTTTTGCTGGGAATCTCAAAGATGGCATAAGTGCTGTGTTTGGTTGGGATAGAGAAATGTTAGAAGGACGCTCAAAGTCAAGCAGAGAGTGGAGAGAACAAGTAGATGAATGGTGGGCAAAACGTTTAGATATGCCCAAGCTTACTCCTCGTTGGATCTTACAGTATGTTGGCACTGATGTTATCAGAAGTAATTTTCACGATGATATGTGGATAGCTAGCTTAGAAAATAAACTTAGAAAAACAGATGATAACATTGTTATTTCAGATGTTAGATTTAAAAATGAAGTAGCTATGTTAAGAAACTTAGGTGCGGTCTGTGTAGAAGTTACTAGATTTGAAAAACCAGACTGGTATCAAATTGCTATGGCTGGCGGCAGTTTAGAAGACTCAGGTATACATCGAAGTGAGTATGATTGGATTGGTACTAAGTTTAATCATACATTAGATAATAATGGTTCTATGGATGAGTTGTATGAACAAATAGAATCTTTACTATCTGACTATATTATACATCAGGACTGATATCACCCGGCTTCCAAGAAGAATCCTGCTTCTGAAGAATAGCACTGCAATTCAAACAAACTGATCTTAAATTAATTAATTCTGTGTTATTTAAATTTCCATCTATATGATATACCTGTATTTGACTACCATGCTTTGCTCTAAATTTACAAATATCACACGTAGACTTTTTAACATATCCTTTTAAACGCCATCTTGGTGTAGGTGGTTTTACTTTGCGGTTCTTATTAATGCAAACTGCACACCGACTACGGTAATGTGTTTTACCGTCTTTTTTATAGTTGATAGCGGCCGGAAATTGATTACAGGCCTTGCATATAGGGCGTTTCATAGCAGTATTTAGTAGAAAACCTTTGCAAAGGCTCACATAACAGGGTGATTTAGGTCTAATCGTATAAATATTCGTAACAGTTATATACTGAATTATAAACGAGGAAAATATTATGGCATTAGTATCCCCAGGCGTAGAAGTAAGTGTAGTTGACGAAAGTCAATACTTACCAGCCGCAACAAATTCAGTTCCTTATTTGCTTATTGCAACAGCACAAAATAAAGTAAGTGGTACAGGAACAGGAGTAGCGACAGCAACAACTGCCGCAAACGCAAACAACATACAACTAGTGACTAGTCAACGAGAACTAGCATCACTATACGGTAGTCCATTCTTTTATTCAAGTACTAACGGTACTCCATTAAATGGCTACGAACTTAATGAATACGGATTATTAGCCGCTCACTCAGTGTTAGGTGTTTCTAACAGAGCATACGTTCAACGTGTTGACGTTGACTTAGCGGCACTATCAGCAAGACTAACTAGACCAGTTGGTGACGCAGATGATAATTCATACTGGTTAGACACTGCAGAAACTAAATGGGGTTTATTTGAATTTAGTGCAACGACTGGTAAATTTACAAATAAAGTACCAGTAGCAATTACATCAACAGACGACTTAACTGGTGGTGTTCCAAAAGCATCAGTTGGCGCAATTGGTGATTATGCAGTGGTTACAACTAACACAGCAAATCCAGTTTACTATAAAAATAGTGCAGGTGCGTGGGTATTAGTTGGATCAGACGATTGGCAAAATGCTTGGTACTCAGTACAAAGCGGAACAACTAATCCAGTACTAACAGCAGGACATACTATTATTATTAATGGTATAACTGTTACTGCTTCAGGTACAACTGTTACTTCGTTAGCAAGTGATATTAACACTTTATCAATTGCTGGTATTACTGCGGCCGCTGTTGAAGGCAAGCTAGAAATTTATGCAGACTCAGATGTGACTCCAGAAGGATCAGCAGGTGATGGTGCATGGGATATTATAGCAGGCACAGGTACACTACTAACAGATTTAAGTATTACAGCTGGTACAAAATATGCTCCAGAATTTACACAGGCTAAGCATACAAGTTTACCACGTTGGAAATCAACTGACACAACTGCACGTCCAACAGGCTCTTTATGGCAAAAAACTACTTCAGTTAACAATGGTGCTAACATTGTTGTTAAACAGTATGATGAAGCTACAGATGCTTGGACTACAATCACAGTTCCATTATACGCTGATGATGCCACAGCAAATAAAGAACTTGATCCAGCAGGCGGCGGTAGAAATGTTACAGCAGGTGTAGTATACGGATATCTAGATTGGTCTGAAAACTATACAGCTACATTAAAATTACATGTTCGTTCACAAACAGGCGAAACAACAGTAACATCAACAACAGCTAATCCAACAATTACAACAGGTTCAGAATTTACTATCTCAGCTAGTGCGAAAGGTTCGTCAACAATGACAACAGCAGTTACAGCTACAGTTAGTGGTACAACAATTCAAGACTATGCTTCAGCATTTAATACTGCTGGTGTAGCTAACACTGTTGCTTCAGTAACTGATGGATTCTTAACAATTAAGCATACACAAGGTGGTGCTATTGAAATTAAAGATACAACAAATACAGCTACATTAGAAGCGTTTGGTATTTCAGCGTTAGCTGATTTAGGTGCTAACACAAGAGTTAAAGCAGACGGTTCAACAGTTATATTTTCAAACTGGAACTCATTAACATATGAAGCTAAAGCAACTGAACCTACACAGGATCCAGCTAACTTAACATACTGGTATCATTCAGCAGTTGACGAAGTTGACATGCTAGTACATGATGGTTCTAACTGGAAAGGTTACCTAACAGTAACAAATGATGTTAGAGGATTCAATCTTTCTAACACAAATGCTAAAGGTATTCAAGTATCAGCAAGTGCACCAACAACACAGAACGATACTGCTAAAACAGCATTAGCATATGGTGACTTATGGTTAGACTCAAGTGACTTAGAAAACTATCCAATAGTTAAACGTTGGGAAAGTGTTGACGGAACTGATCAATGGGTAACTATTGATAACGCAGATCAAACAACAGAAAACGGTATTTTATTTGCAGACGCTCGTTGGTCAACAGCAGATGTTGATCCAGTAAGTGGAGATATAGCAACTATTACAGCACTAGCATCAAGCAACTATCTAGATGCAGATGCACCGAGTGCGGCACTATATCCAGCAGGTACATTATTGTTTAACACACGACGTTCAGGTTACACAGTTAAACAATATAAAACAGATTACTTTAATGCAACTGACTTTCCAGATGCTAGCTTACCAACAAACAAAGATGCGTGGGTAACTGTGTCAGGTAATAAAGCAGATGGTTCACCTTACATGGGTAGAAAAGCACAACGTCAAGTTGTGGTAGCGGCTATGAAAGCAGGCATTGATACAAACACAGCAATACGTGAAGAACAAAGAGAGTTTAACTTATTAGCGGCTCCAGGTTATCCAGAGTTAATTCAAAATATGGTAGCACTTAACAATGACAGAAACAACACTGGTTTTGTTATTGGTGATACACCATTTAGATTATCAGATAACTCAACAGCGTTACAAAACTGGGCAAGCGATGCAGGTGGTGAAGGTACAGACGGTGAAGATGGACTAGTAACAAATGATCCATATGCGTCAGTATTTTATCCGTCAGCTAGAGCAAATGACTTAACAGGCACAGCAGTAGTTGTTCCAGCATCACATGCGATATTAAGAACAATTATTAGAAACGACGAGCAAGGTTATCCATGGTTAGCTCCAGCAGGTAACAGACGTGGTTTAATTGACAATGTTACAGCATTAGGTTATGTTACAGCAACTGGTGAGTTTGAACAAGTTGCAAACAGAGAATCAGTACGTGACACTCTATATGAAAACAATGTTAACCCACTAACTTTTGTTCCAGGTAGCGGCTTAACTAACTACGGTAACAAAACTGTTGCAGGTGCTACATCAGCACTAGACAGAATTAACGTAGCTAGATTAGTTGCATACTTACGTGGTAAATTAGAAGCAACTGGTAAAGCATTTATGTTTGAACCAAATGATACAATTACACGTAACGAAGTTAAGAATGCAGTAGAACAGTTATTAAACGATATTACTGCTAAACGTGGTATTTACGATTACCTAGTTGTTTGTGACGAAACAAACAACACTCCAGCAAGAATTGATAGAAATGAACTTTATATTGATATTGCTATTGAACCAACTAAAGCAGTTGAGTTCATTTACATTCCAGTAAGAATTAAAAACACTGGAGAAATTGAAGCAGGTAATTTATAAAAGTATAAGTAATTATATACGCAGATAATGGTTCTTCGGAGCCATTTTTTGTGACTGCAGAGTGATAAATACTTGCATAACAAGAAGGAGATATACAAATGGCGGTTTCATCATTAACAAAAATGACTGTACCTTTAGCGAGCGATCAGAGTGCATCAACGCAAGGCTTATTGATGCCAAAACTCAAGTACCGCTTTAGAGCAGTATTTGAAAACTTAGGTGTTTCAACACCAAGAACAGAATTAACAAAACAAGTAATGGACTTTACTAGACCATCAGTTTCGTTTGAAGATATTACAATTGATCTTTATAACTCAAAAATGAGAATGGCAGGTAAACATACATGGGACGACGTAACAGTAAACTTCCGTGATGATGCAGGCGGCAACGTTGCAAAATTAATGGGCGAACAGTTACAGAAACAATTTGACTTTATGGAACAATCATCTGCTTCAGCAGGTATTGACTATAAATTTATTACACGTTGCGAAGTATTAGACGGTGGTAACGGTGCTAATGAACCAGTTGTTTTAGAAACATGGGAACTATATGGTTGTTACTTGACTTCAGTTAACTATAACGACTTAACATATACAGATTCAGCTCCAGCAACTGTAACAGCATCGATTAGATTTGATAATGCTATACAAACACCAATTGGTGACGGTGTAGGCACAGAAGTTGGTAGAGCACTAGGCACAGTAGTAACAGGTTAATAGACTATGGCAGGCTTCTTCGACAATGTTTTGAAGGGGTTCTTGGGTGGTGATTATCTAAAAGACTACAGGCACGCCAGCAAAACTTTTACATCTGCTGGATATGCCCTTGCACCTAGGTTAAAATACCTTTTCCATGTGTATTTCAATGTTAATACAACTGAGATACCTGGACTAACGAAACTCTTCGGCGCAAGAGATAGTTCGCGTGTCAGTGTGTTGACTAAATCTATTCAACTACCAAACTATACGTTTGATATTGAAACGATGAATCAATACAATAGAAAGCGTAACATCCAAACTAAAATTAACTACGAACCAGTACAAGTTGACTTCCATGATGATTCAAGTGATATTGTAAGATCATTATGGTTTGCATACTACAACTATTTCTATAAAGATCCTGCTCAAGCCTACGGCGGAAATCAATCAACACAATCAACTAATCTATTATCAGGTACAGGCATTGGTGACTTTGTTAACGGTATACTTCCAATAAATACCGACGATATATTTGGTGGTATTCAAGGACCAGCAAGTCGCGGTAACCAAGCAGATCAAAATGCTAGAGATATATATGCTCCAGATAAAATAGGTAACGATTGGGGATATATAGGCGAAGGTGTTGGTGGAGCAATTGACAAGCCTCAGTTCTTTAGAGATATTACAATATATGGATTTAATCAACATAGCTTTGTTTCTTACACATTAGTTAATCCAATTATTACAGACTTTAGACACGACACTTATGATTATTCAGCAGGTGGCGATTCGATGTCAAACTCAATGACTATCAAATTTGAATCAGTAAAATATGGTAGTGGTGCTATTGGAAAAAGTCAAGTACCAGGATTCAATAGTTCAGAACACTATGATACAGTGCCAAGTTCACTAAGCCGTCCAGGGACCACTAACTCCTTCTTTGGTCAGGGCGGAATATTAGATGCTGGTGTAGGTGCATTTGAAGATTTATCACAAGGTAATTTATTGGGTGCAGTAATTAAAGGTGGTTCTGCTGTTTATAATTACAGTAAGATAGATGATCCAAATGATACATTTAAAGAAGAGATTAATGCTGAAGCTTCAAAAGAAATTAGAAAAGTAACAGGCAATCCAGCAACATCAGCAACAGTATTTCCTAGTCCTAGTACAAAAAAAGCTAAAACAAGAGCTCAAGTAATTGAAGAAAGTAGAGGGTCATTAGCACCATTGGCACAAAATGAGACACGTGTAAGAAATTCTGGAGCTACAAGTAACGGACAAAATGTTGGTGTTGCTGGTATTGGTGCTGTCAGTGTCGAAGCTGAATCAATTACATCTCAAGAAGAAATATTTAATCCGCCAGGGTGGCCTGTAGGAACTGTTTTAGAAAGAAGAACAACTCTTGAAGATGTTAGTTATGCTGGAGGAGTAGTGGTTGGTGCGGTAGCTGATAGCAATACAGCAGGAGGTGCTGGAGTCTCTGCACAAACTGCAACTATAGGAAGAATGATAGTAACAGACGTTTATAGAAGACCTGATGGATCAGTATATAACTCAACTCCAGAAATTAGTACAGATATTACAAAGAGTAATGCAGAAGTTGTAGCTTTTGCAAATAGGAGCGGTGCCAAAATTAAACCAAAAATAGAAAAACCGTTGTCAGATTCTGGACTACGAACATCGCCAGCACCAGTAGATAATCTAACCAGTAGTACAATTAGGGTTAAATATAGATATGAGTACAGTTAACATTAAAAAGTCAGACACTGATGCATCTATAATAATCTTTGACAGCTTCTATAAAAGAGAAATTAAAGTAGATATTAACGAGTATGATCTTATTAGAGCATATTTTTTAGATCTATATCAAAATCCAAATATTGCAGATGACTTTACAGGAGTAGTATTTCAAATTGCTACAGGGTATGAAAAGTCTGCATTAGACATACTTGAGGAAATGAAAGGTCAAGATGGTGTTTCTGTAAATGCTACTATTGCTTACTATCTTAATGGTTTAAGATCAAAAGCAACATTGTTAGGCGTTACAAATGTACAACAACCAAATATCTATGCCGCAAGAAACGTGCAGGTGTAGCTAATGGCTAGATTTCACAAAGGTAAGTTCACTGTAAAAAATCCAGAAAAATTTGTAGGAAGTAAAGCACCAACCTATCGATCTAGTTGGGAAAGTGCATTTATGCAATTTTGTGATTCGCATCCTAGCGTAGTCAAGTGGGCAAGTGAATGTGTTAAGATCCCTTACAAACACCCGTTCACAGGTAAAAATACAAATTACATTCCTGACTTTTTAGTCCAGTACCAAGACAAAACAGGTAAATTAATAACAGAGCTGGTAGAAATTAAACCTAAAAATCAAAGTATAATTGAAAGTAAAAATCAAAATCGTAGGCTAGCAGAAACAGTAGCAATTAATCATGCTAAATGGGAACAAGCAATGCGATGGTGTAAACAAAACGGACTACGGTTTAGAGTAGTTACAGAAGAAGATATATTTAGAAGTGGGGCAAGATAATGACAAAGAAACTAGAAGAAATATTTAACTTAGATCCTAAAGACAAAGAAGAGGTTGATGTTACAGAACCTTTGCCTCAAGAAACAAAGGCTAAGCCACAGTTACCACAAGAAACATTAACTAACATAGAAAAAATTGAAGATGCACTTCCAAGTGTTAGAGGACTAGAAGCTGGCGACAATGAAATGGATGACCTAGCAGATATGGCTAAAAATTCATACAAAGACTTAATGGACTTAGGTATGAATGTAGACTCACGCTTTTCATCAGAGATATTTGGTGTTGCTAGTGGACTACTAGGACACGCTATTACAGCAAAAACTGCTAAAATAAACAAAAAGTTACGTATGGTTGATCTACAACTTAAGAAAGCACAACTAGATCAAAAAGAAAGACAACTGCAAGATAAAAGAAACGAAACAGATGATGTTGAACAAGGAGAAGGAATGGTCCTTGATCGAAATGAACTGCTAAAAGAATTACTAAAAAAAGATACACCAAAAGATGAGTAGTAGCATAAATACTACCATAGGGGAATAAAAAAATATGAAAACATTTACACAATATTTAACAGAGTCAGCTCAAACTTACTCTTACAAAATTAAAGTAGCAGGAGGCTGTGATGCTGACTGTATTAAACATTTAGAAGAACAATTAGGGCGTTATGACATTATTAAAATGACTGAGCCTAAAACAACTCCAGTTATGGAAGATCCATTAGATTTTCCAGGTGTTAAAAACATGGAAGTTTGTATGTTTGAAGTTGAATTAAATTATCCAGCAAGCCAGCAAGAACTATTTCAAATGATTGAAGCATGCACACGTAAGCCACAATCACAAATTAAAATTGTTACTTCGGCATTTGCAGATGGATGGGAAAACAATGAAGGTGCAGAAGCTGAAGAAGCTCCTTTACTAGAAAAAGATTACCCAGAAGAAACTAAAGAACAAAAAGAAGCAAAAGAAAAACATGCTAAACCAGAAGATCATATTGAAAATCCAGGTGATGCTAAATTTGAAGTAGCAGGAGGCGAAACCCCTAAAGCTGAATCTACTAACGACTTACCGATGGGCGATAAGAGTCCAGTGGGTAGTACTGAAAACAAAAAGCCAGAGCCTAAAAGCTCAGCTAGATAATAGGACTAAACATTATGGACATGCAAAACGTATTAGATAAATTAAAGCAGATTGAAACTCCGACTGAAGATCAAACAGCGGCTATTAAATCAGCAGAAGCAATGACTACTGCACCAGCAGAAGCAGTTGCTGAACAAACTCCAGCAGTAACAGCAGAAAGTACATACACAGAATATACTCCAACATCAACTCCACAAGACATTGCTAAACTAGCAGGTGTTGATACAATAGCAGTAGTTGGTGATACTTTAACAACAAACGAGTCAGTAGAAACAAAAGAAGAAGTTATTACTGAAGCTCAAAGTCCTGCACAGAAAGCGGCATTTCAAAAAATGCTAGATGCTAAAAAAGACAAAAAAGAAGATAAAGAAGAAGTAGAAGAAGTTAAAGAAGAAATTGAAGTACATGAGGACGATGCACAAGAAGTTGTTGCTGAAGGACCTACTAGAAAAGACTTCCAAATGGTAGCTGACTTACTTAAAGATAATCCAGATATGGCTGATCGTACAGCTAAAGCAAAAGACTACTGTAATAAATTTAAGGCAATGAATCCACGTTTTGACAAAGAAAGATTTATGAAAGCGTGTGGTGTTGAAGAAGCATATGAGTCAATTGAAGAAGCATATAGCCCAGAACATGTTGCTGACATTATTAAAAAACATGAAGAAGCTGGTCACCAAGTTGAAATGGATCCGTACAAAGATGATGAAGCAGGATTTACTGTTACATTCTTAGACGGTAAACGTAGACATTACAAATATACAGACACAGGGTCAAAAGTTACTTCACTAGAACCAGTTGATCCATTAGTAGATCCAAACGCACCAAAGCGTGGTCGTGGTCGTCCTGCTAAAGAAGCTGTTGAAGAAACAGAAGTAGATGAACTAACAAGAGCGTTTGAATCAAAGCTAGCTGAAGAACTTCCAGAAGAGGAAGTAGTTACAGAAGAAGCAGAACAGGTTAATGAAAGTGTTCAAGTAACACAAACAATCAATGATGAAGGCCAAGAGTCAGTTAATATTAATGCTCAAGGTGATCATGTTGATATGGTTAAACAAATGATGCAACTAGCTGGTCAACCACAAGGTTATGAAGAATACAAAGGTGAAGAAGAGCCAGAAGCTGAAGAAGCTAATGAAGAACTAGCTAATTCACCTAACCCACAAACAACTGATGTTGATACGCAGTTAAACAAACAGTCAGGTGGTTTAAATGGACCTAAAGATAAGTCAGCATTAAAAGGTAATTCATTTCCTTTGCATGACAGCAAAGAACTAGAAGAAAGCCTAACAGACTTATATAAAGAATACAAAGGCGAGTAATATGCGTATTGGTGAAATAACCAAAGACGTCATCAAAGAATCAATAGAATGGCACTTGACAAACCAAGTGCCTTTTTTTGAAAGCGTATTTAGAGCAGGTAGCGAAAACTACTACAAGCTATTTAATAATGTTAGACAACAGTACAACGAAGGTAGTATTGAATTAACAGCATTAGATCGTGCATTAATTACTGAAACAGACATTGGTCAATTTGATATGTATGAAGGACAACGTGTTCCTCTAGATAGCCCAATGCAAGAAGCAGAGTACCAAGGAAGAGATGTAGATCTTAACAAACCTAAACGTGGTGGTAGACGTAAGTATCAAGTGTACGTTAAAGACCCTAAAACAGGTAATGTTAAGAAAGTTTCATTTGGTGATAACGTTACAGGGCTAACTGCAAAAATAAGCGACCCAGAAGCACGCAAGAATTTTGCCGCCAGACATAGATGCGACACTAAAAAAGATAAAACCAAAGCAGGTTATTGGAGTTGTAATCTTCCAAGATATGCTAAAAGTTTAGGATTAAGTGGTGGCGGAAATTTCTACTGGTAAAGACAATCCATATTTTGAAGTCGACTTAGGCAATGTAAAGTATAGACGCTTTGAAGAAACAGTTGATGATCAAGAGTTAGTATGGCATCGCGATAAAAATGATAGAAGAATAGTAGTTAAAGAAGGTAAAGGGTGGAAGTTACAGTTTGATAATGAACTACCAGAAGAATTAGTTAATGGACAAAGCTACTTTATACAAGCAGAAGAGTATCATAGACTAATAAAAGGCCAAGGCCAATTAATTATAGAAGTCACTGAAGAAATATGAAAGCAAAAGAATTTGTTACTGAGAAAAGAAACACACCAGGTAAACCAATATCTACACATGCCGCGGCTAGTCCAGGAGCAATGACTGCAATGAACGCAGATAGATACTATGGTCTTTACCGTGCTAGTATGCTTATGGGAAGATATCCTGAGGCAATGGATGATATTGATTCAGAATCAATGATGGGAAATAAGTTTTTTATTGGAACATATACAGAAGAAGAAAAGAAAATGTATCTTGCGGCCTGCGAAGCATTAGGCATTGACTGTCATGAAATGATTAAAGGCCCTAGTGCTGAACCAGAAGATACAAACACTCAATCAACAATACAACCTTTTAAAGGATACCCTAGATAATGAGCAAATGTGCAAACTGTGGATGTGGATGCCATTGCGGTCAATCATGTACAGAGTGTTATGACTGTCCTGATTGTAATTGCAAAAGTGCATTGGTAGAAGATGTACAAGTTGTAGATCACATGTTAGCAGATATAAGAGATTAACATGTACGAATATGCAGTAACAATTAAAAGAGTAGTAGATGGCGACACTGTCGATGTAGACATTGACCTAGGCTTTGGCGTAGTATTAGTTAAAGAACGTGTTCGCATAATGGGCATTGACACACCAGAAAGTCGCACAAGAGACAAAGTAGAAAAAGTATTTGGGTTAGCCGCAAAGGATAAACTTAAATCATTGCTAGGTAAAAAATCAGTTCTAAAGTGTAAGAAGTATGATGCCAAAGGTAAGTTTGGACGTATATTGGGTGACTTTATAACCAATGACGGCAACATGGCAACAGATGTTATGATTGAATCTGGACATTGTGTAGCATACTTTGGTGGATCAAAAAACGAAGTTGAAGCAAAGCATTTAGTTAATAGAGAAAAACTTCTACGTGAAGGTGCTATTAACATGAAAGACTATAACAAAGCTGTTAAGCTAATGGAAAAGAAAAAATGAAGTTTACTGAATTTCAAGAAGGCAAATACAGAGACAATGACGTAGAAGAATTTGTTCCTAATGACGAGCAACTTGACAAAATTAAAAACAAGTTTCTTCCTGATTGGGAAATGTTAGATCATAGAATAATACAAACAATGTATGTTTGCCAAGATCACAGACAAGCAGAAGAAATGATAGGCTTTATTAATGACCTATCTGAGAAAATGGATCACTTTGCAGAAGTAACACAAGATGTTACAGAAGTTAAAGTAAAGACGTCTACGTTTGACGTTAAGGGTCTTACAGTGCTTGATTTCCAACTAGCTATGTCAATAGACGCTTGGGCTGAAGAAAAAGGCATTAAACAGGCATCTACGTCAGGTAACTTTGGTATGCACGAAGATCAAGGCTTAACAGAAGCACAGTTTGATGAAGCGGCTGGAAAGAAAGATGCTTGCTATCACAAAGTAAAATCAAGATACAAAGTATGGCCTAGTGCATATGCTAGTGGTGCGTTAGTTAAGTGCCGTAAAGTAGGTGCTAAGAACTGGGGCAACAGCAAGAAGAAATGAGAGCTAGTGACTTCATAACAGAACTTAATTGTCAGTATGGTGAATACTATTGTTCCCATGACAAGAAAATGAAGTGTCGCAAAACTCCTAAAAAATCAAGAACAACAGAAGATCTACGTGCTTGGTTTGGCAAAGGTAAAAAAGGTGGAGCAGGAGGAGGCGGCTGGGACCGCTATAACACTAAAGGCGAACGTATAGGTAAATGTGGAGATGCCGGAGAAGGAGAAGGCAAACCTAAATGTTTATCAAAGTCTAAAGCGGCTAGTTTAAGAGCCAAAGGCGGTAAAAAAGCAATAGCACAAGCAGTAAATAGAAAACGCAGACAGGATCCAAAGAAAGATAGGAAAGGCTCTGCTAAGAACGTCACAAACAAATATAAAAAATAATTCCAACACAATCTGATAAATAGTTATATGGCACTTACACTATCATCATCAGACCCTGATCAGTCTGCATTGAACAGACCAAACGATCCAAGAGATCCGAATGGTATAGCTCATGCGACTAATACAGTTACTCCTGCAGATACAAAAGCAGATAGAGCCACAACCAAGTTAGCTTATGCAACATGGTTAGCTACTTGGAAAACTAATTCGGGTGGAGATGCAAGTTACGAAGAAGAATTTACTGAGGCAGGCTCAGGAATAACATATGCGGATGATTAGATATGGCAGATAGAGAAAATACAACCAGTTATGTACACCCACAAGAAACTAACTTATTAAACCTACATAAGGCTATGGAGTATGATTCTGCTGGTCAACCAGTAGTACGTACAACAGGTAACTATTATGATTGGTCAATTGATTTATCAGCAGGAAACTTAGATGGTGTTGGATACATTGAAAAGTTTGGACGTAATGCCACAATGTCAGCAAACATTGAAACTATTTGGGACGGCAGTGACTTATATGAATACCTAGGAACAGCAAGTTCAGTTTATGTTACATCAAGTGATGGAGACGACAATCCCACTGGTAACGGCGCTAGAACTGTAACAGTTGAAGGACTTGATGCTACATACAATGAAATATCTGAAGAAGTTAACGTAGATGACGGGGCCAGCACTGCTGAATTCTTAAGAGTATTTCGTGTTACTACAAAAACAACAGGTAGCACAGGACAAGCAGAAGGTGTTATATCAGTTCGCTCAGCTACAGGCGGTGGCGGAGTTTTACTAGCACAGATACAAAAAGTTGGCACAGGTGGCGGTAGTAGTCTAGGACAAACATTTATGGCATTGTACACAGTGCCAGCAGGTAAGACAGCATATATAACACAATGGATAGTAGGTGCCGGTGCTCAGAACGCAGACACCACAGCACTTTTAACATCCAGACAATTTGGTGATGGTGGATTTAATGCCAAAGACATTATCATATCAGCAGGACAACAGTTTGCCAAAGACTATAAAATTCCTTTACAGTTTCTAGAAAAAACTGACATTGAAGTGCGAGGATTTACTAGTTCAGCAGGTAACGACTGTTCGTCAACTTTTAACATAATACTGATAGACAACCCAGCGTAATGTTTCAACGTATTGATGTTCCATTAGTACGCAATCCTAGATGCCAACAAGCTGTTGACGGACTTACAGCCAAAGACTTTCGTTATTACGACAAAGATGGCTTTGAGCTATGTCAAGCAGAACAACGCTACTACGAAGCGGAAAACCACCCTATAGAGCAACCTATACTTAATCATAGACTATGGCAAGAAGAATGGATGACCATTGATCATGATAGACTACACTTTGATCATGCTATGATCTTACACCGTTGTTCATATGAAGGGCAAGCTCGAGAACAACTCCAAGAACTAAAATCAACTATACCACAAGCAGACTTATTGTTGCGTACTAAACCACAGTGGGGCTACGACTTTGATTTAGACTACATTACTGAAAGCGGTGAAATCTTTGAAGTGTTACATATTGAATGTGACTTCAACGACTTTGATGAGTTTCAAGATAAGTTATATAAATTTGAAGATCGTATAGAACGTATAGACTTTGAAGAAGCGGCCAGGTCGATATGGCGTGAAAGAGACCAATGGCAACACCTCAAAGCATTCACACAAAATGACTGGAAAGCTAACCACTTATTAGGTTGGGAAAAATCTGAGTATACAGAAAAAGCCTTATAAGTAATACAAACAATACAACAAACAAGCAACTATAAGGACATGCTCAATGAAATTTGATTCAGTAAAATTTAAACTCTATTATGATTTTATTTTAACACAGGTGTATGCTGAACCTGAAAGTGATTATCATAAAATTACAACACAAGAAATATATGATCTTATGATCAAACCACTCAAACTTAAAAAGTCAGCAAATATATTAGACGTTGGCTGTGGTCCAGGTTATTTCTTAGATATAATGAAAAAAGAAAAATATAAAAACGTTGTAGGCACAGCAGGTACTAGAGAAGATCTTGAAATATGCAAAAAGAAAAAGCATAAAGTAAGAGATGAAGATATCAGTTTCTTGTCTGATAAAGACGAGTCATTAGACTTTATCTTTTGTAGACAAGTATTAGAGCATTCACCATTTCCTTATATAACACTGTTAGAGTATAATAGAGTACTAAAACCAGATGCTAAAATATATATTGAAACACCGGCACCTGGCAACGTAAGAAATCATGAAGCAAACCCAAACCATTATTCTATATTAACAGATAAGATGATATTAAACCTACTTGTTAGAGCTGGGTTTGATCTTGATATATCAAACAACTTAGAATCAACAGCACTAGATAAAAAGTCTGGAGAAGAGTTTACTGAAATGAGTTATGGTATTATAGCCACTAAAAAGAGACCAATAGACGTTAAATAATAGTATGGATATAGAACAACTTAAACAACTAGCAGGTGTAAATGACACTCCTACAATGGGAGAGAACATATCACATACTGCCACGGAGAAAAGTGAATATATGAAAAAACATGATATTCGCCCAGGGTCTCCAGAATGGTTTAAGTTATGGTTCTCACAACCTCACTTAACAGGTGAAAATCCAATGCCAAGGAAGTAGCATGGCTAAATCACTAGACGGCGTATTAATTAAAAAAGCACACAAGAAGCAACAGTTCACAAAAAAAGAACTTCAAGAATTTAAAAAGTGTGCTGATCCCGTAATGGGTCCAATGTATTTTATGAGCAACTTCTTTACCATACAGCATCCTGTACATGGTAGCATGAAGTATACTCCATATGAATATCAAGAACGTCTAATAGAAGCATATCACGAAAATAGATTTTCAATATCAATGATGCCTAGACAGACAGGCAAATCAACATCAGCCGCAGGCTATTTGTTATGGTATGCTATGTTCAATTCAGATGCAACAGTGTTAGTGGCCGCACACAAATATGCAGGTGCACAAGAAATTATGCAACGTGTTAGATATGCTTATGAGTCATGTCCAGATCATATCAGAGCAGGTGCTGTTAGTTACAATAAAGGATCAATAGAGTTTGACAACGGCAGTCGTATAGTAGCACAAACAACAACTGAAAACACTGGACGAGGTATGTCAATATCAATGTTATACTGTGATGAGTTTGCGTTTGTTAGACCTACTATTGCTCGAGAGTTTTGGACTTCAATATCACCTACACTTACTACTGGTGGTAAAGCAATTATTACATCAACACCAAACTCAGATGAAGATCAATTTGCACTATTATGGAAACAAGCAAACAAGTGCGAGGATGAGCACGGTAACGAAACAAAATTAGGCATTAATGGATTTAAAGCATATAGGTCATATTGGAACGAGCATCCAGACAGAGATGAAGAATGGGCGAAACGAGAAAGAGGCACATTGGGAGATGAACGATTTAGGCGTGAGATGGATTGTGAATTTATTATCAATGACGAAACACTTATTGCACCTACCAAGCTAATTGACCTAGCAGGAATAGAACCAATTCAGCAAATGGGACAAGTGCGTTGGTATGAGAAACCAAGGAAAGGTGACATCTACGTAGTTTCCTGGGATCCAAGTTTAGGAACAGGAGGAGACTTTGCGGCCATGCAGGTTGTTAATGCTAATACTACAACACAGATAGCAGAATGGAAACATAACAAAACTACTATACCCGAACAAGTAAGAGTGTTTAGTGAAATTATCAAACACCTGAATGAACAAATAGAAGATAGAAATTCAATTTACTACTCAGTTGAAAATAATACTATTGGTGAAGCGGCATTGATTAGTTTAGATGAGTACGGAGAACAATCAATACCTGGAACATTTTTAAGTGAAACAAAAGCAATAGGTAAAGGCAGACGTTTCCGTAAAGGATTTAATACAACAAACAAAAGCAAGATTGCTAGTTGTGCTAAATTTAAAAATTTAGTAGAGTCAGGTAAATTTAAAATTAAGTCGAGACCATTGGTCAGCGAACTTAAAAACTTTGTAGCACATGGAACAAGCTATGCGGCCAAACCCGGTGAGCATGATGATCTAGTAATGGCAACAATATTAGCAGTACGTATGATGCAACAACTTCAAGAATATCATAAAGACATAGGTGATAAACTAAGAGATCACGATGATGACGTTGTAGAACCACTTCCGTTCATTATGATTTAATTGACAGCTTAGATAAATACACTTATGATATCATTAGACACCACAAGACAAAAATTATTTGATTTACTAGTAGCTAAAGGGTTTGATTTAACAACCCGTGACGCAAAAGGTAAAGAAACAACTGAACCAAAGAACGCTGATCTATTTTCGTTTAACTATAAAGTTGGTGATAACAGTTACGGTACAGTAGTAGTAACAGTTAATCCTGAAGGAGAGTTAGAAGTTTATTACGGTGACGTGCTTGGTAAAGGTATGGATTCTGATCATAAGAAAGAATGGTATGATTTTTTATATCAATTGAGACACTTTTCTAAACGTAACATGTTAGAGTTTAGTTTAAAGCATATGAATAAACTTAAATATTCAATGCAGACAATGGCACAAGTATCTGAGAATAGAGAAATTAACGAATCTAAATACTACGGTTTCAAAAAAACATCATACACTAAACAAACAAAAGAAGCAAAACTCAAAATAGTACATTCAAAACCAATTGACGAAGAAGCAGGTGATCAACGTTACAGAAATGTAGCATCACTATATGTTGAAACATCAGAGGGCGAACGTTTTAAATTACCATTTACTAAACTATATGCAGGTCGTGCTATGGCAAGACACGTTAGTGAAGGTGGTAATCCGTACGATAGTTTTGGTACTTATATATGTGAGTTAGTTAGCGATATTAATACACTAGGTGCATTTACTAGATATGCTCGTGGGCATGACTGGCAAAATACTGAAACTGCTGGATTAGCAGAAAGAGGACTTAAACACTTTGGTGCTATTAAACGCAAAGTTAAATCAATGATTGGCAAACGTGGTTATCATAAAGCACTTGAAGCATTTGATCAACGCACTGAACTTCCAGAACAAGAAACAATGGATAAAGTTCGTGAATTATTTACAGAAAAATTATTAGATACTAGAGTAGAGTCGGCATTACCGGTGTTGACTAAATTAGAATTAGAGGGTAAGTCAATGAAAGAAGTTAATGAATTTGAACAATGGGCAGAGTCAACAGTGCAAGAAGGATTTGATCCAGAAGAATTTGAAGGTAAAGTTACTGTTCCTGGACCAGGTGGTTTTCCAACAGATATCACGTATACTGCTAAGGTAGACAACGAACAAAACACAGTACATGTAACTAAGTGTTCAAACGAGCAATATAGAGATGAATGTCAAGATGATGCTGAGGAAGAATGGGCTGATAGAGATGTTGACGTTCCAATGGAAGCCAAAGAATATGAATGTCCAACTTGTCGAGGTGCAGGTGATTATCGCGATGAAGAACATAAAAAACATGATTGTCCAGACTGTGAAGGTGAAGGCAAATATGTTGACGAAGGTAAAATGAAAGACCTAGCTATGGATATGAAAGAATTGTCAGACAAAGAGTTTGAAGAAAAATACCAAACTAAAAAGTCTGATTGGTCTGAAGTTAAAACACCTGGACTAAGACAGGATCCAAAGTATCCAGCATACATTGGTAAAATGAAAACATTTGCAGGCGACATAGCCGCAGAAGCAGAAGAAAAATTTACACAAGAAGAAATCCAAAAAGCTATTAGAATAGCAATGCACATGAAAGGTGATATGACAGACGCAACAGATGCTATTGATGCTATACACCCTGGATTAACTAACCATCCTGAAGTTGATGATGCTCTTAAACAAGCTAACGAAAGTGTAGAAGTAACAGAACAGTATGCACCATCAGTAGGTGATCAAATTGTTACAGGTAAAGGTACTAAAGGCACTGTTGAAACAGTAACAGATGAAGCAGTTGAGTTTAGAACTGAAACAGGTAAACTATTAAAAACTGCTATTTCAAACGTTGAACCAGATGCAGTAAACGAAGATGATGTAGAAGAAGGTAACGAGTTTACACTAGCCCTTGCTAACGCTAAACGTGATGGCAAAGATGAGTTTGAAGTAGATGGTAAAGTATATAAAGTAGAAGAAAGTCAAGTTGGACGTATAGTAGATTTGGTAAACTATAGAAAGTAACAGTATTGACAAACCCTCAAAAGAAGCACATAATTTAGTTTATGTGCTTTTTTTACGACCATTTGGTAAAATATACCAATATAACCGTTGACGGGATAAATAAATTATATTACACTATTAAGGTAGTGTTTTATTAGGCACACATTAAGGCAAATTATTATGGCACATAAAGGAGAAATACATTATGGCAAGTTTAGCAGATATCAGAGCAAAATTACAAGCTTCTGAAAACAACAACAGTAACAATCAACGTTCAGGTGGCGATAACGCAATTTACGCACACTGGAATATCAAAGAAGGCGAATCAGCGGCAATTAGATTCCTTCCAGACGCAGATCCAAACAACACATTCTTTTGGCAAGAACGAAACATGATTCGTTTACCATTTAACGGCGTTAAAGGCGAAATGGATAACAAGAACGTATTAGTTCAAGTTCCGTGTATTGAAATGTGGGGTGAATCATGCCCAATTCTAGCAGAAGTTAGAACATGGTTTAAAGATTCATCACTAGAAGAAATGGGTCGTAAGTATTGGAAGAAAAAGTCATACATCTTTCAAGGGTTTGTTAGACAAAATCCTATAGGTGATGATACTACACCAGCTAATCCAATTAGACGTTTTATTATGAGTCCTCAAATCTTTACTATTATTAAGTCAAGTTTGATGGATCCAGACATGGAAGAATTACCAACAGACTATAATGCTGGTTTAGATTTCCGTGTTACTAAAACACAAAAAGGTGGCTATGCTGATTACACAACATCAAACTGGGCAAGAAAAGAGTCTGCACTAACAGAAGCAGAACAGGCCGCAGTTAATGAACATGGCTTATTTACACTAGGAGATTTTCTTCCTAAGAAACCTAGTGAACAAGAATTAAAAGTAATGAAAGAAATGTTTGAAGCATCAGTAGATGGGCAACCATATGATGCTGAAAGATGGGGTGCGTACTACAGACCATCAGGTATGATGGCTCCAAAAGGATCACAACCAACAACTTCTACACCAAGTGCAACTACAACGCCAGCGGCAGACACATTTGAACAAGTGGCTCCAGCGGCTCCTGTAGCAGAAACTGCACCAGCAACTCCGGCTCCAACAGCAGAAGTAACACCTGCTCCAGTAGCTGAAGCGGCGCCAACAGAAACACCAGCACCAGCGGCTGAGGGTGGATCTAAAGCAGAAGATATTTTGAACATGATCCGTTCAAGACAGAAAACATCGTAACTAATTAGTAGTGGGCGATATAATACTATCGCTCACACTTTTTAATTTGGCAATTTAATCGTTGCACAATTTATTTGATGACTGTAAAATTACTTTTAAACACACAAGAAGAACAAGGAAGAGATTATGGCAAAACCATTTGACGTAAGTAAGTTTAGAAAGAGTATTAGTAAATCAATTTCTGGACTATCAATTGGATTTAACGATCCAACAGATTGGGTATCGACAGGTAACTATGCCCTAAATTATTTAATTAGTGGTGACTTTAACAAAGGTATTCCGTTAGGCAAAGTAACAGTGTTTGCTGGCGAATCAGGTGCAGGTAAAAGTTATATTTGTTCAGGTAACATTGTTAAAGAAGCACAAGAACAAGGTATCTTTGTAGTACTGATTGATTCAGAGAACGCACTTGATGAAGCTTGGCTACAAGCATTAAAAGTTGACACTGGACCAGAGAAACTGCTCAAACTCAATATGGCTATGATTGATGACGTAGCTAAAACTATCAATGACTTTATGGCTGAGTATCGTGCTATGAATGAAGAAGAAAGACCTAAAGTATTATTTGTTATTGATTCATTGGGTATGTTGTTAACACCAACAGATGTTGCTCAGTTTGAAAAAGGTGACATGAAAGGTGATATGGGTAGGAAACCTAAAGCATTAACATCACTAGTGCGTAATACAGTTAATATGTTTGGTAGTGCTAATGTAGGTATGGTGTGTACTAATCATACATACGCATCACAAGACATGTTTGATCCAGATGATAAAATATCAGGTGGACAAGGTTTTATTTACGCTTCAAGTATTGTAGTAGCAATGAAGAAAATGAAACTGAAAGAAGACGAAGATGGCAACAAGATATCAGAAGTTAAAGGTATTAGAGCTGGTTGTAAGATTATGAAAACACGTTACGCTAAACCTTTTGAAGGCGTGCAAGTTAAAATACCATATGAAACAGGCATGAACCCGTACAGCGGACTAGTTGATCTAGCAGAGAAACAAGGCATACTTAAGAAAGACGGTAATAGACTACGCTTTGGTGAGCCAGATAGTGCTAATGAAATTAAACAGTTCCGTAAAGCATGGGAATCAAATACTGATGGTTGTTTAGATAAAGTAATGGAACACTTAAAAAATCAGAACAATGAGGTAAATATCGAAGATATTGAGGCAAGCATGGATGTAGCTACAGAAATGCAAGCACCGGAGGCAGTAGAACCAGTAGAAGAAACAAAGGAATAAAAACATGCTAAACGCAGTTGCAGAAATTTTTGAAACGTTAAAAACACATATCAATGAAAGCAATCACAAAGAAGCCGCCATTGATTTAGTACACACTCTGGTCGATACCCAGGGTGTTAGTCCTAAAGAGATCAGAGAATCTACACTAATGGATGACGAAGAAGTTCGTGAAGCATTAATAGATTATGATGATACTGTTATTGAAGAAGATGACGGTTTAGATGTCTGGGGCGACGAATTTGACGATAGCGAAGAAGAAGAGGATTACTAATGACTTGGTACAGTGATGTAACTAAAGATATTACAAAAATACCTGATATGCTGTTATTTTATGAAAATGAATTAATGACAGCTAAGAAGGAATGCTCGGTATACGGTAACGTAGAAAAGAACATTCGTGACTTACCTGGTATTACTGAACATCGCTTTAATCAATTACAAGAAATAGAAGCAGTGCTTAATTATCTAAACATACAACTACGTAAGATTAGACGTAAGCACTTTCAAAAGTATCTTGAAGCTTACCAACGAGCATTAACATCACGTGATGCAGAAAAGTATGTGGATGGAGAAGACGAAGTTATTGACTTTGAAACATTGATCAATGATGTAGCACTGTTAAGAAACAAATGGCTTGGCATATTAAAAGGTTTTGAATCAAAGAACTTTATGCTAGGACACATAGTTAGATTAAGAACATCAGGAATGGAAGACGTTAGTGTATAGACAATTATTAGGTCAAGAAAGTCACGACAGTAGTCTACAGATCCTAAACGAACTTGGTCACTATACTTCATTTATGGAGTCAGTTGGAACTGTTCTCGATATTGGACACGGTAACGGACATGATTTAAATTGGTGGGCAACTAGAACTATTGACCCAGATGACGAGACTCCTTTAAACATCAAGTGTACTGGTATTGATATTGACGATACGTTTGACTCAAAATATTCCCATCACAATATCACAACGGTAACAGATAACTTTGAAGACAGTAAATTAAAACATAGTCAATTTGATGTAATTTATGCTCACAATGTTTTACAATATGCTGTCAATCCATTGCAAACTTTAGGACATTGGTGGGATTTAGCAAGAGATAACGCAATGTTAGTAATTGCTGTTCCAGAATCAACATTCTTACAACACAATGCAGTAATAGCTGACCAACATAGTCATGACTACCATCATTGGAGTCTAGTCAGTCTAATACATCACCTAGCTGTCAACGGCTGGGACTGTAAAGATGGATTTTTTAAAAAAGAAAGAAACAACCCTTGGATATATGCAGTAGCTTATAAACAACCTAACTTTCAAAAATTAGACTATCGTACTACAACCTGGTTTGATCTAGCTGAACAAGAACTGTTACCTGAAACAGCAGTCAACAGTTTAAATCAATGGAACCTTGTTAGGCAACAGGATCTTAAAGTGATGTGGTTAAATAAACAAATTTTCGACTTCCGCAACTACTAACCTGATAAATATAAACTTAGTATATAATTATTGAGTTTATGTCAACAATACCACATACAGTAATCAATGTTTTTATAGGCTGGGATTCAAGAGAACCTATTGCCGCAGATGTCTGTGCATACAGCATATTGAAACACGCATCATGTCCTGTTAAGATACACTATCTCAAATTAAACGAACTAGAATCTCAAGGTACAATAACCAGAGAGAGAGATAAGAACTCCTCAACTGAATTTACATATACTCGATTCCTAGTTCCTTATCTAATGAATTATACTGGTAAAGCTATATTTTGTGATTGTGATTTTTTATGGACCAGTGATATCAAAGAAGTATATGATCTATTGCCCAATCATAAATCAGTAGCAGTGGTGCCACATGATGAATATGGTTATAGTCCAAAGACAGCAAGCAAGATGGACGGGCAACTACAAACATTTTATCCTCGTAAGAATTGGTCATCAATGATGGTATTCAATTGTGATACTGCTGACAGTCAACGATTAACATTAGATGCAGTCAATGGAAAGAAACCTAGCTATTTGCATAGACTTGAGTGGGTGGGCTCTGACAACAGTATTGAGAAATTGCCGCCGAACTGGAACTGGTTATCGGGATACTACAAAGAAAAAGATTACGGCACACCTAACGTTATACACTATACCGACGGTGGTCCTTGGTTTGATGATAAGGATCTCCCGTTTGAAATGCACCTCAACAGCTGGAACGATGTACAGTACGGATACTTGTGGAATGATTATCTAGCGGAGCACAAAAAGTCTTGCCCTGTTGATAAAAGAAATAGGATTGAAGTTGATCAAGTAACGTACGGCCCAGAAATGAAACGGTTATATACTGATTTACAAAAAGTATTATTAGATGGGTATGACGTATACAATACCCAATCTTGTCAGGACATAATTAAACAGATTAAAAAACAACGCAGTACACAAGGAGTATTAGGAGTAAGCGATATGAGTGAGCTAAGTCAATCATTACGAGATAAAGGATATAAATGGGACAAGGTAGTTGAATATTTCTGTCAAGGTGCTGGCGGCACACTAACTGATTGGAAAACAATATACGACGGAAAAGCTAAACAAGATAAACGACCATTGGCATTTAGAGGTATTACTAAACGACATATCTATGATTGGTGTCAAGACAATAAGAGAGACTTTTACTTTGTTGATACCGGCTACTTTGGCAATACAAAAACAAAAAACTGGCATAGAGTAACTAAAAATAGTTTACAGTATTGTGGCAAGTTAAGAGATGTTCCTAGTGATAGATACATTAAAGCAAATGGGTATACAAAAAAGTTTACTCCAGGTGGAAAAATATTATTGTGTCCGCCCAGTGAAAAGGCTATGCAGTTTTATGGAGAAGACTTAGATGAGTGGATGGAAAATACATTATCGCAGATTAAAAAACATACTGATAGAGAAATTGTAGTTCGTCTTAAAAAGTCAAGAAAAGAAAGAGTCTACCAAGACACTATACAACAAGCTCTTCAGGATGACATACACTGTTTAGTTACTTACAATTCAATTGCTAGCATTGAAGCATTAATGGAGGGCAAACCTGCGTTTGTTCTAGGGCAAAATGCCGGGTCACCTCTATGTTTAAATGATTTAAGTAAAATTGAAACACCTTTATATCCAAGTCAAGATGAAGTTATGTACTTGTTAAGTAATCTTGCCTATCATCAATTTACACAAGCTGAGTTACAAAACGGTGATGCCTGGAGATTAGTACAGGAATGGAATAGTAAATGAAAGTAGCCGTTTACCTTAGCGGAATACCTAAACGAAGCAAGAACGAATTTAAAAAAATGATCTTGCGTAGTTGGCACGACGGTGTACGAGCTGTAGGTGATAAAGTTGTACTAGTAGAAGACAATCGTATTGTCAACTGCGACATTGCTGTAATACAAGGATATGTACACGAACACAGCAGACAAAGTCCACATCTATTAATTAGAAAAAATGCAATTGATCATCAACGACAGCATGGTAAACACAGTTTAATCATTGATAGCAATCTTTATCAATTTATGAATCCACAAGATATTAACAAATATTTACGTTACGGACTAGATGGCATATTTGCAAATGACGCTTGGTACTTTAATAAAAATCCTGATCTATCTAGATGGAACAAAATTAAACAGTCATATGGATTTGAGGAACGTGACTATCACTCAGGTACAGATATTTTAGTATGCTTACAACGAAGTGGTGGGTGGTCAATGGCAGGCGAAGATGTTTTAAATTGGATAACCAAAACTATTAATGTTGTTAGAGCAAGTACAGATAGACCAATTGTTGTTAGAGGACATCCAGGCAATTTAGAAACAATTCAGCAGTTTGATAATACACGATGGCGTAATGTAACAAAACAAAATCCTAAAGAAGTTGATCTTATAACGCAACTTGATCGTACACATGCAACAGTGACTTATAATTCATCACCTGGCGTTGCTAGTTTATTATGTGGAGTACCGGTATTTGTTACAGATCCACAACCAGAACGTAGTCAGGTTTTCCCTTACTGCAATACTGATTTATCTCACATTGAAATACCTACAAAGCACGATAGACAAGAGTTTTATCATAAACTTGCACAGTGTCATTGGACTACAGCTGAAGTACAATCTGGAGAAGCGTATCGCTTTATGCGAAGTCGTTTACCTAACTCTTAGTAACACGTTTCCAATACTTAACGTTTTGATTTGCACCTTGATTTCTTATAGTAACATCTTCTGGGAAACTATGGCCTAGCTCTTTGCGTCTAAAGCCTTTCATATGATCCATTACTGTACCTAGTTGACTAGCAATAAATGGATGTCCAGGTCCTTTACCTGGTAGCTCAGGCGACAAGTTATAAAACTTTGTGCCTTGTTCTTGATATTGTTTACGTATATGATCAAACACATAACTATCGTGATATTCTTTTAAGTTAAATACACCTTCGTTAACATACAAGTCACGCCAATCAAGCATAAACTTTTTGCAGTCAGCGTGTTTGACATTGTATGCTACCCAACCACACTCTGAATGATACTTGGCTCTGCGTCCTAGATAACTTACAAAGTGACTACCTGGGCATACTTGGCTGAGAAATTCTTCTGTTACCGGACTATGTGTTTTTGAGTCTGCATCAATCCATATTACCCAATCACTATCTATGGTCTGACAGGCATCTATAACTGTGAATACTTTGTTTGAAAATCTAACAGCGTCCCACTTAAAGTTGTTTTGCTCAAACTTTAGTCCTGTTTCTTTCATCTCTTCGCCATTGGCCCAAGGAACTGTTTTAAATTTATTTTTAAATGCAACAAGTTCAGGGGAACGCTCATGCAAGTCAACAACTTTTACATTGCTCTTAGTTGTTATAGGAGTACAGTCTTCAGCATAACATACTAAATCAACTGAATCAGGCCAATATTTTTCAAAAGTATCAATCATGGTTTGTGCATATTGATCCAATCCAGGCTTGTGAAAAGTTGTTATTAGAGTGTATTTCATATAAGTATTTACACAGATTATGAAAACACTAACTTATTTTCCGGACTATTGCAGTCTTAACTCTAAGCCGGTCATTGAAGCATTCCTAGAGAGTGCTAGCAAACATTACAAAATAGTAGAAAACGATATAAATGCAGATGTTGCAGTTATATGGTCGTGTCTCTGGGCGGGTCGTATGAGAGGCAATGAAGAAGTATACAACCACTTTAAAAACCACAATAAACCCTGTCTAATACTTGAAGTAGGCGCCCTACAACGCAATATCACCTGGAAAGTAGCTCTTAACCACATAACAAATGACGGCACTTACGGAAATAAAGATAATTTAGATTGGGATAGACCTAAGAAATTAGGCTTACCTGAATTACACCCACCACGCAGACATTATCAAAAAGAATCAATCCTAGTCTGCCTACAGCATGATAAAAGTGAACAAGTAAGTGATATACATGGGATGGAATATTGGCTACACGATACAATAAAAAATATAGAAGCAAAAACAGATAGACCTATTATTATCAGACCTCACCCAAGATCAGTGTTTGACAGACAAAAGTTTTTAGACTATGAATTTGAAACACCTAAAAAAATAGAAAGTACATATGATGATTTTGATATTGAATTTAATTATTGGGCAATGATAAACTATAACTCAGCAGGTCCAGCAGTGCAAAGTTTAATACATGGTTGTCCAATTATAGTAGATGAAACTAGTCTTGCTTATCCTTGTAGTAATAAGTACAGTAACTTAGATAAACCTGTAATTGATCTTTATACCAGAGATAAATGGTATGTTGAGATGGCACACACAGAGTATACAGTAGATGAGATTAGAGACGGTCGATGGTATGAGAGGTTAAAATGGGCGATAGAGTGATTGACTTTGGGTGTTTAATACACGGCAATTATTACAGTTGGGAGTATGTTGAAATACTAAAAGCAAGTATCCAACGCAATATATCATCACCTATACGTATGCACGTCTGGACCGAACGAGAACGTGAGGTACCAGCAGGATATATCAAACACAACTTAGTTGACATTGGACTTAGTGGTCCTAAAAAAGCCTGGTGGTATAAAACACAACTGTTTAATCCTAAAATATATAGCGGTCCAATTATCTATATGGATCTTGACGTTATCATAACAGGCAACTTAGATTGGATGCGTAAACTATCTTATGAAAACTTTCATGCCGCAAAGGATTTTAAATGTTTATGGAAACGTCATAGGCATGCAATCAATTCAAGCGTTATGGTTTTTAATACTGCAAACTATGATCATGTATGGGTCAAATATAGAGATAACCAAGAACGTATAACGCATATGTACCACGGTGATCAAAATTATATTGATGAAGAAATAGTAGATACTAAACGTGAACTACCGCCTGAAAAAATTGTAAGTTATAGATGGCAAGTGTTGCATGGCGGTATGGACTTTAAGAATAGATCGTATCCGCATAAAGATGAAATAGACGTTGACATACCCGTAGATGCAAGTATTGTAGTATTTCACGGTGATCCTAAACCACATCAAATAGATAACAATATATTAAAGCAATTCTGGCGAATAGATAAATAAACATAGCAATAAGCATGCTTAAATTAGGAGAATTATAAAATGGCAAGAACTTTTAAACAATACGGTTGTGCTCATGACACAACAGGTTCTGTTAATGTTGCAGTCAGCATTGGCGGAACAGAAGTCTACAATGGTGCTGTTACTGCAGATACAGAACCACATGACGGCGACTTTCCAAGTGCAGAACTATTTACATTTGAACTAGCTGAAGATGTGTCAGGTGACACAGCTTGGTCAGTTACTGTTACAGGTAGCGAAGGTGCATATGTTAACTTAGGTAATTTAGAATGTAACAAAGTGAATCCAGAAACAACGATTCCTTTAACTTACTTTACAGATAAAATTGCAACATTTACATCAGCAGACGATATGTTTACAGCTGAAGAGCAAACATATATTGATACGACACTAGGTGATAGTTTAACATCAGATGTTCGTTCAAAACTACAAGCAGGAACATCAAAACCAGCTGACGATGCAAGAGTAGTTATGGAAGCCAATGAAACAGGTAATATGGATCCAGCACAATATGAAGCAGTAGCTAAAGAACTTTCAAATGGTCAACTTGACGGTAATGCTCTAGCTGTTGCAGATACAGAACCATCAGTAGGTAACGGCGAAGTTTTAACAATGACAGCAAACTTAACTATACCAACATTTGAGTATAATCCACCGCTACCAGCGTAAAGATTGACTCTACCACTGAGCTAAAATAAAGAAAGCACTAGAGATAGTGCTTTTTTTGTGGCTATTTACACAATATCTAGTCAAAGGTATTGACATAAAACACAACATATAGTATAATTACTGAGTAATTTAAATAAACTCAAGGAGAATTATATGTTAACACCCAACGATAAAAAGAATTTAGAGAAAATGTTTCGCCAGGTAAATTTTATAAATGGAGTAGTTACAGCCTTTTTGTTTACTATGTTTATATTAGCTGGCTTTATGTTAGTAGATCTAGTACTTCAAGGTGCAGGTATAATTTAGTGGTTGACCAAAAAATCCAAAATTGCTATAATGTAGTTAACAAATAAGATAAAGGAGCAGACAATGGGATTAGATATGACAGCGTATGCAATAGATCCAACAGCAGACAAAACTCAAGAGCCTACAAAGCTAGCTGAGTGGAGAAAGCATCCTAACTTACACGGGTGGATGGAAAAGTTATATCGTGCTAAGGGTGGTACTGAGGAATCTTTTAATTGTGTTGAAGTTGAATTAACTAAAGCTGATCTTGACAAGCTGTTTGAAGATGTCTGCTTTAATAGACTGCCTGATACCACTGGCTTCTTTTATGGTGGTGATGCTGATGACTTTTACAAGCAGAACGACAAGTTCTTTGTTAAAGATGCCTTAGAAGCAATATCCAAAGGTATGAAAGTCTTTTACAGCAGTTGGTGGTAACGTGACGGACTATCGGGAGTATACAGATCAAAACGTATGGGCAAAGGTAGATGACCTATCCATAAGCACTATAAACAATTTACAGAGACAATTGATTATGTTAGGAATCAATGTTGATGATCAAGACCTAGAAGATATATATGAATTAATTAAACAAAAAGTGGTAAAAACGGTTGACAATTAATTCAGTTGGTCATATAATAATAAAGTTAGGAAAGCAAATAAAACATATTAAGGAGCGAATATGAAAACAGCAAAAACAATACCATTTAAGAAAGAAACAGATGCTCAAATCATTGAGCGTATTCAACAAAGATTCAATATTCTAGACGATATGACTAAAGCCTGCATCAACGGTGATGTTAGAGCTATGATCGTAGTAGGCCCTCCAGGGGTAGGTAAGTCATATGGTGTTGAACAGCAACTTGAAAAAGCTAGTTTAATGACTCAACTAGCTAGTCGTCCTAAACCTTTTGATGTAGTTAAAGGTGCTATGTCAGCTATTGGTTTATATACTAAACTTTTTAACTACAAAGAAAAAGATAATGTCCTGGTGTTTGATGATTGTGATTCAGTTTTACAAGATGAACTATCACTAAACATTATCAAAGCGGCACTTGATTCAAAGAAGACTCGTAGAATTTGTTGGAACACTGATTCATATAAACTACGCAATGAAGGTGTACCTGAAACATTTGATTTTAAAGGTTCAGCAATTTTTATTACTAATGTTAAGTTTGATAATATTAGAAGTAAAAAGTTACAGGATCACTTACAGGCTGTTCAATCAAGATGTCACTACTTGGATCTTACACTAGACACAATGCGTGATAAACTATTGCGTATTAAACAAATTGCTGGTACAGGTGCTCTGTTTCAAGACTATGATCTAAATGGACACCAGCAAGAAGAAATATTAGATTTCTTAACAGACAACTGTGAAAAGTTAAACGAAGTAAGTCTGCGTATGGCACTTAAGGTTGCTGATCTTAGAAAAGTGTCACAATCAAACTGGAGAGCAATGGCCGAAGTAACTTGTATGAAACGCAGAGCGGCTTAGTTTTTAGTCAGTTAGTATCGCTCCTAACATCTTTCTAACTGACTATCGAAAGGCACATTACCAAATTAGTGTGCCTTTCACCTTTTATACTATATAATAACTATATGCGAAATTGTAAAATCATAGTACGTGATGAAGTAAACATCAAGATTGAAGGACTAGAACTTGATGCTCGTAAAACACTGACTAATAAATTTAAGTATGAAGTTCCTGGTGCTCGTTATATGCCTGCTGTTAGATTAGGTAGGTGGGACGGCAAAGTTGGATTCTTTCAACTCGGTGGAAGTTCATTTGTTAATCTACTTCCAGACATTATTCCTGTGCTAGAAGAACAGCACTACAATATTGAAGTAGAAGATATTCGTGACTATTCAACTGATTATGGATTTGAAAGAGTCCAAGAAGATAGTTATAGTGATTATGTATGGCCTCCAAATCATCCTGTTGAAGGCGAACCAATAATGCTACGTGACTATCAGGTTGAAGTGGTTAACAAGTTTTTAGAAAATCCACAGTGCATACAAGAAGTAGCAACAGGTGCAGGCAAAACATTAATCACAGCAGTGCTAAGTCATAGGTGTGAAGCACATGGACGTACAATAGTTATTGTTCCAAACAAATCGTTAGTTACACAAACAGAAGCTGACTATATCAATATGGGATTAGATGTAGGAGTGTTCTTTGGCGATCGTAAAGAGTTTGGCAAGACACATACTATTTGTACTTGGCAGAGCTTAAACATCATGATGAAAAAAACTCGTGCTAAAGATATTGACATCACAATAGATGAGTTTATTGAAGGTGTTGTCTGCATCATGGTAGATGAAGTACACATGGCCAAAGCAGATGCGTTAAGGACTTTGCTAACGGGCCCAATGAGTGAAATACCTATTCGTTGGGGACTAACAGGCACAGTGCCAAAAGAAGAATATGAGTTTATGAGTTTAAAGTGTAGCCTAGGTGATGTTATAGGCAGACTAAGTGCAAATGAATTACAACAAGAGGGTGTATTAGCTCAATGTCATGTTAATGTAGTACAGCTAGTTGATCATGTTGAATACAAATCATATCAAGATGAACTAAAATATTTGTTAGAAACAGAAAAGAGAGTCAAATATGTTGCTAGCTTAATTGAAACAATTAAAGAAAGTGGAAATACTTTGGTGCTGGTAGATAGGATAGCACCAGGTAAAGCTCTTAGTGAACAGATACCTGACTCAGTTTTTGTATCAGGTGCAACTAAAGCACAAGCAAGGAAAGACGAATATGACGAAATTGCAACTATGGACGGTAAGGTTATTATTGCTACTTATGGCGTGGCCGCTGTGGGCATTAATATACCTAGAATTTTCAACCTCATCCTCGTCGAGCCTGGCAAGAGCTTCGTCAGAGTTATCCAGTCAATCGGTAGAGGTATCAGAAAAGCTGAAGATAAAGATTTTGTTCAAATCTGGGATATAACATCCACATGCAAATTTGCTAAAAGACATTTAACTAAACGTAAACAATTTTATCGAGAAGCAAACTATCCATTTACTATAGAAAAAACAGATTGGCAAGGATAAGTTGACAATCATCAATGAGGACAGTATAATAACTATATGAGAATATTAACACTAGACAACATTAGATATGAATTAGACACACTACCTGAAGAAGTAGAAGACATGCGTTTTTCAGTATTAGATAATTCAGACCCGGCTAATCCTGATCATCATTGGATTCCTTTAATCTTTTTAGAATCATTCAACTCACCTGCATTAGTATTGCGTATAGGCGAGCATGAAATTAAGATGCCTGTAGATTGGCAAATATTAATTGGTGAACCAGACTGCGGAAACTTAGAAGTATTACCATTGACTGCAATCAACGACAGAGGATTTAAAGCGTTTCAGTTTAATCCACTAACAGGATTTAGAGGAACCTTTCTTGACATTGAGATTGTAGATGTCTATAATGATGTTAACTGGTACTGTCCGAAACTTAAGAACGGGCAGATGTTAACCATACCGTTGGGTGATGAAAAAGAACCTGACTGTATATATTTTGTAAAAGATATTTCACGTAACTGTGAAGTTGTACAATATCATATGGTAGTGTAATGGCAAATACGGATCCACTATACATTGGTAATGAAATGGCGGCCTTTGATCGTAAAGACAGAGACTACTATGATAAATTTACTGATGAACAAAAGAAAAAGTTTTCAACATATTTGATGTTGCGTTATGGTGCAAGTGTAGGTGGTAACGGAGATCTACAAGCATACTATTTAATGGCAACTAATAAGTATGTCAACAAGCACTTCTTTGATTTAAACAAACATACAAAACTACAATGGTTAATGTGTACAGCAGTTAGTCCAAGTATGGGCAAACAGTTTCACTATTGGTTAGCGGCTAAAAAGAAAGAAGGCAAAGCACCATCAAGTAAAGTAAGGAAATTTGTTAGTGAACTATATCCTAACATGAAATCAGATGAAATGGACTTACTGTTATCATTATTAAAACCAAAAGAACTTAAAGAGTTGGCAAAAGAACATGGCTGGGACGACAAACGAATTAAAGCAGACTTATAAGTGTAAGTTTTGTGAGCGAGAATTTGCTAGAGAGAATACTCTAAGCGTCCACGTCTGTGAACAAAAGAAACGTTTTCAAGACAAAGATTCACCAGCAAGTCGTATAGGCTTTACTAACTTTCTACGCTTTTATGAAATGACACAAGGTTCAGCAAAGCAAAAAACGTTTGATGACTTTGCAACATCAGCATACTATAAAGCATTTATCAAGTTTGGTCACTATTGTGTTAATGCAAGAGTAGTTAATGCAGAACGTTTTGCTGATTGGTTATTAAAAAATAACAAACGTATTGATCATTGGGGCAGTGATAAACTATATGCAGAATTCTTAGGTGACTGGGTATATAGAGAACCAGCAACAGATGCAATGGCTCGTGCATTAGAAACAGGAGTTGCCTGGGCATATGATACAACTAATCCAACAGACGACTTTTTACGTTACGGTAATTCAAATAAGATATGTCATTTTATTACAACAGGTCGTGTAACAGGATGGACTATTTTTAATTGTGATTCGGGGCATGAATTTTTAGAAAATCTAAGCCAAGAGCAGTTAGAGATAGTATATGAATTTATTGATCCAGAACGATGGGCTAAAAAACTAAAAGACTATCCAGGTGATACAGAGTATGTTAAAGAAATGTTAAAACAGGCAGGTTGGTAATGAAGTTTGATGCAGACATAGATATAGATTTTGCAGATAGAGAAGATATATTAAAACATATCAAACATGTGTCTGCACGACAAGAACACAAAGATGGTGTGCGTAAACATAACTCTGGTGTGTATGTAACAGAAGTTCCCTATGATCCAATCAATGACTGTGCAAGTATAGACTATGAAACAGCAACTGAACGAGGATATGTTAAAATTGACTTTCTTAATGTTAATGTTTACAAGTTAATTAAAGATCAAACACAGTATGATCAATTGTTAGCACAAGAACCTGATTGGGGATTATTAAAAGATAAGGACTTTGTAGAAAAGATTATACATATTGGTAATCATTATGATTTGATTAAAGATATGGAAGTAAATTCAATTCCAAGAATGGCTATGTTCTTAGCACTAATACGTCCTGGCAAAAGACACTTGTTAGGTAAAGACTGGAACGAAATCAGTAAAGACATTTGGACAGTACCAGATGACGGTAGTTACTATTTTAAAAAAGCACATGCAGTCAGTTATGCTGTATTGGTTGCGTTGCATATGAATCTAGTCAATGAAAGTCTACGTACACAAGGATAGCACAATACGTGATGTCTGTGACATCCGTGAAGAAAGATACTACTCAGTAGAATATCTCAAAACACTGCCTGACAATACAATACAAATAATTCCAATCAAGTATGATGACACGTACTTTTTAGATTACATCAAACAATCAAATGCTACTATTATATTAGAAAATCTAGTCGAAGGTGGCGATACATTTATGCGTATGCTAGACAACCAAGGACTACTTAAAGGTGCCTTAGAAGGTCGCTACGCAACGATCTCTTCTGGCGAGCTACCAGAGACAATCAATAATTTTAATACAAATTATATGATGTATAAAACTGCTGAAGTTAACGAACATAACAAACATATTGCTTACAGTAGGCACGAAAGAGATTATGATTTCTTATTCCTAAACAACAGACCAAGAACACACAGAATAGAATTAATAAATCAACTTGAGAAAGAAGGCTTATTAGAGACAGCATTGTGGACTCATATCACAGAGGGCAGACGACTACCTAGGGAATTTGAAAAGAATGATATTACATTTGAAAGTTTAATAGATTGGCAACGTTGGGACGCCGGTGAATGTATAACACAACAATACTTTGACACTTACTTTAGCTTACAAGCTGAGTCAACTGTGTTACACCGTTATAGTTTCTTTACTGAAAAAACCTGGAAGCCTATTATTGCTAATCACAATTGGATTACACTAGGCAGTGCTAACCATTATGAAGAATTACGTAAGCTAGGATATGAAGTTCCTAAATGGGAGTGGACTACAAGAGAAGATTGGCAAGACAGACTCAAAGGTTGCATAGAGCAAATCAAAATACAAAAAGAGTACGGACTACATCAATGGGATATAGATACTAGACCCGAACGTAGACATAATCAAGATGTTTTTTGGAAACAATACGATGAATATTATTGGACTACAAGGCAAGAATTAGAACAGTGGTTTAGTGATTTGGGTGGAGATATTTAATTACATTCTGCGTACTAGTGTAATTGATTTTTTCTTAGTACGTTTCTTAGCAAGTTCATTTAATGATGTAGCAGGTCCGTATAGTATTTCTAAATCTTTATTAATAAATGTTTGCAAATAAGGTTTAAACTGAGCCCATTCTTCACGTAAGAATATGTTGATTGGAATACTTCTGTTTGATTCCCACCACCAAGTTTCTGCAAGTTGTAAAAATGTTTGTTTAAGATCCAGATCTACTATACGACCAAAGTCATACATAGTAGTTACTATTTGATCACGGTTCTGTACTATGCCTACATATTCGGCACGACCGTACATCACAACAGTGATAAATGGATACTTCTCTGATAGCTGTTTAAAAAAGTCGCTTGACATAAAATTAATTAATAGTTTACGATAAATATACGTACAATGTATAATACTCAAGTCTATTTATATCAACAGAATCAATTGGTAATATTAAACGATTATACCAATAGCGAAATAACTCAAGTGAGGTGGGCACCCGTGTACGCAAAAGATTTAAAACTACATAAAGGAACAGACACAGTCTTAACTTTTAGATTTCAAAACCAGGATCAAAAGGCTGTAAATTTAACAGATACAACTGTAACATTTAGATTAATTGATAGAGAGGGTGAAGAACTTATCCTGGCTAAAGATTTAGAAATGCTTGACGCAGTTAAAGGTAAAGCCAAAGTTACTATAACAGAAGCTGAGCTCGATACAGTATCAACACAGAATGCACAATACAGTTTAGAACGTAAATTAACATCAAGTTCTACTTATGATCCAACATTTGTTGATGACGATGCCAATGCCCGCGGTACTTGTCAAATATTAGATTCAGTATTACCAAAACACACTGCAAGCCGTGCAGTTACTATTCCAGATCACGGTGACGATACAACATACAATTCAAGTACCTGGAACGGCAACGATCAAGGCTTGATAACACTTCAATATACACCTACTGCATTTACAGGTAGTTTACAGGTAGAGGGTGCTGTTGACGATTCAGGTCAATGGTATGATGTTGAGTCAGCAGTATCATTATCTTCAAGCTCAGACACAGGCTATATAAATATCAATGGATTTCATCCGTACTTAAGATTAAACATTACAGAAACTTCGGGTTCAGTAGCAAGTATAAAAATAAGATAAATTGAATATAAAACAACTAGCAGTATTTGGTGATAGTTGGGTATATGGAGATGAATTAATTGACCCTGCTCATCCAGAGTGGGAGTGTTGTGATCACTACAATAATGATTATAGACTCAGTCATTGCTTCTCAGGCCTAATTGCAAAAGAACTTGGTGTACCTTATGAAAATTTTGGTCACCCAGGTGGTAGTCTGCAGTCTGCAATTTGGACTTTCCTTTGGTTTTTAGAAAATAGAGATTGGACCGATACACTCTGTGTTATTGGACTAACATCACCTAATAGACAAACTTGGTATAATCCAGAACATGAACATATGGGAGATGATCCTGAATGGAATAAGTTTATACATTCTACTTGGATAAACTTTGGTAGCGACAGTATCAGTCCTGAATGGCAAAAGTTTGGCAAACACTATGTCGCTTATAGTGAAGACGATAAATTATCACAGTATAACTATCAACAGGCAGTTTATTTGTTTGACGGCTTAGCTAAAATTAAAAACATTCCACTAGTACAATTTAACTTATATGAACCAGAAACTGTGATCAATGGCTGTGATACACTGTTATGGCCTGATCAGAATATGCAAGGAACACTGTTAGACAGACCAGACGTTAATCAAATACACGCACCAGGAAATCATCCAAATGAACTTGGGCATTCTATCGTATCAAAAGAGTTGTTATCCAAAATAAATGATGTTATACTAACTTAATGTTAGATATTACGACTGTTATTCCTAGTAAGCATAAAAGAACTGCCTCTGGTTGGGTAAGTTTTAATGCTGTCTGTTGTACACATAATGGTGAGAATCAAGATAAAAGACAGCGTGGGGGCATTAAACAAAACGGCGATGATTGGTCATATCACTGTTTCAATTGTGGATACAAAGCAAGTTTTAAACTAGGACGTACATTGAGCTATAAAGCACGTAAGCTGTTAGGTTGGATGGGCTTAGATCAAAATACAATATCAGGTATAAACTTAGAAAGTCTAAAACACAAGGATCTAGCAGAGCTAGTAGAAACAAGAAAGCGTGTAGAAGTTAAGGTTACATTTGAACACAAAGAATTACCTAAAGAGCTACGCTTGTTAGAAACTAGTGATAATACATTTATAGAATACCTGCGTGATAGAAAGATTGATTGGCAAGATTATCCCTACATGATAAGTCCTGATGAAAAAGGTCGTAACGCAAAACGTATTGTAGTTCCGTATACTTACGAAGGTGATGTAGTAGGATGGTCTGGTCGATACTTAGATAATCGTACTCCAAAGTTTATCAATGAACAACAACCAGGTTATGTGTTTGGTCTTGATCTACAACAAGAACACTGGACACAGTTAATTGTAGTAGAAGGATTGTTTGATGCGTTGAGTATTAACGCAGTAGCAGTTTTGCACAACACAGTCAATGACAAACAAGCACAGATTATAAAACAGCAACACAAACAAATAACAGTAGTGCCAGATCAAGATGAAGCTGGGCTAAAACTAATTGATCGTGCTGTTGAACTAGGATGGGCAGTAAGTATTCCAGACTGGCCTGAACATATTAAAGATGTAAATGATGCTGTAAAACATTATGGTAAATTAGGTACATTGATAACTATTATGAACACTAGAGAAACTAGTAAAATTAAAATTGAATTGGCAAAAAGAAAACTTGTTAAAAAAGTCAAATAACGTATAATTAAACATATGGCAAAAGAAAACAATAAAGAATACACATTAGAAATGCAAAAACTGTTTTTGGAGATGATGCTCCAGGACGCTGAAAGCTATGTGCGTGTGCAGAACATTTATAATCCAGAAAACTTTGATCGTAGTTTACAAAGTGTAGCTGAGTTCATTAAAGAACATATAGAGAATCATAAAAGCATTCCTACACTTGAACAAGTAAAAGCAGTTACAAATGTGCAGATGCAACATGTGCCTGACTTAACTGAAGAGCATTATGGTTGGTTCTTTGAAGAGTTTGAAGGCTTTACTAGACGTCAAGAACTAGAACGTGCTATTCTTAAGAGTGCAGACTTATTAGAAAAAGGTAATTACAACCCAGTAGAAAAACTAATCAAAGAAGCAGTGCAGATTAGTTTAACTAAAGACATGGGTACAGATTACTTTGATGATCCTAAAGGTAGATTAGAATTACTTAAAAGTAAAAACGGACAAGTATCAACAGGTTGGCCAATGTTAGATAGACCATTGTATGGTGGATTTAACAGAGGTGAGCTACAGATATTTGCTGGTGGATCAGGATCAGGTAAGAGTTTGGTTATGCAGAACTTGTCAGTAAATTGGAGTCAGCAAGGACTTAACGGTGTGTACATATCCTTAGAGCTAAGTGAAGGACTGTGTGCAATGCGTATTGATAGTATGATGACTAACACATCATCAAAAGAAATATTTAAGAAACTTGAAGATGTTGAAATGAAAGTTAAGTTAGTTGGTAAGAAGTCGGGTAAACTACACATCAAATATATGCCAGCACAATCAAACGTTAATGACATTAGAGCATACTTGAAAGAACTAGAAGTACAGACAGGTAAGAAGACAGACTTTTTATGTGTTGACTATTTAGATTTGATTATGCCTGTGAGTGCTAAAGTTAGCCCAAATGATTTATTTGTTAAAGACAAATACGTATCAGAAGAATTAAGAAACTTGGCAAAAGAATTAGATGTTATATTTGTTACAGCTTCGCAGTTAAATAGAGGAGCAGTAGAAGAAGTAGAGTTTGATCATAGTCACATTGCAGGTGGGTTAAGTAAAATTAATACAGCTGATAATGTGTTTGGTATATTTACAAGTCGTGCAATGCGAGAACGTGGAAGATATCAAATACAGTTAATGAAAACTAGATCAAGTTCTGGTGTTGGCAGTAAAGTAGATCTAGAGTTTAATTTAGAAAGTTTAAGAATAACAGACCTAGGTGAAGAAGCACAAGAAGGGTATACTAGACAAGCACCAAGTGACTTGATGAAATCAATTAAAACAACTACAACAGTTGGCGAACAGCCTGTAGCAAATGTAGAAGGTGAGCAACCTAAAGTTACAGGCGAAGTACAAAGTAACAAATTGAAACAGATGTTAGGCAACTTAAAATCCAAGTAATATTAGATGTATAGTATCAAAGACGTCAGGCATCTGCATTTAGAAATATCTAGCCTATGTAATGCTCGTTGTCCACTATGCCCTCGTAACTTCCACGGTTACCCCTATAATGATGGATATATAGAAAGAAACCTCACACTTGAAGATGTTAAAAAGATATTTGAACCCAACTTTGTAAAACAGTTAACAGGAATAATGATCAATGGTAACTTTGGAGACTGTGTTATGAATACAGAAACTCCGGCAATAGTCAAATACTTTCGACAACATAATTCCAACCTAGAAATAAAAATAAACACCAACGGCGGAGCAAGAAGTAAACAGTTTTGGCAACAGTTAGCTGAGTTAGATGCTCACGTACTGTTTGCATTAGACGGACTAGCTGATACACATTCAATATACAGACAAGACACTGTGTACGAAACAGTGTTAAAAAATGCTAAGACTTTTATTAAAGCAGGTGGTCAAGCTACATGGAAGATGATTCCATTTGATCATAATCAGCATCAAATTAAAACTTGCCGAGAACTGAGCAAGCAACTTGGATTTAGTAATTTTACATTAACAGACCAAGGTAGAGACACTGGTATTGCTGTTGATAAAAAAGGCAAGGTAGTTAACCTGTTGGGCACACCTAAAAAGATTAATTTTGAACAGCTATTACAATCTAAAAAAACTGATCAAGTATTGTTAGAAGATCTTGACCCCAAAGTTAAACAAATAACCTGCGAAGTAAAGAAAAGTAAATCAATATATGTAACATCAACAGGTGAAGTGTATCCTTGTTGTTATACTGGCTTTTATCCAAGAACATACGGACACGGTCAGTACTATGAAGTAGTTAATAAACAGTTAAAAAATATTATTGAACCTAACAATGCCTTAGAAACTTCATTAGAAGAAAGCATTGGGTGGTTTAATATAATAGAACAGAGTTGGAACACTGAAGACTTTAAACAAGGCCGCTTACTGATATGTAATGATGTGTGCGGTTCCTGATAAATACTATCACTAACGGAAACTTAACTTATGCAACGTAAAACAAAAAGTATTTTAGATGAACTGAGCTCAATGCACATTAGCAAAGACAGAAACCACTTAGTGGAAAGTCGTGCTAATAACATTATTCAATCTGCTATCAATATTTTTGAACAGATTGATAATCTATACGATTCTGAAGCGGCAGAAGATTTACAGCGTAAGTTTGTTAACGCAATTAAATCAAGAGACCCTAAAAAGTTTTCCCGATCAGTGAGACGTAAAGATGAAGATTAATGAAATTGTTCAAGAAGGTATACTAGATAACCTTAAAGGTAAAATTGGTAGATACCAAAATGCTCAGGCAATGAAGCAAGCTGGTGTACTTGGTGCACGTGCCTGGAAAAAGTACCTTGCTGGTTTAGAAGCCGCAAATGACTACAACGAAATACAACCAGGACTAGTTAAAACACATTTACGTAATTGGATTGATCAATCATTATTCGGAAGGTATAGTTTAAATACTGCACCTGGCCCGATACAGCAAAGCGTCAATGCTTTTATTGGACAACTTGCTCAAGATCCTAAAGATACTACTAAGTTAGAAAAAGCATTTTCTGCAATTCTTAACCAAACACGTAAGATGCAGTTAGACCCAGGTGCAAAATCTACACAACAAAAACCAGTTGCTGGCGGCAAACAAATATGTGACCAACCAACAAAACAAATTGGTAATTCATTATTTGTGTGCGGACAAGAAATAAAACAAGGCGATCCAGGATATGATGAGCTTGTTAAAAAACTGGGCGTAGAATAACATGCAAATAATCGAAGGCGGAAACGTATTTAAAGATGAGAAAGGTACAGCGTTAACTAAACGTATCAATCTTGTCGACGTTAAGCCCACTGTTAAGTATTTAGAATCGTTAACAGGACTTTCCCTACTAGATAACATGCTAGGGTCAACAGGCAAAAAACCTACATCAGGTGACTTAGATCTTGCAGTAGATGCAAAAAAACATACCAAAGATGAAGTATACAACAAATTAATTGCAAAAGGTGCAAGTCCCCAGGACGTTGCTAAATCAGGCGACTCAGTCCATTATAAGTGCCCAATCAACGGTGATCCAATGAACGGATATGTGCAAGTTGACTTTATGTTTGGTGATCCTAAATGGCAACAATTTGCATTAAATGCAAGTTCTGATTCAGAATTTAAAGGTGTACACCGTGCAATACTATTAGCTAGCATTGCCAAAGCAAGAGGTATGAAATGGTCATACAAATACGGACTAGTATCAAGAGAAACAAATAAAGTTATTTCAAATGATCCAGATGAAATTGCAAAAATGCTAATAGGCGGAACACGTAAAGATCTAGCAAGTGTAGAAACAATTATTGCACAAGCACAAAAGAACAACGACTATGAAGAACTAGTAGCAGACGCAAGAGAATACTTTGCTAAGGATGGACTACAATTTGAATCAACAGAAGTTAATTGGATTGCTCGTACAAGAGATAGACTTATTAATCAAGGTATGCAGGTTATTACAGAAGCGGCTCGTATTGAACATCCTGAAGATATGATCTTTGATAGTGGAAGCCAAGGTGCATTAAAAGCTGTTACTGATTTAAAAACATTACCGCAAAAAGCCAAAGACATTACAATTAAATGGGACGGTAAGCCAGCAATTATATTTGGACGTGATGAAGATGGCCAGTTTGTATTAACAGATAAGTCAGGCTTTACAGCTAAAACATATCAAGGACTAGCACGTTCTCCAGAAGAGCTAGAAAAAGTAATGCAAATGAGAGGCGGCGATCGTACAGAATTAATTAACATGTACAAAGCACTATGGGCACCATTAGAAGCACAGACACCAAAATCAATGACAGGTTATCTCAAAGGTGATTTATTATATACAGGTACTCCAAGCAAACAAGGAAACAAATACGTGTTTACACCAAACACTGTTACATACTCAGTTGATGCAGATACTGACTTAGGTAAACAGATTGGAACTAGTAAAGCAGGTGTAGCAATACATACACGTTTAACTGACCCACAAGATGCAGGAACACCGTTCTATGCAGTAGAACAACTGCCAACAGGCCCTGTGTTATTTGTAGGACCTAAAATGAAAGATACGCCTAAGGTAGATATACCAACAGATAGATTAGAACAAATTGAAAAAACAGTTAAGGCTAGCCAAGGTGCTATTGATGCTTTCTTTTCACCTAACAACCTACGTGAGATACAGATGGCAAACTTACCAGCTTTAATGAAACAGTATGCCAACTTTAAAGTTAGAGAAGGTAACTTTGATAACATGGCTGAAAACTTTTTAGCATGGGCAACAACTAAAGTAAGTGCACCTAAAGCACAAAGACTAGAACAATATATTAACAATAATATGAAGATAGTAGAATTAATATTTTCTATCTTTAAGGCCATTGCTGTTATTAAGACACAGGTAGTTAGAGCGTTAGATCAACAAGGCGGTGGTATAACAGCATCAATAGATGGCGAGTCAGGGCATGAAGGTTATGTAGCAGGTGGACTTAAATATGTTGATCGTTTAAGATTTTCAAAATCAAACTTTGCGAAGAATGTATAATGGACTTTATTAAAGAATTAATTGAATCAAGAATGTATCGTAGACTTGAACAAGTTAAAGGTACTGATGTGGCTACAATAGGCAGTCTAGTGTTTGATCACATGTTAATGTTAAGAGTTTTATATTATATTGATAAAAAGAAAGCACAGCGGTATGCTAAAGATACAATGAAACAACAAAACTTTAGTGGCTTTAGACAGTCAATGACTGACTTATATAATTTCTTAACACTGGTTATTAGTCAACGTCAATATGCAGATAAGCTATTCAATGATTGGGATATTGTTATTCCAGAATTAAGAATCAAACGTGTTCTACGTGCTGTTGCAGATGGCGACATGGACGAAAGAGATTATGATTCGTTATTACTATTGTTAAGCAGACGTATTAAAAACTTAACCGGAGACCAAATGTGGTTACGTAGACTAGTGCAAGACTGGCAAAAACGTATCAGCAGAATGGACCAGACACAAGCAATGACTCGTATACTACAAACAGTTAGACGTCCTATTAATACTGACTTGTATATGGCATTGCAATCATCAAGTAAAGTAACTCCAACAAATACATAATGGCTAATTGGGCATACGTAATATTCGCCTGTGCTATGATAAATGGCGATCCACAATGTGATCCAGAACCTGTATCTATAGTTGATAACTTCACTACTGAAACAGCGTGTACTGTCTTTGCAGTATTGTCCACAACAATGATTAATGACGATATGTACAAACAAGGTATTACAGACAGTTGGGCAGTGCCATCACAGTGCCAGATTGTGCCCGGAGAAGCTGATAAATTCTTTGTATATTAATAAACTGTACTTAAAATAGTTGAATATTAGACTAAATAAGTGTAGGGAAAGAATAAATTCCCATATAACTAAGGAGATATTATTATGGCAGTTTTAGCAGGTAAAGGAACAGTTTCACAATCACAAGGCGTAGGTCCAAAAACTTACATCTATGCAATCACTACAGGTACAATTACAGTATCAGACGCATGTGACTCAATCACTACAACTTACTTCGGTACAGTTGCGGCAGTTGAAGGTACAGCAGACGGCAACCATATTATGGTTCAAGGTGGACCAGGTGGTGCTGAAGCAGTTTCAGGTATTGCACTAGTAGCTACATTCGCTAACGCTTAATTGAGTTAGACTAGTACTAAATTAAAGAGCCCTACTTTTTTAAGTGGGGTTTTTTATTGGGTTAAATATCTATATGGAACAACAAGAACTGTTTAAGAAAGATACTACTCGTTGGATATATGAATCACCTGATGGTGGGTCAACTTTATATAGACGTAAAGCCAACGATCCTCATCACAAGCGTGAACTAGTTAAACAGTTAGATGATGAATTCAAAGATTATAGAGACTGGATGTATAAACAGGATTGGTCTGAGCTAAGTAAAAATTCAATGGTTAAAGAATCTATAGATAAGTTGAGAGTGCTGGTAGAACTTATAAAAGAATGATCCGTTGTTACACATTAGTTGATATTACTCAGACCGGGTTTACTAGAAAGCCAAAAACTCCTGAGCAGATTGTACAGCGTAATCAACAACGCAATTATGAAACATTTATACAGCTAATATCATTACGAAGCCAACCTCAACTAATTCACGCTCCGCAACAAATAGAAAATATTGATATAGGCGATTATGAGTTTGGTAGCTATTATATGCCAAGTATTTTTCAATATAACCTATGGATATTTGATTTTAACAGTGATCACCTAGACTCGTATGCTACAGTCAACAACCCTGTGGGAAGTTTAACTAACGATTTCAATAACATACCTATAATCAGCGGATTGTCGGAGACTGCCAGTATACAAGGGGTTATAAGCACCCATGGTGAACACCTCAACACTTATTTTCAGTGTTTTTAGACTATTGTGATAAATAAAAACAAGAACTAGTTTAACTAGTAACAAAGCATTTACGATAACATTTTATAGGCACAAACAGGCTACTTTTAGGCACAACATAGTAAGATTGCTTTAATATCCTATTGGAGAAAAAAGCAGTGAGTACTACTCGAATTGAGAAAGAGAATTTAGAAGCCCACGTAGAGTTATGTGCCGAGAGGTATGATGCGTTGGAAACTAAATTAGACACAGTTGAAGAAAAAGTAAGTTCACTTGAAACCAGTGTAGGCGAAATCAAAGATATGATTACTCATCTTGATAGACGTCGTTCCACACAGTTAATCACTTGGGCAGGTACAGCAATTACAATGCTAATTGGCGTTGTTGGCTGGCTTTTAACAAAGTTTGTTTGGTAGTCACTATGACTACAGAAACTTCCTTTCGTAAACTAAAATCTCTCACTACTCATAGTCTACAAAGTCTTTCTGCAAATATTATCGTCAAAGTTAAAGATGATTATATAGTTTTTAATCGCTACAAAATTTCCCCAACAGATCATGGTTACTATGAAGTATATCGTAACGACACTTTAGTACACGAGTTTACAAATAGTCGTAATGCGTTAGCATGGTGTATACTAGAAAAGCATGCAAGGATAGAAGATGCAAATAGCTTATTAGGTCAAGATAAAAAGATAGGGTGGCTTGAGCTAGATATTGATAGACAAACACAGATAATGAACACCACTCAAGATAATGATAGAAGAGCGTTGATGGCAACTAAAGTAACTAATAACATTCATGTAAGAGGTGATATTAAAATTAAGTTACAAGAGCAAATTGAATTGGCTAAATACTATCAACAAAAAGGATTCGACAATGAAACTGCAAGAACTAGCAAAAAATAAAATAAAACAGGTTGGCAAAATCATGGAAGGCCACTTTAATCGAGATATTAATGTGTCAAAACTATCAATGGAACAAGCAAAAACATTGTTAGCTAAGACATCTAACATAGTTGCTGAAGTACAGTCTAGCATTAACAGACACACAAGTGAAAGTAATCCAACATATCTCCAAGCACTAATGATGAAAGAAGCATTAGAAGCATATATTAAAGAAGGTACAGCTGAAACTAGAAATCCATATGCAGGCGGTACAGGAGAGCAAAAACATATTGCTCCAGGTGCAATGGCTCCAGCAGACATCAAAAAAGATGATGACGAAATGGAAGAAGCATGTGGCTCTACTCATAAAAAGAAAATGAAAGAGTACGGTAAGAAAAAAACTTACGAAGCTAAACAAATTAACGAAGCAGACGTTGAAGAAGCTCAAGTAACATTAGCGGCTCAAGACGTAGTTGATAGAATCCAAAAAATGTATGAAGATACAGCAGAAATGCAATATAAAGACTTACCTAACCTAGCACAAATGATGAAACAAGAGCTAGGCATTAATCAAACACAGGCATACTATGATGCAACTAACACAGCAATTTCAACACTAGTTACTGCATTAGAGCAAGCAAAGACAGACTTAGAAAGTGCAATGGCTCCAATCACAGGTGAAGAAACTATTAGCCCTGAAGAATTTACAGAACCAGAAGCAGATGTAGAAGATAACAGCACACCGCCAGAAATGGATGATGAAGAAGCAGTTATTGACGCACCGGAACTAGATACAGATTTAGGCAGAGAAAGAAGATAATGAAACTATTTGAGGTATATGGTTCAGAGCATGAGCTAGCGGCCTTAGTTCAGTATCTTATCAGCCGTTCAGAAGATTTAGGCACTAAAGGAAAAGTAGGAACAGAATCTTTTCTTAAAATGGCAGATAATTTAGGTGTTAATGTGTCGATGTCACAACTACAATCAATGGCACAACGACAGCCATTAAGCAATATGATTGCAGATGTTAATCCACAGCATGTTAGTTTTGATTTAACAAGCACAAAGAATCCTACAATGAGTGTTGATAAAGCACGTAAAACAGTTGACTCCATGGCAAAACGAGCGATGAAAAGGTAAACTCAACATCAATCGTTGCTACTCCAGTAGCCCTATCTTTTGGTAGGGCTTTTTTATGGTTGACATTCAGACAATAAATAGTATACAATAATACAATGTATTAAGGAAAAATATATATGGCATATTCAGATAAAGTTTTAGATCATTATGAGAATCCAAGAAATGTTGGATCTTTAGATAAAGACAGTAAAGATGTAGGAACTGGCATGGTTGGCGCACCTGCTTGTGGTGACGTTATGAAACTACAGATACAGGTAGAAGAAGGTGTTATCAAAGATGCCAAGTTCAAAACATATGGATGCGGTTCGGCTATAGCAAGTTCAAGTCTAGTAACAGAAATGTTAAAAGGTAAAACTATTGACCAAGCAGGTGATATTAAAAACTCAGCAATAGCAGAAGAACTAGCACTACCACCAGTTAAGATACATTGCTCTGTACTAGCAGAGGACGCTATCAAATCAGCAATAATTGATTACAAAGAGAAGAATTCTAAATGATAACAGTAACAGAGTCAGCAGTAAAAAAATTAAAAGAAATACTAGCAGAAGAAAACAACCCTGATCTTAAAGTTAGAATGTTTGTTAGTGGAGGTGGGTGCAGTGGTATGCAATATGGATTCACACTAGAAGATCAACCTGCAAATGAAGATGACTTTGATTTAGAAGTTGCACCAGGTGTACACATGTTAGTAGACGCAATGAGCGGACAGTATGTACAAGGTGCTGAAGTTGATTGGAAAGAGTCAGTACAAGGTGCACAGTTTGCTATTAGCAATCCTAACGCACAAACAAGTTGTGGATGTGGATCCAGTTTCTCAGTATGATAACTTTAACAGATAAAGCATACGAACGAGCGTTACATTCAATTCAATCAAGAGAAAATACTATAGGACTTCGTGTTGGAGTAAGAACAGCAGGATGTTCTGGACTTGCTTATGTATTAGAGTTTGTTGACCAAATTGGTGAACATGACGAAGTGTTTGAGATTAAAGATGTTAAAATAATAATAGACAAGAAAAGTCTTGTATATCTTAATGGATTAGAAATGGATTGGGTTAAACAAGGACTCAACGAAGGCTTTGAATTTAATAACCCAAATGCCAATGGTGAATGTGGCTGTGGGGAAAGTTTTACTGTATGAAGAATAGGCTATTTACCTTTGGGTGTAGTTTTACAAAATACGGTTGGCCTACTTGGGCTGACATTTTAGGCCAAGAGTTTGATGAACATCAAAATTGGGGGAAAACTGGAGCAGGTAATCTATTCATTTTTTGCTCCCTTATGGAAGCCATACAGAGAGAATCAATCAGCAGTAATGACACTGTAATAATAATGTGGACTTCTCCTGGAAGAGAGGATAGATGGGTTAAAGGCCATTGGATAACTCCTGGTAGCATATATAATCAAGACGTTTATTCTAAAGATTGGGTAGATAAATTTGCTGACCCAGATGGGTACTTAATTCGAGACTCGGCTTTGATATCATCAGCTAATAAAGTCTTAGATAATATTAAATGTGATTATCATCAGTTAAGTATGATGCCGCTTAACATTGTTAATGATTCTGAACCTTCCTTAATTGAAAAAATAAAATCTAAATTTAATATTATAACAGGACAAGAAACAAAAAACGTTAAATCTATGATACCATCTACAGATAAAGTTATTAATTTATATCAAAATGTTATAGATAAAATAAAACCGTCGGTGTTTGAAACGATCTTTAACAATGATTGGTATAGTCGGCAGGGCTTTAAGGCAAAGACTTGGGCTGAAGTTAGTTATAAAGAATCTAAGGAAACCTGGGCTCCTCATTGGCCTGCATATGAAGATTTTATCAATAAACAAATAACTGAAGAAATATTACAGGAACTAAAGCAGTTTTATGGTTTTGACAATATAGATTTGTTTATAAAAGAAATACACCGATTTGAAAATAGAAATGACATACATCCTACTCCTATAGAACATTTAGAATATCTTAATAAGGCATTGCCTGAATTCTTAATATCTAAAGAAACTATTGAATGGGCACAAAAAAAGCAAATAGATGCAGAAAAAGGCATTGAATATATACATCCAAAAATAAGTAGGCTATAATAAATGATAAAACAAGTATACGAATATAAAGAACTAAAACGTACAACAACAGAAAAGCAACGTTTATATACATGCCCTGATGGTAACGCAGTTCCTAGTGTTACAACAATCTTAGACAAAACTAAATCAGAAGAAAAGAAAGCAGGACTGGCACGCTGGCGTAAGAGTGTAGGTGAAGCTAAAGCAAAAGAAATAGTTACAGAAGCGGCTAACAGAGGCACACGCATGCACACCTACTTAGAAAACTATGTGCTTGGCGAAGAACTAAAAGACAAAGTATCAAATCCTTTTGCTCAGCAAAGTTTAGACATGGCCAAGATAGTTATTGACGAAGGACTTAAAGATGTTGATGAGTATTGGGGGACAGAAGTAGCATTATATCATCCTAAGATTTATGCAGGTACTACAGACCTAGTAGGTGTACACAAAGGCGAGCCTGCAATTATGGACTTTAAACAAACTAATAAGCCAAAGAAGCGTGAATGGATTGAGGATTACTTCCTACAACTATGTGCATACGCAGAAGCACACAACGAAGTGTACGGAACTAATATTCGTAAAGGTGTTGTGCTTATGTGTTCAAAAGACTACAAGTATCAAGAGTTTATCTCAGAAGGTACTGAATGGGATATGTGGCGTGACCTATGGTGGCAACGTGTTGAGGAATACTACGTTAATCATAGATAAATATGATTAATGGAACTTATATTATTCGCATTAATAATCAAACACTGTATAATAGATCTTGGTATACAAAGCCATTTTCTGTGGGGCAAGACACATAACAAAATAAATTATTTTGGCTGTCATGCTCATTACCTACATCATGCTATAGGAACATTCATAGCTTTTATACTATTCACAGATATTAAAACAGCACTACTAGCAACAGTAATAGACTACATAGTCCATTGGCATGTTGACTTTACTAAACACAACGTTAATACCTATTTTGAATTAACAAGAAAAGATAAATGGTATTGGTGGACAGCAACAATTGATCAACTTCTACATTTTTTAACTTACTATTTGTTAGTCATCTATCTCGTCAACTAGATAAATACTATCATAATAAATGGATAGAGACTTATGGCAATAGTACAAATTTCAAAGATACAACATCGTAAAGGCTTACAAGAAAACCTACCTCAACTAGCAGGTGGTGAATTAGGTTGGGCACAAGACCAACGCAGACTTTATATTGGTAACGGAACATTAGTTGACGGTGCACCAGTTATTGGTAATACAGAAGTACTAACAGAGTTTAGTGATGTATTATCAGTTGCAACTCCGTATACATATAAAGGTGAAGCCGCAGGGTATACAGTTAAAACAGATGAACCTGCTGTTGAAAGAAAGATAGGAGGTAAACTAGATGAGTTTGCTTCAGTAAAAGACTTTGGTGCAAAAGGCGACGGCGAAACAGATGATACAGTAGCAATTAATAGAGCATTTTACGAATTATTTTGCCGTGAAAAGAATCCAGAAATAAGACGCAGTTTATATTTTCCTGCAGGAATTTACAAAACATCAAACACAATTTTAGTTCCGCCATACGCTAAAGTATATGGCGAAGGTGTTGAATCTTCAATTATCAGAATGGCTCCAGATGATTCATCAATGCCAACATTTGCAATGCGTACTACAGATAGTTTACAGCAAACAGGTGCAAACATTGGATCTAACTCTGCTATACTACCTAAGAATATTGAAATGAGTTCTATGACTATTGAGTCAAATGTTGAAACTCATATTTTATTAGTTGAATCAGCACAGCAATGCTATTTTGAATCAATGAACTTTACAGGTCCTTTACTAAAAGCAGATTTAACAGATGCTACTAAAGGTACAATAGCAATTGAAGTTGAAGGAACAGCGGCGGCAACACCAGAAATGATTACATTTGATAAATGTGGAATAAGTGGTTGTACATATGGTGTCAAAGCAGACGCCAACTCAAATGGCGTCACATTTACCAATGGACGTTTTCATATCCTATGGAGAGCTGTGCAGTTAGGAGAAGATACAACTGATGTTGGTCCTTTAGGGTATCGTATTACACAAAACTTATTCGACGACGTTTCAGATTCAGGTATTTACTTTGCTAATGTAAGCAAAAACATCTCAGGACATAATGTTTTCTTAGATGTTGCTAATACATTTAATGGAACAGGTAATCCAAGTGAATCAATAATTCAAATTCTAGCAGATGATAATATCTCTGTTGGAGATATGTTTGAGCGTACTGATGCAGATGATTTAATACATACCCGAGTTGATGTTGCTAACACTGTAAGAGGTATATATTTTGACAATGCAAGAGGTATTGCATACGGTAACTATAAACGTGAATCAGGTGTTAGAGCAACAATTGAAAATAATCAAACTTCAGCACAAACTATTTTTACTAGACAGGAAAACGGATTCTGTTGTTTTAACATTGATTATTCTATATCAAGAGGCGACGCAAAACGTATTGGTACATTAACAGTTACGCTGTCACAAGGTTCAAATGCACTTTCTTATGTAGATGACTACAATGAAAATGCAGAAACAGGTGTTGTGTTATCTGTAACAGAATCAGGATCAAACTTTTTATTCAAGTATACTAGTACAAACACCGTACCTGGGCACATTCATTATTCATTAACACATTTACGCTAGTCAACAATGTGGGCACAAACCTATGAAGAAAGGTTAAGACTCTGGGCATCCTTACGAGAGTCTGTCAGTAACAAATCTTTAACTGAACAACTCAATATAATAAACAATTGGTGGAGCCACGCTCCTAGAGTCAATAATGTAGTACATTGGCACGATAAAGAAAATTGGTTATCCCCCTGGGAACTTTTGGCAGAAAAAGGATATTGCGAACTTGCATCTGCTCTCGGTTTAGCTTATACTATAATTCTAGTCAACAAAAACGTAGATGTACAAATAGCACAAGCAAAGGACGAGTCTAGCAGTGACGTTACAATACTAATTGTTGATGATGAACATATTCTTAACTGGGACATTAACTCAGTGATAAGTAAAGAACAGTACAAATTTGAAATTAAAGAAACATTTGATTGCACCAAACTTAACGAGATGATTGGATAGAAATGGCAGAGATATTAGTAACAAAAAGAGATGGCGAAAAAGAGCCTTTAGAAATAGACAAACTACATAAAGTTGTTATGTGGGCCTGTGAAGGCATTACTGGTGTTTCAGCTAGTGAAGTTGAAATTAAAAGTCACTTACAATTTTACAATGGTATTAAAACAGCAGACATACAAGAAACAGTTATTAAAAGTGCGGCTGATTTAATAACAGAAGAAACGCCAAACTATCAGATAGTTGGAGGTAGATTAATTAACTATCATATACGTAAAGATGTATATGGACAGTTTGAACCTTGGCATGTTAAAAAGATAATAGAAAAAAATATTGACTTAGGAATGTATGATCCTGAGCTTATGGATTTATATACCAGTGACGAATGGGATAAGATAAATGGCTATGTCAAACACGAAAGAGATGAGTCATTGACATATGTTGCTATGGAACAATTCCGTGGAAAGTATCTTGTACAGAATAGAGTAACAGGTGAACTATATGAGTCACCGCAGATAACTTATATTTTAATTGCGGCAGTACTGTTTGGAAACTATCCTAAAGAAACAAGATTAAAATATGTAAGAGAATACTACGACGCAATTTCAACACACCAAATATCACTACCCACTCCTGTAATGGCTGGCGTAAGAACTAGCCAAAGACAGTTTTCAAGTTGTGTTCTTATTGAAACAGATGATTCACTAGATTCGATCAATGCTACATCATCAAGTATTGTTAGATATGTTTCACAGAAAGCAGGCATAGGTATTGGTGCAGGTCGTATTCGTGCTATTAAATCGCCAATTAGAAAAGGTGATGCTTATCACACAGGCGTTATTCCTTTCTATAAACTATTTCAAGCGGCTACAAGATCATGTTCACAGGGTGGAGTTAGAAATGGTGCGGCTACTTTGTACTATCCAATATGGCATTTAGAAGTAGAAGACTTGCTAGTGCTTAAAAATAATAAAGGCACTGATGACAATCGTGTTAGACATATGGACTATGGTATACAGTTTAATAAACTAATGTATGAAAGACTGTTGTCAGGTGGAGATATAACTTTATTCTCGCCACATGATGTTCCAGAGATGTATGATGCTTTCTTTAACGATCAAGATAAGTTTAAAGAACTATATGAAACAGCAGAGCGTAATACTCGCATACGTAAGAAAACAATCAAAGCAATTGACCTGTTTGGACAGTTTGTACAAGAGCGTAAAGACACAGGTAGAATATATTTACAAAATGTAGATCATGCTAATACTCACGGTAGTTTTAAAGAAGATGTAGCACCAATTAAGCAATCAAACTTGTGTTGTGAAATTGACTTACCTACGAAGCCACTAAGTGATTTAAATGACGCTACGGGCGAAATAGCACTGTGTACGCTATCGGCAATTAATTGGGGAGTATTTAGAACTCCTGAAGAAATGGAAAAGGCATGCACGCTTGCAGTTAGAGGATTGGACGCATTATTAAGTTATCAAAACTATCCTGTATTAGCGGCGGCATATGCAACACAGAATAGACGACCACTAGGTATAGGTATTATTAATCTTGCTTATTGGCTAGCAAAAAATGACTTTACATATTCTGATCCAAGTTGTTTACCAGAACTAGATAGATGGGCACAGCATTGGTCATATTATTTGATTAAAGCAAGTGCAGACCTAGCAGAAGAGTTTGGATCCTGTCCTAAGTCAAGCGAAACAAAGTATCATGATGGTATATTACCTGTTGATACATATAAAAAAGAAGTTGATGAATTAGTTGATCCAGTTGATCATGTTGATTGGAAAGGTCTTAGAACACAGCTTAAAGCTACAGGTATACGTAATTCAACGCTAATGGCATTAATGCCAGCAGAAACATCTGCACAGATTAGTAATTCAACAAATGGTGTAGAACCACCTAGAAGTTACATTAGTATTAAACAAAGTAAACACGGAGCATTAAAACAGGTTGTACCCGAATTTAGACGCCTTAAAAATAAGTACGAACTACTATGGGATCAGAAGTCACCGGAGGGTTATCTAAAAATTATGTCAGTTCTCCAGAAGTATATTGATCAAGGCATTTCGGTAAATACTTCTTACAATCCAGCCTACTATGAAGATGATAAAGTGTCAATGAGTGACTTACTCAAGCACATTGTAATGTTTTATAAGTATGGCGGAAAACAGTTATACTACAATAACACACACGACGGACAAGGTGAAATAGATGTTGATCGTGATGTTAAAGATAGTGTAGAAGTTGATAATTCACCGGAGCAGTACGACGAAGACGACTGCGATAGTTGTAAAATTTAAGTTAGGGGCAATATACAAATGAGCGTGTTAAATAAAAATAACAAGAGTCATCTAAAAGCTAATGCGTTTTTAGATAAAAGTGGTGGGCACGGTATCCAACGTTATGATACTGTTAAGTATAGACAATTTGAAAAACTAACTGATAGACAATTAAGTTTCTTTTGGAGACCTGAGGAAGTTGACGTAATGCGTGACTCCAAAGACTTTAAAGACTTAACACCATATGAACAACATATCTTTACAAGCAATCTAAAGAGACAGATTGTGCTTGACTCAGTACAAGGACGTTCACCTAACTTAGCTTTATTGCCTTTAGCAACTATACCAGAGATTGAAACATGGATTGAAACTTGGGCGTTCAATGAAACTATTCATTCACGTTCATACACACATATCATTAGAAACGTTTATGCAGATCCGTCAAAAGTATTTGATAGCTTAATGGACGTAAACGAAATTGGATCATGTGGTACAGATATTTCCAAGTACTATGATGACTTAATTGAATATCATAGAATGTATGAATATTTAGGTGCAGGCGAGCATATAGTCAATGGCAAAAAAGTCATAGTTGACGAGTATGAACTTAAACGTCGTTTATGGTTATGTATTAATTCAGTAAACGTATTAGAAGGTATTCGTTTTTATGTTTCTTTTGCTTGCTCTTGGGCATTTGCTGAACTTAAGAAAATGGAAGGCAATGCTAAGATTATTAAACTGATTGCTAGAGACGAAAACATTCATTTAGCAAGCTCACAACACTTATTAAAAATGCTACCACAAGACGACAAAGACTTTGTTAAGATTAAAAAAGAGTGCGAACCAGAGGTAGTAGAAATGTTTAAGTCAGCAGTTGAGCAAGAAGAAGCCTGGGCAAAATACTTGTTCCAAGACGGTTCAATGATTGGACTTAACGAAGAACTACTATGTCAATACATTCAATGGATTGCTAACAAACGTATGTCAACACTAGGTTTAGAGTCACCATATCAAGGTGGTTCAAATCCTTTACCTTGGACACAGAAGTGGATATCAGGTAGCGAAGTACAGGTAGCACCTCAAGAAACAGAAATCAGTAGTTACACTATTGGTGCAGTTAAACAAGACGTAACAGAAGATACTTTGAAAGGTTTTAGTTTATAATGCTTAAATGGTTTTATAGAACATTTCCGTTAGACAAGAGAGTAAAAATGCTACAGGCATTTGCTTATATTGGTCTAATAATAGGACTGGTATTATACTTTGATTGGGCTTGGCTTGTAGCAGGTCTAGCATACAGTTGGATACTATTTTTAGTTGGTGCTAGCTGTGGACTACACAAATATTCAAGTCATAGATCATTTGAACCTAAGAATAGATTCTATAAAATTTTAATGTTATCGTGCAGTACTGTATTAAGTTTAGGTAGTAACGTGTCATGGGCATGTACACACAGAAAGCATCATAAGTATTCAGACCATGAGGGCGATCCACATTCACCAAATATCAACGGTGGTGGCTTTTGGCGTTCAATACGACTATGGTTCTACTACTTTCCAACATATCAAATTAATCCAAGAACAGTAAAAGATCTTAGCATTGACAAAGATCATAAGTGGTTCCACAATAACTACTTTAAATTAAATCTTGGAGTATTTTTAGTATTGTTTTTAATAAGCCCTAAGGTAGCAACATATTTTTATTTCCTACCAATCGTATATGGGTTCCAAGCTATCAGTTATATCACTGTGTTAGCTCACAACAAGTATCTTTACAAGTGGATAGGTTACACAAACTTTCCTAGTACAGATAGAACATTTAACTCAAAGATAGCATCAGTGTTTGTTCCTGGCGATGGTAATCATAATAATCATCATACACAGCCTGCCGCGGCCAAGAATAAGTTTACTGCAAAGGATTGGGATCTTGCTTGGTGGTTTATTAAGTTAGCGGGTAAAGATGTTAAAGATGACTATCAGCAGAAGATACACGCTTAGATAGTAAGTCAGCAATTTCACCACTTAGATCAAACTTGTTATTTCTCTTACCATAGTTTCTTTCACCTGGGTAAGCATGGTGAGTTTCGTGATATCCTTCTCCAGCAAATAGCCAAGTAAACAATACACTATCCCAACTAAGATCATTTTCATTATGTGGCTTAGTACCTTTAAACCAACGTTGTAGTGTTTCACTGTGTGCTATAACTGTTACCCAACTCATACCTAGTAGACAATATACTACAGGTAAAGCAAATAAGTAGACAACCAAGACAGGATCAACCATAAACAGTATTATTGGATAAACAGACCATATTTTCCAATAGTTATTATGATAGAATTTAATTTCTCGATCTTTAACTAAATCAATAACAACACGTGGATTAATCTTATCAGTCTCCATCCATAAGAACCATAGTTTAATGTTATGTATCCAGCTATTAGTTAGTGCGAATGGGTCTTGCTCGGTGTCTGAATGCTTATGATGTGTTCTATGACCTGCCGCAAATTCTATAGGTGTTCCTAGGGTAGTCATTGTACCCAGTAATAATAGTAAATGCTTTACAAGACGATTACGTGGGTCTAAGGCACGGTGTGATATCCACTTATGCAGGCTTACGCTAACGCCTAAAGTAAACAATATATAACCTAATATAAGCCCTGCGATTAATAGTGCAAAGTTAAAATTTATAATCAAAGTGGCAATAACGAGCAAATAAATGGTTGCTTGTGCAATGCGAACTCTGTTATAATTAGCAATCGATAATTTATTTTTTAGGTCATTGAATAATGTCATAACTATATTTATAGATTTAAAAACTACAAGGGAAAAATTATATGCTAAAAATATACTCCAAAACAAGCTGTCCGCATTGTGATAGTGCTAAACAATTTCTTGAATCAAAAGACATTGAATTTGAAGTTATTAACATAGAAAAGGATAGCGAAGCAAAAGAATTCTTAGTGGGAGAAGGACATCGATCAGTACCACAAATATATAAGGATGATGAGCTATTTGTTGAAGGTGGATATAGTGCATTAATTAAATTAACAGAGGATGAAATAAAGGCAAAATTATGAAATTAGACAACAACGAAATTTATACATTTAAATTAGTAACAGGTGAAGAAGTTGTAGCACAGACAGTTGAGATTGATGATGACCATTACATGGTTAACAAGCCTTGTACAGTATTACCAAATCAAGAAGGTAAAATGCAAATGGTTCCTAGTGCATACACTATGGAATTGGAGAAAGATGTACGGATAAATACTAGTGCAATAGCAATGATTCTAGAATCAAATGAATCTGTTAAGGCGGCTTATAAAAAAGCAACAACAGGTATTGATGTACCTGAAAAGAAAATCATACACGGATAATTTAAATGCCAGCAGTAGTAAGAAGAGGTGACGCAAATTCAGCAGGAGGGATAGCCACACAAGGTGCGGCCACTGTATTTGTAAATGGAAGAGGCGTAGTGCCTCCGGGTAGTCCTGTAACTCCGCACCCTTGCTGTGGATCAAAAGGATGCGACGCACATTGCTCAGCAGTAACTACTGGCGGCTCAGCTACTGTATTTGCAGAAGGCAAGCCAATAATTTTAGTTGGTGATAATGATACGTGTGGACACGCAAGAGCTCAAGGCTCTCCAAACGTTTTTATAGGATCATAACGTGGCAGGAATACTAACTCCAATGCAAATGAATGCAGGAGCCGGGCTACTTCAAAATAGTGGCATAGGCATTGCTCCAGCACTGGCAACAAATATTACAGCATATACCAGTATTACTGCGATAGATACAATTACCTATTGTCATGATAATTCAAGTAAAGTTACTGGGTCAACTCTAACTAATTTACAAAGTTTAGGTAATGGAGTATTCCCTGGATTAACAAACATTGTACTGCCAGCAGATCATGCAACAGTGGGTGCAGGTGCATTAACTACAAAAATAACAGCACACGCAAATGATTTGATTGGAGCAGACATTGGTGTGTTTGCACAACACTTTAGTCTAGCTAGTGCATTTACAACTAGCAGTAATGAATTTATTAGCAGTGCAATCAACGCCGATTCAAGTTTAGATATTAATACAGATGTTAACAATTTATTAACAGGCGCAATCACAGATACCACAGTTGCACTACCATCATTTGCAAGCGACTTATTAAACTCAGGTAACTTACTAAATTATAATGACCTACGTAACTTAGGAAATCCATTATCATTTATTAAACTATACTGGCAACAAGCAGGCGGGTTACCTATCATTGATGACTATCTTTCAGCTGAAGGTATTAATACTGCGGGACTAATTAATGCAGTAAGTTTAAGTGACCCGAGTGCTATTATTAACTCGCAAGTAAGTGACCTTGGTACTGAAGGATTAGTTAATTATGAGGACGGTGTTAATCCTAGTGCTGACTCTGGTAAAGCTAGTAAAAAAGGACTTGGTCAGGCAGTATGGGATACCTTAGGAAAAATTAAAGATACTGATCTTGCAAGCATACAAAATGTTTTAGGTAGTAGCATTTCTAATTTAGAAACTGCACAAGACTTGTTAGATCCAAAAAAAGTATTTCCAACTGCATATCAAAGTTTAAAATCATTTGACACAAATGGTACTATAACTTTAATTTATATTAATCAAACATTAAATGGACAGCTCGCAGGGCTAGGTCAAAGTTTATATTCAGCAGTGCCAGAATATATAGCAGATAGTAATCAGGCACTGGCAAGAAGTTTGCAACAAATTAAAGATATATTTAATATCACAAGTCAACAGTTGAGCCAAGTAGCAGAAAAATTAGAAACTACTAAAGGGCTTGGCACAATCATTGCACTTGACAAGCCGGTACCTGATGCAACTATCAACTATTTTAAAAATATATATGGTACAGGATCAGGAACTAACGGACAATTTTTAGTAACAGATGTTATTGGAACAGTAGCAGGTTATACTCATACTACAGAATTATCACAACTAGCAGAAACAGTGGGTAATCTAGATGACGAAAGTGAACTAGACAATCTAGCTAACTTATATGAAACAATGAAAAACTTGTTTGACGATGCCGCAACATATTATACAATAGTCGAAGTTTCACCTCCAACAGTTCCGCCAACATACACAGAAACTTGGTATATTCCAGCAGGTCGATATGGTTTGAGTTCAGCAAGTTACGCCTCAAGAAATCTTGCAGTTGATGATGTAATTACAGCCATTGACATAGAACTTGCTAGTTTAGCTTCAACATATCCTACACAAGCTACAGCAACAACAGCTAACATTACAAACTCATCAGCACAAATCAAACGTGAACTAGAGAATATGCCTAAGGCAGGTATTGTTACAGCAGATACACAGACCGGAATAAAAACCGCTGTGATGGGACTAGTAACTAATTTACATCAGTATGGAGCAGACGAAAGTTTGGGTGGCACAGGATGGATATTAGAAAACGTAGCCAGCAGTGACTTTTATGGTGAAAGTTTAGTTGCGGCTCTTAGAGAAGGGCGTAACATAAGAAGATTGAATGATGCTAGTATTGGTAATAGTTTATTCATTGACTCTCAAACAAGAACCAGCCAGCAAGCATCATTTTTAGATTCAACATACTCAGTTGATGAAGCAAAAGACTTATGAGAATTGAGTTATATTTAAAAATATCTAAAGGTTGCAAACCTGATATTTTAATAGAATTCAATGGCCAACCTATCAATGTTAAAATAGATAAGATAAAGAATAAATTTGGGCATTACCCTGTAGTGTTTGATGTAGATCCTCTTGAACAAAATATGATCAAAGTATCAATAACCGGTCTTGGTAAGGATTCACTTAGTGATAATCAGGTAAATGTATTTGACGCAATAATTGATGGAATCAATTTTGGAATCGTACACGTTATGAATTCCTGGGCATATCCTGAAGGACTAGCACCGCAGAAAGGAGCAACTGAGTTAGACCGTGACGGCTATATAGAAATACCTTTTGATTTACCGGTAGCTCTATATTGGGGGAAAGTACATACAGAATTTAAATTTGAGGATTTTCCTGAATGGATAAGCTAACAAAAGAATGGTTTGCAATAGACTTCCCTGGAGGGCCTACATCAGTAGAAGTAGCTGATGATCCGTTTGATACTG